>Ga0075118_10002097_pt1 | contig 13095 bp, 8 predicted proteins | sample AntAceMetag02UKE_FD_69794 | JGI IMG/M metagenome (GOLD analysis project Ga0075118, IMG submission 69794) | Saline lake microbial communities from Ace Lake, Antarctica - Antarctic Ace Lake Metagenome 02UKE | ecosystem: Environmental > Aquatic > Non-marine Saline and Alkaline > Saline | place...
CATTGAATTTGCAAAAGAAATTGATAATTTCATGTCTCGCCATCAGGTAAAACCTGGCATCACGGGTCTTGCTCAGAGCAAAGGCTATAGAGGTGAGATTTCTAGTTATCATGAATTACATTCTAGGTTCAGATTAGATTTCTTTTACGTGAGGAATTGGTGTCTTATATTTGATATAAAGATTATTATTGACACTGCGGTTTCATTAATGACCAAGAGTGAAAAAGCGTACTAGGTCCTATTTAGATACAGTGGATGGATGAGATAGCTTAAATAGTAAACTGTTATTTATCAATATAGAAACAGTTTTAAGTTAATAATAGATTTCAATTTGGATTTCCTTCATGCGGAAAATAAATCGAAGATTATAAAAGGATAGGTTTTAACCTTAAACAGATAAAATACATTATTATGTATTTTATCTGTTTAAAAATTGATTGAGACTCAAAATAAATCAATGTTGATTAAAAGAAAGTGGAAGAATTTATTGTTTTTTAAAGCTTCAAGTGGGTGCTGGGTCCAATGTGACCAAATATTATTCAATTAAATTTATTCATCTCAGTTCTTATTGTTCTGATAATTAAGTACCTTGCGAGGTGTTAAAATAATTATTTGTCAATATTAATTTTTTATTTTTTACCCCAAATTAACCATTCAGCAGATTAAATCCATAAAACAGTTCTATTTACAAATGAAAAAAAATAACCTATTCAATAGTTTGACTTTTATTTTACTCTTTTCAGGCTTATTTGGATGCGCGAAAAGAAATCTGGTCTATTTTAGCGATATAGATTCAGGTAGCAGTTATACTACAAATATTAGTCAAGTAGAAGAGCCAATTATCCAAACAGGTGATTTAATTAAAATCGTTGTGAGCACTCAAAGCCCAGAATCAAATTTACTTTTCAATTCGGGCGTGATTTCTAATGATTCTCAGAACAGGATGATGAGCCAACAATTACCCACAAATGAAGGATATCTGGTGGATAAAAGCGGACAAATCAATTTCCCTGTTGTTGGTAAAATTGATATTGCGGGCTTCACTCGAGAAGAAGCTAACCATAAAATGACTGAGATACTTGAGGAATATGTGAAAGACCCAATTATTAATATTCAATATTTGAATTTTAAAATCACTGTAATTGGAGAGGTTGCTAACCCAGACACCTTCACTCTGGCAACTGACAGAATCAGTATTCTGGAGGCTTTAGGCCTTGCTGGAGATATGACCCAATATGGGAAAAGGGAAAATGTGCTACTGATTCGCGACCAAAATGGCACCAGGAAAGCAGTAAGGTTAAACTTAAATGATAAGTCAATTTTAAATTCACCTTATTTTATGCTGCAACAAAACGATGTTTTGTATGTAGAGCCTGATAAAATAAAATCAGTACAGGCCAGCACGAACCAACGGTCATTAACAATTTTAAGCATATTGGTTTCGTTCGGGGTTACTTTGATTTTTAATCTACGTTGGATTCTTAATGGTTAATGACAGAATAACCGCTAGTGGAATTTTCTTTATAATAATACTAATCTTAATAAGTTAACCTGGTTATAGACCATTGGTTCAAATAATGAACCTTATGAAAAAATCTAATATTTTATCTGACCTATTACTGGATGGATTTATAGACCAAGACGCAAGACCTATGGATTTTAAATTAATAATTTTAAGCTATGTGAAATTTTGGTGGTTATTTGTGCTATCCATTATTTTATTTGTGGGTTTAGCTTTCGCTTACTTGTTTTTTTCCACCCCATTGTACAGCGTTTCCAGCTCAATTCTAATAAAAGTTGATGGAGGTTCGGATTTTGCACAAAACACGGTTTATAGTGAGTTAGAAGCATACGAATCCAATAAACTGGTGGAAAATGAAATGGAGATCCTTGGCTCTTATAGTTTGATGAGAGATGCAGTGGATGAATTGCCTTTAGACTATTCCTTTTATACGGAAGATAGGTATTCCAGAAAGAAGGAATTGTATGGAGAAGAAATACCAGTAACTGTAAAAACGCTACTGAAAAAACCAAATGTTGGGCAATACCCTGAAGAGGTTAGAGTCACTGTCAAGTTATTTGACGATTACCTTGTGATGGTTCAGAAAAATGAAAAAGAAAAGGTTTATAAATATGGTGAACTTATTGACAACTGGTATGGAGAAATCAAAATTAACAAAGCTGACGCATACTTAGGCGCAATGCCTGAACTTCTCCATATTTATTTTAAGAATAAAGACCAGGTTGCTGGAATGTACACAGGGAGGATTCAGGTTAATCTATCTCAAAGGTTTGCCTCTGTTTTTTATATTTCCTTGGTAGATGCAGTACCAAGAAAAGGAGAAGAGATTCTTAATAAATTAATAGAAGAATATAACCTTCAGGCAGTAAAAGAAAAGAATGTGACTGCTAGTAATACGATTGATTTCATCAATTCCCAATTAGACACTTTAATGAGGGAATTAAATACTATTGAAAGGCGGGTTGAGGAATATAGGAGGTTGAATAATATCTCTGATATGGGAACAGAAAATTCCCTTATGGTTCAAACCAGTAAAGATATTGAAACTCATCTTTCCGAAATCAAGACGCAAACAGAAGTTTTGGATTATCTTGAAGACTACCTGATAGATCCGGAAAGTACAGGCATTGAAGTAGCTTCTAACCTATCAATCATCGATGAAACGCTAACAAGTTTGGTGGATGAATTTAACCGTTTACAGAACGAAAGGCAGCGTTTGTTAAGGACCGTTCAGCCAAACAATCCATTGGTGTCCGATATAATAGTACGGTTGGAGACATTGAAGAATAATATTGGTACAAATATAGCCAACATAAAAAATGGGCTAAGGATTGAAAGCCAGAACCTTAAGGCTAGTCTGGAACAAATAAATGCTAGAATTTCTAATGTCCCCGAAATTGAGAGAGGACTGCTAGAGCTATCTAGAGAACAAAGTAGAAAGCAAGGACAATATACCTATTTGCAAACTAAAAAGGAAGAAGCCAATTTGTCCCTTGCCACCACTACCGTGTCAAACGCGAGAGTAATAGATAAAGCTGGCTCTAGTGGTGCCCCTGTAAAGCCAAACAAAATGGTGATTTTAGGAATGGCTATTATTGTGGGTTTTATATGCCCGTTCGGGTTTATTTATATAAAGAATACATTAAACAGTAAAATTGTACATAAATCTCAAGTTCAGGACATTACACAAATACCTATTTTGTCCGAAATAAGCAACTATCCCAATGTCGGTGAATTATTAGCCATTTCTGAGAACAGAAGGACACCGATAGCAGAACAGTTTCGTCTTTTAAGAACCAATTTAAAATTTGTCAGTGAAGGTAAAGATGACAGAGTTCTTATGATCACCTCAAGTATTAGTGGAGAAGGTAAAACCTTCTTTAGTTTAAACCTTGGGGCAAGTTTAAGTATAGCCAAAAAGAAAGTAGTGGTTTTGGAGTTTGATCTCCGTAAGCCTGCTCTTCTTAAAAGTGTAAAATTGAAAAATAAGCTTGGAATTGCAGATTTTTTATCCAACGATGATGTGAAACTCGAGGACATTATCCTCGAGTTCAAAAAGGTTGATGGGTTATATTTAATAGGCTGTGGCAATATCCCCGAAGATCCAGCTGAGTTGACTTTGGGGGATAAGGTTAAGGTTCTTATAGACCAGTTAAAAGAAAAATTTGATTATATTATCATCGATACAGCTCCTGTAGGTACCGTGACAGATGCTTTTAATCTGGCACCATACTGTGATCGAACCTTGTTTTTGATTCGATACAATTATACCAAAAAGGAAAACCTATTGTTTATGGAAGATATTGACATCAAAAGTAAGCTTAAAAATACATCGCTGGTAATGAATGATGCAAAACAAACAAATGGGTACTATGGTTATTCTTATGGCCATTATGCGGGGGATAAAAAGTACTCCAAAAGCAACTCGTAATTTTTTTAGCCTGTTATTTATATTTTTCCATACCAAATGAAAAAATTGCTTTCATCCATTTATCAGTATTTTTATAAGCACCTTATTAAAGGGAATGAAAGAACAGTACTTGCGAAAAAGAATATCGTAGGTTCCATCTTTATTAAAGGGGGCAGTATTGCTGTAAGTTTGGTAATGGTTCCTTTGACTATTGACTATATAAATCCTACACGCTACGGCATCTGGCTTGCATTAAGCTCTATTGTAGGATGGTTTAGTTTTTTTAATGTGGGTATGACCCATGGTTTAAGAAATAAATTTGCCGAAGCTAGAACCAGAGGAGATAATGAAGCTGCAAAAATGTACATTAGTACTACCTATGCTGTTTTAACCATAGTTTTTTCAGCGGTTTGGCTTGTGTTTTTGATTGTTAACCCCTTTTTGGACTGGGTTAATATTTTAAATGCAACGTCTGAAATGAGAATGGAACTGTCCATTCTTGCCATCATCATTTTCACGTATTTTTGTCTTCAATTTGTTTTAAAAATTATCAATACATTAGTTACTGCAGATCAACAGCCTGCCAAGGCTTCACTCATTAATTTTTTCGGCCAAATTATTTCTTTATTGGTCATAGTGATTTTAGTGAAAACTACGGAGGGTTCACTTATCAATCTTGGCATGGCCCTTTGTATTGCACCTGTAGCCGTATTGATTCTAGCTAATTTTTACTTTTTCAGCACGAGTTACAAAGACCTAAGACCCTCCATTTCGCACATTAATTTTTCCCAATCCAAAAACCTATTTAGTTTGGGATTGGTGTTTTTTGTTATTCAAATAGCCAGTTTGATCCAATACCAAACTTCCAATATTATTATTGCTCAGAGTTTTGGCCCCTATCAAGTAACTACTTATAATGTGGTTTATAAATACTTTAACGTATTGGGAATGGGATTTGGAATATTTTTAACTCCTTTTTGGTCGGCTTCTACTGATGCGTTTTTTAAGAATGACATAAGCTGGATAAAAAAGGCAACAAACAAATACCTCCAGATAGGAGTGTTATTTGTGCTAGCGGGTGTCGTAATGTTGTTTGTTTCGGATACTGTTTATAGGTTTTGGTTGAAAGGGAAAGTGGACATTGATTTTACCTTATCAATTTGGGGTTTAGTATTTTTCTCATCCTTTATGTTTGCAAGTATTTTTGTAAACTTCCTAAATGGTATCAGTGCCCTGAAAATTCAATTTTGGGCAAGTTTAATAAGTCCTTTGATTTTTGTTGGAACTGCTTATTTACTTATTGATTATTATGGCATGGGGGTACATGCACTCTTTATTTCTTCCTTAATTGCCAGCTTTAATGGAATAATTATTGCTCCACTACAGTATTATTTCATCATTTACAAGAAAAAGAAGGGGATATGGATCAGGTAGACAGTAATAAGGCTATTGAAAATTCGGATCAATTGTTTAAAGGTGAGGAAAAGAAGCGGGTAGTTCATTTGCAATATGGCTCAAGTCCATCTGGAAATTATGTATTGAGGTACCATGAAGCCTTTTTGGAACGTGGCCTTGAATCTTTCGTGCTTTCGTTGAGCTCCAATGTGAAAGGAGACCCAAGAGTCAAGAGTGTTGGCAAAAAAGGTGTCCTAATACGAAAAGTAAACCAAAGAATTCAAGATTTTTATACCAGAAAAATTGATAAAAATGCTGGGGGATTTGCCCTTTCCCTTTTTGGAAGTGATGTGTCTACACATGAATGGGTTCAAAAAGCAGATTTTATTTATGTTCATTGGATTTTAGGTGGCTTTTTAAGCGTTAGCGGATTAGAAAAAATTGCCAAATTGAATAAGCCAATGATTATGGTCATGCATGACATGTGGACCATTACCGGAGGCTGCTTTCATAGCTTTGATTGTCAAAAATTCCTTAGTCATTGTCAGAACTGTCCCATGTTTCCTGGAGATAAAGAAAAAGACCTTTCTTATACTCAGTTTGAAGAAAAATTTAAATATTACCACAAGTACAACAATCTCTTTTTTGTAGCACCAAGCAAATGGTTGTATAACCTTGCTAAAGAGGGAACTTTAATTAAAGATAAACCCGTCTACAGGATCCCTAATCCTTTAGATACCCATTTGTTCAAGCCTTTTGATAAAAAAATCGCCAAAAAGATTTTAAATATAGACAATTACCAACATGTCATTTCCTTTGGAGCCAATAAGATTACCAGTCCCTATAAAGGTTGGAAATATTTAATGGAAGCATTGAAGGATTTAAAACAAAAGCAGCCAAACCTAAATATATGTCTCTTGATTTTCGGGAGTGGACCAAATAAAGAAATACAGGAATCGATTCCATTTCCATGTAAGTTTATGGGCTTTATCACGGATGATTATACCACAAACTTGGTTTATAATGCATCGGATGTTTTTGTGGCCCCATCCCTTGCAGACAATCTTCCTACGACCATTCTTGAAAGCCTTGCTTGCGGAACGCCTGTTGTAGGCTTCGATGTTGGGGGGATTCCAGACATGATCGATCACCTTAAAAATGGATATTTAGCTAAATACAAAGATGAAAAGGATCTTTCTATAGGAGTGAATTATTGTCTATCAAATAATTTGGGAGGTTACTTGCTGCCTGAATTTCAAAAAAATGATATTGTAAACCAGCACCTGGCCTTAATGAAAGAAGCCATCAAGGATTGATTTGTGGGAAAAGTAGAGAAATATAATGATTCTTTAAAGCATTTTTTACATCACGATAGGTACGAGTTGATAGCTATTAATGTGTTTTGGCTAGGCTTTATTACCTATATAGGTAGTTCAACCATCCTTTCTACGAAAGAGATGAGTTTTATGCTTTTTCAACCCCTACAATTATTGGGATTGGTAGCCATTTTTTCTTCAGGGGCCTATTTGACCAAGCCTACTTTTGAATCTGAATACCTTAAAATATTCTTCTTCCTCTTTGCTTTGTGGGCCTTGGTGATTTTATTCAGGGGCTTTTCATTCAATAAGGATGATTTAAAATTAATCTTTTTAAACCCATGGTTTGGAGGGATGTTTTATTTCGTACCGTTATTGGTGTTATTTAGGAAGAGCTTTTTACTGTACAAGAAAACCTTTTCTGCGATAATTATATTGGGTGTGATTTTTTTGCTATTCAGTGTGATGTTCAGAGATATACTTACTGAGGTGATTCCTGATAATCGGAATCGTAGTGTAGTAGAATATTTTACGAAATCATTGGGGATAAGTGTTTTGTTTATTCTTTTTACATACATGTATCATTCCAAGACCAAAAATTTAATTGCTGTAATTACAACAGTAATTATGTTGGTTCTTGGTGTGATTAGAGCTAGAAGAGGGCTTTTGTTTATGTGTATTCTTGGATTGTTAATAGCAGGGCTTATATATTTTCTAAATGCGAAATCAAAGATTCTTTCGGGATCAATAATTATCGGGATGCTTTTTATGGCTATCATGGGAGGTATTTATGTCTTTTTGAATGTTGAAATGGAAGCGTTATATTACCTTCAGGATCGGGGAGTTACGGATACCAGGGCAGGTATAGAGCTTTATTTTTATAAAGACATGGAAGGATTAGATTGGATAGTCGGAAGGGGCATGCGGGGAGAATATTATTGTCCAACAATGGGAGAAGGGAATTACAGAGGGACTGTAGAAACGGATTATCTCAACATGATATTAAAAGGAGGGATGGTAAACTTGGTGCTATTATTGTTAATAATTGTTCCTGCCATATTTTTGGGAATATTTCACTCTCAAAATAATTTGACTAAAGGTTTTGCTTTTTGGATTTTATTTTGGCTAATAAATACCCATCCTTCAACGGTTCAGGTTTTTACAATGAATTATTTTTTGGTTTGGTTAGGTGTGGGGGTTTGTTATTCTCCCTTTATCCGAAGTATTCCCGAGAAATCAATGAAAGCCTATTTTAAGCCTAGAGAATAATTTTGTGGTGATTAAACAAAAAATGACCTTTTTACAATGAAAAATATTGCAATTGTTACTAAACCTAATTATTCTAGTCCTAGAATATTGGCTAACTGCTTACATGGTTTTTTTTCTCAAACGGAGGGAATACAATCAGAAGTATTTCATAAACTATTTGTTTTCAAAAGATTACTAGATTACACTCAGGTAGCCAAAAACTACAACTATTTTACTTGGAAGGGTTATCAAATGATGCATTATATTCAGGATCAGTTGTTCTTACGAAAATTGAAAAAATATGATGCGGTTGTAATCGTGGAATGTAGTCCAAAATGTTACCTAAATAACTCCTTTGATTTTGTGAAATTAAAAAAGACATTAAAGGACATACCGATGATTTATCATGGGGTTTATTATTTGGGAAATGCACCAACTATGATATCCTATTTGGGAGAGGGAGGGCATCATCTTGAGGATATTTTTGATTGGCATTTGTCAGTATCAGAGGTAACAGAAATAAGGAGCAAACCTAAAGCACCTTGGAATCAAATAGGTCTTAGCTTGAAAAGCACCGGTTTGGTCCCTATTCAAAAAAAAGAGCATCTTGCCATTATCGATTTTTATAGAGAAGGATACGAAGAAGCGCGCAATGAGCAAATAAAGGCACTTGAAGCGGTAGGAATTCCCTATATTGAGTTATCAGGTTCATATACCATAGACGAGATCAGAGAGGTGTATAAAAAAGCAACCTTTTATTTTCTTCAATTCCCAGAGTCTTTTGGCCTGCCCATCGCAGAGTGTTTGAGTTGTGGTGCCTATGTGTTCACCCCTGATACATCCTGGGCCATGGCTTGGAGGTTGGATGATGAAGTTGAGATACATGGCCCAGGAAAGCTTGCTGATTGTTTCGTTGTTTATGACGGGCAACAAGGATTACAGGAAAAATTGATGCATTACAAATCCGAATATGACTTGCAAACATCACCTCAAAAGGTTTTTCAGATTTTCATTGATAACTATCCAGATTACTATTATGGAAATAAAACTGAATTAAATCATTTCGTGAAAAAATTGGAAAGCGGAGACCTTTAAATAATCAGTATACTATTACTATTTATAATCAGTTGATTAATTTATGGATTATCCTAAAGTATTGATTCTTAACCAACCTTTTAACAATGTTTCGGGAGGTGGGATTACCTTGTCTAACTTATTTAAAGGTTGGGACAAGGATCACCTTGCTGTTGTTTGTTTGGGTAATCTTTTTAATGAAGAGACGCAGTTGGATATTTGTGACAATTATTATCAATTAGGGCATAAAGAGCATGTCTGGAAATTTCCTCTGAGTTTAATGAAAAGGAAGTATCCTTCAGGCATTATTAAAATAGATAGGAAAAAGAAAAGTATAGAGACCATAAAGAAATCACCGCTAAGAGAAACGCTACTTAAAGAACACATTAATCCGGCATTAAACTGGATGGGTGTTCTGAATTGGGCTTCCACCATTCAACTCTCAGCTGAAATTAAGAAATGGCTTGATGAATATAATCCAGATGTAATCTACGCTCAAGCCCAAAGAAGAGAAGCGATTATCTTCTGTACACTAGTTCAGCAGTACCTTAAGAAACCAATGGTATTCCACATGATGGACGATTGGTTAGAAGTGTTACCAGGTTTTGGTTTACTTGGAGGATATTGGCACAAGGTAGTAGACCGAGAGTTTAGGGAGATGCTGGCCACCTGCGCTAGGCACTTTAGTATTAGTGAACTAATGGCACTGGCCTATAAGGAACGGTATGGGTATACTTTCTCTACCTATCATAATCCCATTGAACTTTCGTTTTGGAGTAAAAGTCAACGACGAACGTATGATTTTGGAGATAAAATCCAAATCCTATATGCAGGAAGAATGGGCCTAGGCATTCAGAGTTCCCTAGAGACCATGGCAAAATGTCTGGATGATCTTAACAAAGAACTGAACACACCTATAGAATTGGTGCTTCAGGTAGGAAAGAAGCCTGATTGGCTCGAAAAATACAATTGTATTGTTCATAGAGGTTTTGTCCCTTATGAGGAATTGCCTGATCGTTTTTCTGAGGCGGACATTCTATTTTTGCCCTATGATTTTACGCCATCTGCCAATGCGTTCATTAAATACTCCATGCCGACCAAAGCATCTGAATACATGATCTGTGGTACACCAGTATTGGTTTTTGCACCTGCTGATACCGCTTTGGTAACCTATGCTCAGGATTATCAATGGGCACAGGTAGTAACGGAGAATAAAGTAAAGGCATTGCGAAATGGCTTAATGGAATTGATCAACTCCAAAGACTTAAGAAAGAAAATTTCTGAATCAGCCATAAAATTGGCAGAAGAAAGACATGATGCCAGCAAGGTAAGAAAGCAGTTTAAAGAAGAATTGGCTTCATTGGTAGTAATGGACAATAAAGTAAAACCAGCTTAAAATGGCAGCTATTTTTTTATATCCAAAAATAGATAAAGTAATAGGGTCACCAAACCCTTATATTTTCAATTTTCAGGAAGCATTGGCTGAAAAACACCTTGTAGTTAATGCTAAGGTGCCTAATCGTGGAATACTTAGTTTCTTTACCCATTTTTTTAAAGCTGATTTATTTATCCTTAATTGGCCAGAAACTATACCAGAAAAAAAGTTTGGAGGCATTCAGAAAATGCTTTTTAGCATGTTTCTGTGGATGACAAAATTATTTTCAAAAAAGATAGTCTGGGTTTTACACAACAAAGGTTCTCACCATAAAGGGGAAAATGTGGTGACTCGGGATATGTTCAATATGCTGATGAGACATTCAGATTATATTATAACACATTCTCATGCAGGTAAAGATTTTGTGTCTGCCGATTATCCGGATTTTTTAGCAAAAGTCCATGTTATACCACATCCATTTACACAAAAGCTGGGAGATTACCATATGGGTGAGAAAAAGTATGATTTTCTTATTTGGGGAAGTATTTTCCCATATAAGGGAATAGATAATTTTTTATCTTACCTACAAAAAACACCGGAGCTCAAAAAAGCAAAAGTACTAATAATCGGAAGATGTACTGATCAGGAATATAAAAGTAAAATTCTTTCTATTTTGCCTGAAAATGCTGATTATAAGGATGAATTGCTAAGCTTAGAGGAGATCGCTGGCTATTCAGATCAGTCGCGTTTTACCTTATTTACTTATAAGTCCCAAACCGTAATTAGCTCGGGTTCTTTGATGGACAGTATCCGGATGGGCGTTGTTGTATTGGGGCCAGATCATGGTGCATTTAAAGATATGGAGGACTTGACGTTTATGCGCACGTACAAGGATTTTAATGAAATACCCAAGATAATATCCGAATTTGACCCAGCTGATGCAAGAATAGAAGCGGATAGAAACACTTTTATGAAGCAAAATACCTGGCATAATTTTGTAGAAAAAATAGAAAAAATCACAGGTATCTAAACATTATTTAATTTATTCTTTAAAGCAATGAAACAAGTAATTCAAAATTTTAAGACTGGAGAGCTTTATGTGGACGAGGTTCCTGTACCCGCAATTTCTGAGGGTATGGTATTGGTTGAAAACGAATATTCACTAATTAGTGCCGGTACAGAAAGAAGTACAGTAAAGGTAGCACAGGCAAGTCTAATAGGAAAAGCCAAACAAAGACCTGACTTGGTTGCCCAGGTGATTCAAAACATTCGGAAAGAAGGTTTTAAGGCCACAATGGAGAAAGTCAAAACTAAACTTGATTCATTAAAGGCTTTAGGGTATAGCACATCTGGAAAGGTTATCGCATCTATGGATAACAATGGTAGGTTTAAACCAGGGGATAGAGTGGCCTGTGCCGGAGCTGATTATGCTTCCCATTCAGAGGTGATTTCTGTGCCTCAAAATCTTGTCACAAAAATACCAGAAAATGTTAGTTCTGATGAGGCTGCATTTACCACTTTGGGCGCAATCGCACTTCAAGGCGTTAGACAAGCAGACCCGAAATTGGGTGAAAAAGTTTGTGTTATCGGCTTGGGACTTCTTGGACAAATTACTGTTCAACTTTTGAAAGCCAATGGCTGTGCAGTCTTTGGAATAGACATGTCAGAGAAACTTATCGCGCTCGCAAAAGAATCCGGTGCAGGACAATCCATGCATAGGAATGATTCAAATTTGATTGCTGCTTGCCAGAATTTCACAAATGGCAGAGGATTCGATGCGATTATCATCACGGCAGCAACACCTACAAATGATCCTATCGTACTTTCTACTGAAATCGCCCGTAAGAAAGGCAAAATTATCGTAGTTGGTGCAGTGAAGATGGATATTCCTCGTGAGCCTTATTTTTACAAGAATGAATTGGAACTTAAAATATCTTGTTCCTATGGGCCAGGTAGGTATGATGTAGACTATGAGGAGTTAGGTAAAGATTATCCTTTTGCCTATGTCCGCTGGACAGAGCAAAGGAATATGGAAGCTTTTTTGGATCTTATTGCCGCCAAGGCCATTAACATTAAACCTTTGATAACTCACTTGTTTGATATTGATGAAGCTGAAAAAGCTTACGATATCGTCATGGGTAAAGTTCAGGAACCACACATTGGGATTCTACTTAAATACCAGGAATCAGCTACCAAACTTCAATCTATAACCAAGGTTAATAACGAACCGATAAAGGCTATAAATGCAGGGTTTATTGGTGCAGGAAGTTTTGCTCAAAGTTACCTAATACCAAATGTGAAATCATGGGGCGGTTCTTTGGATGGAGTAGTTACCTCTAAAGGGATTACTTCTAAAAGTGTTTCAGATAAATTTAAATTCAATTTTTGCTCCTCAGATGCGAAGGATGTATTCAATAAAAAAGACATCAATACGGTATTTATTGCAACGCCTCACGTGTCTCATGCACTTTATGTGATTGACAGCCTTAATGCGGGTAAAAATGTTTTTGTTGAGAAACCTTTGGCAATGAATATGGAACAGCTAAAGGAGGTGGTCCATGCTAAGAAGAAAGCAGATCAGTTATTAATGGTTGGATTTAACAGACGATTTGCTCCAATTTCGGAAGAGTTGAAGAAAGAATTTAAAAATACTGGAGAACCTCTGGTAATAAATATAAGAGTGAACGCAGGATTTATCCCTAAGGATCACTGGTCCCAGATACCAGAAATTGGTGGAGGACGTATTGTAGGAGAA
>Ga0075118_10002105_pt1 | contig 13055 bp, 8 predicted proteins | sample AntAceMetag02UKE_FD_69794 | JGI IMG/M metagenome (GOLD analysis project Ga0075118, IMG submission 69794) | Saline lake microbial communities from Ace Lake, Antarctica - Antarctic Ace Lake Metagenome 02UKE | ecosystem: Environmental > Aquatic > Non-marine Saline and Alkaline > Saline | place...
CAGCCTGATAATTTTCCGGGTTGGTGGCTGTTTCAATGCTTATGCCCTCAGTAAATTTTATCTTTAGGGTATTGGAGGAATGGACCATGACTGTATCCAAAACATCTTCCCATTTGAAGGAGATAGTATCAGCGTGAATTTGGTTTCCCGATAAATCGGCAATATTTGTTACGCTCAAGCGGTAATTTTCACCAATGGCGAGAGCGTCCGAAAGGCTTAGTTTTACTTCGTTTGGGGCTTCTTCCTGGGTTTTGGCCTCAAAAGATATTTCTCTCGATTGAACAAACTGGTAGCTCCCGGACTTTTCTGCAGAAATAGGATCAATGGCTTCATCAAAAATCAAAACAAGGGTTTTTTCATCTATTCCCCAAATATCTTTGACTGTTGGGGGACTGCCATCATAGGTAAAAGTAAGTACACCTTTTTCAATCGGCATGGCATAGCAGTCCTGTAAATTGTAGATGTCAAACGAGTAAGTTTCCCCTGAAACCAAGGGTTCTATTGTTTCAAGAATGATGGAATAGCCGTTGTATTCTAGCACCTTTAATTCCTTGTCATTGATAAAAAAGGTTGGTGCTGATGGTAATTTTGGAGGGAGGGTTTTGGAAAAGGTGACCTGAATCCGATCTGGTGAAAGGGGCAGGATGTCTTGAACCTTAAAAGGCCTTTGGTCTGCTGCTTCGTTAAATCTGTTGTTTGTTTTTCCCGGACTGCCACCTTCCAAGGCCTGGGTAGCTTTCCAATTGTAAGGATCGTTGCATTGCGAAAATGGGTTGATCCGCTCAATAGACCATCCTCCGTTTTCTTTGGCACTGTCACCATATAGTGAGCGATCATACTTCAGGCTATCTATTAAGTTACCAAAACCATCCCTTAAGTAGAGCTCACCTCCGCCATTCACCAGTGTATTAAATGCATCCATGCCAGCCACTTGTCCTAAAGGTTGAAACAATTGTTGGTCGGAAGTAGCACAAAGAATAAGGTAAGCCTGGGAATCGAGGGTCACTTGCGGAATGGATGCCTCATTATAGGTGAAATTATCCAGCCTGATGGGTTTGTCGCTGCGGTTAAAAAGCTCAATGAATTCTGCATTAGGGAGGATGTGATTGGAAGGAGCTTGGCCTTTTGGGTTGGGATCCGGCATGATTTCATTGAGAATAATAGCTCCAACTGGAGTTGGACGGTTGAGGTCAAAAGTATAAGGCCAGTCTGTAAATACCTTGTCTGAGGACAAGCCTTTTATTTGTTCAAAAATTAGCTGATAATTGTTGTTGTAGAGGTGATCGTCAAAGGCCAGGAGCAATTGATTTTCTTTTACTTGTGAAATATGTTTTGGCTGGCCAAAGTTATTGTCCATTGTTGCACTTTTTGTAATCAGTGTTATAGGTTGGTTAAATTCCAGTAATAGTGTACTGTCATTTGCTGAATCTATTACTCGGGCAGATAATGATTCGTTTTGGTCTTTTGCATCCGACAAGCTGAAATTATCCAAAAATAACCTGGTAGCACTGCCAGATCCTTCGCCATAAGCGACATTCAACTTTAGTGTTAAAGCGTTCTTGTTTCTTAGCGTATCAGGCAGGGGCAAGCTGTACTTTTGATAGGGGGAATCTTCATTTTGAAAGGTCTCGTTTGTGCCAATTCGGAGCGGATCACTGTAATTTTTTCCCTGATCCGTCGAAAATGAAAGCGTTAAAATTACAGGTCTGCTGCCTGATCCATTCTTTTTGCTCTTTGCCCAAAATGAAATTGTAGGCTTTTTTAACCCTACAGTCAATGTTTTTATGTAAATTTGCGCGTTGAAACTACTGGTAGTTTGGATAGCCAGGGCCTTGGAATTAGCTATTCCTTCACCTGAAGCCTGAAACACTCTAGATTTTCCTGAGCGAATCAGATTTGCTGACCAGCCAGGTAAAAAGTCATCAGGGTAGGAGGCAATGGTAAATGCGGCTTCAAAGTTTTGTTTGGTTAAAGTTTCGACTTTTGACGAAATTGAAATACCAAATAGGGCAGTAGCCATGAAACTCCAAATTAAAACGATGGTTTTCATGGCTTTAATATAACTAAAAGTATACTAAATAAGTATTTACAAAGAAGAATTTTTTCCCGGGACAATACCGGGAAAGTTTAATCGGTCAAAATTATAATCAAAATGAAGTTAGCCGTAGTTGGAGCCACCGGACTGGTAGGCTCGGAAATTCTAGAAGTGCTTGAAGAGCACAATTTCCCTTTCGATGAATTATTGTTGGTTGCCTCTGAGCGTTCTGCAGGGAAAAAGATTGCTTATAAAGGTAAGGATTATACGGTAATTGGCCTGAAACAGGCTGTAGCAGAAAAGCCTGATGTGGCTATTTTCTCTGCTGGTGGTGGGATTTCTCTAGAGTGGGCGCCTCAGTTTGCTGAGGCGGGTACGATAGTGATTGACAATTCTTCTGCATGGAGAATGGATCCATCTAAAAAATTGGTTGTACCAGAAATAAATGGTAAAAGCTTGCGGATAGATGACCGTATCATAGCGAATCCTAACTGCTCCACCATACAAATGGTTCTTGCATTGGCTCCATTGAGAGAAAAATATGGTCTCAAGAGAATTGTGGTATCCACCTACCAGTCAGTGACCGGTACAGGTAAAGATGCCGTAGATCAAATGATGGCTGAAAGGAAAGGAGAAGAGGCCAAGATGGTTTATCCTTATAAAATTGATTTAAACGTACTGCCTCATATTGATGTATTTCAGGAAAATGGATACACCAAGGAAGAAATGAAGATGATCAATGAAACAAAAAAAATATTTGAAGATGATTCAATTCAGGTTACAGCTACAGCTGTAAGAATTCCTGTTATGGGAGGCCATTCCGAAGCTGTAAATGTTGAATTCCATAAGGATTTTGATCTCACTGAGCTTAGGGAGCTGTTGTCCAATACTCCGGGGATTATCGTAGAAGACGATCCGGCAAAAAATATCTATCCAATGCCTTTGAATGCCCATAAAAAGGATGAGGTATTTGTTGGAAGGTTAAGAAGAGATGAAACGCAAGCCAACACGCTAAATATGTGGATTGTAGCAGATAACCTTAGAAAAGGGGCAGCTACAAATGCAGTACAGATTGCCGAGTATTTATTGGCACACAGTATGGTTTAAGTGAACCTTGAATTTATATATCACCAGCAATTGATGCAGTTTGTGCAGGATCATCTTACGGAAGACCCTGCACATTTGCTTTTAAGCCATAAGTCCGTTTCAGGGATAGACCTAAAAGCAGTAGCACAGCAAATCGCCATGAGGCAAAAGGCGGCCAAGAAGCTCCCTTTCTGGGCCAGCTACCCTTCGCTTATTTTTCCACCCACCTTGTCCATGGAACAATGTTCCTCGGAGTTAACAGCAAAATACAAGGCAAAGCTGGTGGCAGGCAAGGCATTTATTGACCTTACCGGAGGCTTTGCTGTGGACACTTTTTATATAGGCAAGCATTTCAAGGAGGTTACCTACGTCGAAAGGCAGGAGGATCTCGTGTCGCTTGCCAAACATAATCTGTCCAAGTTATTCAGCGATTTGGACATCAAATTAAGCCTCGTTCATGAGGAATCGGTCCATTTTATACGGGAGACCCGGGAAAAATATGATGTGCTTTATGCAGATCCTGCAAGAAGGGGAACAGGGAATCAAAAAATGTATCGGCTTGAAGATCTCGAGCCCGATGTAACGCAATATTGGGAATTATTCCGTCAAAAAGCCAAGGTGCTTTTGATAAAAGCCTCTCCCATGCTTGACATTAGTGCGGCTCTCATAGCCTTACCTGAAGTGAATGAAGTTCATGTAGTAGGCGTTAAAAATGAGGTAAAAGAACTGCTTTTTCTTTCCACAGTTACAATAGGACCTGTTAAAATAATTGCAGCTGAACTAAATGGCATTAGCGAGCAACAGTTTTCTTTTACCCTTGAAGAAGAATTGAACGCAACGGTTAATTATTCTTTGCCACAGAAATACCTGGTGTTGCCCTATGCCTGTATCTTGAAAGCCGGAGCCTTCAAAAGCTTTGCTGTCAGGTATGGGTTTGGCAAACTTCATCCCCATACCCACCTGTATACCTGCAATGTATTGCCAGAGCAGGTGCCAGGAAGGATTTTTGAAGTTTTGGAAGAATTAAAGCTGGATAAAAAAGTCCTTAAAGCACGATTTCACGACGGAAAGGTGAATGTATTGACCCGTAACTTTCCCTTAAAGCCGGACGCTATCAAAAAACGCTACAAGCTTAAGGATGGCGGGAATGAATATTTGATTGCCTGTACCCTATTGGATGGACGGACTTCAGTCTTTAGGTGTAAAGTGCGATAAGAAAGTGAAGATGGGATATACTTCTTTGAGGAACACTAAATCCTGTGTAAATAAGTAATGTTCCCATAAATGGGTGGTAAGCCATGCGTCACCTGTAGTGAAAGTTCCCCAGGCCGGCCCATCCATTGGTGCGGCTACAGGCCAAATGTCTGTGTTTTGGTGCATTACCCAGCCTTGTGCACCATAGTGTTCTCTGGCCACCTCACTACCCTGATCAGTAAGCTCCTGCACCATTTTAGTAAAAGGCTCAAAAAGTTCGGTAAGGTTTGCTGATTCTACCGACCAGTAGTTCATTTGCGTGTTGATATTAGTAGTATATTTTGAGTCCCAGGAAGGATTCATGTCATTGTTCCATATTCCCTGCAAGTTGGCTGGCTGTGTCCCAGGCCTGGAAGAGGCAATCAGGAGGTAGCGTCCGAAATTATAGCATAAAGTCGCCAATTGAGGGTCGGGTGTTGTTTGAATTTCCATCATGCGCTTGTCTGTGGGCAAGAAGGAATTGTTCGTGACACCCATTGTCAGCGAAACCCTGTCGAAATACTTTTTATGATCATTTATGGCGGCTTCTTTTATTTGGTCATATGACTGCCTTTTCACCTGTTCGACCATTTCTTCTACCCGTGCATGTTGATCCGCACTTAGATCCTTATAGGTTTTAAAATTAGTGGCAGCTACGAAATAGAGGGTTACTACATTTGCATTACTGATATTAATCATGGCATCATCTCTCTCCATGCTTCCTCCCACATGGTAGCAGGTTGATCAAACCATAAAACAGTACCAGGATCAAATTCTCTCCCACCCTGATTATTTCTGTCTCCAAAATTCTCTTGGCTTTGCCCCGTTAGTTGGATACTTGTCAATAAAAATAAAAATGAAAGTAACTGTTTAACAATCAAGGTAGTCACTGTTGGTATTTGATAAATGATGAGATAATTTGAAAGATTTACAATCTGGAAACAATACGTTTGTGTTCTTAAGCCCGAGAACAATTGAAGTCCAAATTGTATGTGGCAAATGTAGGTTGGTGATTATCTTTACTAGAAACCTTGATAGAATAAATAGTAGGGTACACTTTTGGAAAGTGTACTTGCAAATGCAAAATTGCTACTGGTCTTAACAATATTTAAAAGCTCCTATTTTAGCTATTCCCTCACCTTTAGCTAATTCGGCTTCAATTTTTTTCGCTGTTTTTGTGATAGCCAAACCACCCAATCCCGTACATCTCAAAGTATGAGGGATAGCATCTCCTACCCGCTTCATGGTTTCGATCACCTCATCCAGGGGAATGACCTGGTCATAGTCTGACAAAGCCATATTGGCACAGGATATTGCTGTGGAGGCTGCCATCACATTTCGGTTGAGGCAAGGGGCTTCTACCCGGTCTCCGATGGTATCACAAATAAGTCCCAATGAACTCTGTAAGGCCATGGAAGCTGCTGCCAAAGACTGCGCCAGTGTCCCATCTTTTAGTACGACCACTCCTGCTGCTGCCATTCCTGAGGCAGAACCGCACTCACCCATACATCCACCCACTTCAGCCGAAAAGGTGGCATGTTTGGTTATAAATACGCCAATCAGTCCTGCTGCCAGCATGCCCTTGATTACCTTATCCCTGGGAAGCGCTAAAGTTGACGCCACACCTATCAACGTTCCTGGTAATGCACCACATGAACCGGCAGTGGGTGCGGCTACGATGATGCCCATTGAGCTTTTGACTTCCATTATAGCCGAGGTATACATGATGGCATTGTTTAAGACATCACCAGGGACTAATTTATTCTCATCAAGGTTTTTCTTAAACCCGGGTGATTGGCTTCCCAGTATACGGTCTTTATATGTTGTGCCTTTCAAACCAAGGGTTATAGCGTTTTGCATGATATCCACAATATCTCCCATTCGGTCCAATACTTCACTTTCTGAAATATTTCCCCTTATGCTCTCGTATTGAATGGCGAGTTCCCATAAACTTAGCTTTTTGCCCGCATTATAGGCCAGCATTTCCTCTGTAGTAATAAATGGAATTTTTAAATCTTTCCTCGATTTGATCGGAAGCACGGGAGCTATCTGTCGAAAATATTTTATGTTATCCACGAAGGCAAGCAAGGGGATTAACTTTTCTACTTCACTTTTGGTAGAGCGCACGGAAATAAAAGAAGACGAACCTTTATGTAAAGTAGTTTCTCCTAAGTCAAAGTCCCGGATCTTTTCAAGAAGAATCTGTTCGGATTCGGTATAGATCAAAGTAACATAAAAATCTCCCAACATCGTAATGGATGATTTGTCAACCTCAACGATCTCGATCATACCCCCTCCGGTAGATATCCCTATAAGCTGGTGGGTTTCGTCCTCATTTTTCAGTGTGATTTGATACGTATTTGGATGTTCTGCCCCAATAGGGTGAATGTCTATTTTTATTTTAATTCCTGCTTCTGTAATGTGATAATTATAATCTTTTAGGCGCTCATCGTCTGCGTCCCAACCCAAAAGGCCTCCAAACAACCCCATATCGGAACCTTGTCCAGAATGCGTAGTAGCAAGAGATCCATTGGGATCAAATTCAATGTAGACTTCATCTATTCGTCCCCCCATCAGGTCTCTACAGATTTTCCCTATTCTCAAAGCGGCGGCACAATGTGAACTGGATGGTCCGCGCATCACAGGACCAATTACGTCGTTGAATATACTTGGATAGGTCTTCATAGTTTTCAATATTTGGCCCGACGCATTGCTGCGCCTTCATTATGAAATAATTTTTAGGTGTCAGTAACGTCAAGGTACATATTTAAGGGAATATATGTTAAATATTGGTACATTTCACTTCCTGTGTTTCAAAATAATTCATTGTAGCTAACATAGTATAGTTATTTGCAAACAACGGTAAATAAAAAGCCTAGGCTGATTGTTATTTTTGCTAGCCTGAAGGTTAAGTGAGTAGCTTTTCCTACCAAGACCCGGATAAAAACTTAAATATGATACAAAAAGAAATTCGATTGGCCCTAATTCTTGCAATGTTTATAAGTTTTTGTGCCAGTGCACAACAGCACATCCCAATTAAGCTTGAGGATATTTATAAAAATAACACCTATTCACAGAAAGGCTTTGGTCCGGTGAGATGGATGAAAGACAATGAAAACTACTCTACTCTTGAACCTAATACGCAGACAGGAGGTAAAGACATTGTCCGGTATGAGGCCAAATCAGGGAAAAAATCTATTGTCATTTCTGCTTCCTTGCTCATTCCAGAAGGCCAAACCAAACCACTAACCATAGCGGACTATGTTTGGTCGGAGGACAACCGAAAATTATTGGTGTTCACCAACACTCGTAAAGTCTGGAGATACCATACACGTGGGGATTACTGGATATTGGACTTGGATACCAGGCAATTGCGTCAATTAGGAAATACATTGCCGGAAGCTACACTGATGTTTACAAAGTTTTCGCCGGATGCATCTAAAGTTGCTTACGTAAGCGGTAACAATATCTATATGGAAGATTTGCGTCAGGATACCATTACGCAGCTTACAACAGATGGGGATGATACCATTATCAATGGCACATTTGATTGGGTGTATGAAGAAGAATTGAGCTGTAGGGATGGGTTTCGTTGGAGTCCTGATGGGGAAAATATAGCTTATTGGCGTTCGGATACCAAAGCTGTAGGTACCTTTTATATGATCAATAATATTGATTCCATTTATTCTCAACCTATACCTTTGCCTTATCCAAAGGTAGGCACCGAACTTTCAGCAGTAAAAGTTGGGGTAATCTCCGCTACAGGTGGCCAAACAAAGTGGTTTGATATTCCCGGGGATCCACAAAACAACTATCTTGCACGAATGGATTTTATCCCTAAATCCAATGAAGTAATGGTCCAACAGCTTAATCGAAAGCAAAACATCAATAAAATTTGGATAGGGGATATCCATTCGATGGAATTAGATAATATTTTAACAGAAAGAGATGAGGCATTTCTTGATGTTCATGATGATATCCGCTGGCTTGAGGAAGAGCAATACTTTACCTGGTCTAGTGAGCGAAGTGGTTGGCTTCACTTATACAAGGTGTCAAGAGACGGCAAGGAGATTTTGCCAGTTACAAATGGAAACTTTGATGTGGTAACGATCGATTGCATTGATGCTGAAGGAGGATATGTTTATTATATCGCCTCGCCCGATGATTACACTGCACGGTATTTGTACCGGAGCAGGTTAGATGGCAAAGGAAAGGCAGAGCGCATGACACCCCCTGATAATTCGGGGCAGAATTCATATCAGGTATCTGCCGATGCCAAATGGGCCATCCATACTTTTCAAAATACCACCACACCTCCTATCTATTCTCTGGTAAATTTACCCGGGCACAAGGAATATCGGGTGTTGGAAGACAATAAAAAGCTAAAAGAACAATACGATAAATTAGGGCTAAGCCCTAAAGAATTCCTTAAGGTTAATATTGGAGATGCTGTACTGGATTCCTGGATGATAAAACCACCTAACTTTAATCCGTCCCAAAAATACCCCTTGCTTTTTTATGTTTATGGGGAACCTGCTGGTGCCACCGTTCAGAAAAACTGGGGTGGCGGGGACCTATGGCACCATTACCTCGCACAGCAAGGGTACGTGGTCATGAGTGTAGACAACCGGGGGACAAAAACCCCAAGAGGGAGGGATTGGCGAAAGTCCATTTACGGGCAAATCGGAATCCTGGCTACAGAGGATCAGAGCAAAGCAGCAAAAGAAATCCTAAAAACATACGATTTCCTGGATGCCGAAAATGTCGGGATCTGGGGTTGGAGTGGTGGTGGCCAAATGACCCTTAACTGTATGTTCAAATATCCAGAGATCTATTCCACTGGCCTGGCTGTCTCTTTTGTTTCAGACCAAAGATTGTATGATGCCACCTATCAGGAAAGGTATATGGGACTATTGACAGAAAATAAAACGGGGTATCAGGATGGTTCGCCGATTAATTTCGCACAAAACCTGCAAGGGGCTTTGATGATCATTCACGGGACTGCTGATGACAATGTGCATTACCAAAGTTTTGAAATGCTCATAGACCGATTGATCGCTAATAACAAGATGTTCGAAATGATGTCCTATCCTATGCGCTCGCATTCGATCAGGGAAAGAGAAAATACCTCTTATCATTTAAGGCAAACCATGGAGAAATTTTGGAAAAAGAACCTTCCTTCCACTGGCAAGTAAACATTGAATTGGGGAATTTCTATTTTTTCCCCAATTCCGTGTTATTTCTATTACCTTCAGGTTTAACCCGAAATAGGCAATAGATATCCTATTAACTTATCCTACAACTAAACGGATATCCTCTTGATAATTTGTAATTAGCAATCTAATCCCCGTTATCAAAATAGCTATTGGGAGCATCTTTCATTGATGAACTGAGTTCGATTATAGAATAGTACGAATTGTGGGTGCTAATCCTTTTCGAAGCAAATGGGTAATTGCCTGATAGCGCAAACCATTTAAGAATCAAACCAACTCTCATTTCCAGCGACTCCGTCCGCGGCGGCGGAGGGATTTACCTGATCTGCTTTTCTGTAGCTATTTCAAGGAGGGTACTGCTTGACCTAATAAAAGTCATCTTACCGGTAGGTATATAAATCGAAATCAGGTTGTTACGTGTTGATCCGCTGCGGCGGAAAAAATCAGTCACTCCGTTTTTATTTTTGACTTCACCATAGCTTCCATCTAACGCTTTAAACATTTAGAGCGGTTCATAGAAAAATGAAGAACGTTTAATTGTTTCCTAGGCACAAGCCCCAACCGAGCGATAATACCATGGCCACGGGTGCTAGCCCGTGGTAGGTTAATAAAAGAGACAATATTTTGGTGGTATTGTTGCCTTTTTTTTAGCAACAATTCTGACAAAATCTCAACGGAAGTTAGCTACCTAACGGTTCTTTTCTACGTATTCGAATTTGAGCTAAACTTAATTGCTCAGACTTGAGAAAAGAAGCCTATTCTGGCTTGATTTCACTTGTTTTAAATGAAATGTAATTCTCCAGCTAAATCGATTGGGAATAAATTTTCATTTGTGGAAAAAGATTTTACCTTTGTTAACCAAATGGTTTAACCATATAGTTAAATGGCCGAAAAAAAATTTAATCAAGATACAGAGGTGAAAATCCTGGAGGCTGCCAAGGAGGTTTTCCAGCAAAAAGGGATGGATGGAGCCCGAATGCAGGAGATCGCAAATGGAGCTGGAATTAATAAAGCCATGTTGCATTATTATTTCAGAAGCAAGCAATTGCTTTTTGAGGCGGTGTTTAAAAATGCATTTTCCTTATTGGCTCCCCAGCTCAATAAGGTCCTAAATGATGATTCTTCCATTGAGAATAAGGTGAAAAGCTTTACCCATAATTATATTTCCTTTATGAAAAAGCACCCTTACCTACCGAATTTTATCATTCAGGAATCCAATCGAAACCCTAGGTTTTTTGAAATGATACAGGACAATGATGGCTTTCCATCACTTGACAAATTTAAAAAGCAGGTAGCATTGGAGGTCGAACAAGGAATTTTGAGACCCACTGATGGGGAGCAGTTATTTGTAACTATTGTCTCACTGAATATATTTCCTTTTGTCGCGAAGCCTCTTATTAAAGGGTTTTTGAAATTGGGAGACGATGACTTTGAGCAGTTAATGGAACAACGTAAAACCGATGTTTCAGATTTTATTATCAACTCAATAAGAAAAACATGAAAGGGATTTTAACATTTATCCTGGGCATGGTTCCCCTTCTTTTACCTGCACAGCAGGTATTAACATTGGAAGAGTGCCTTTCCTTAGCTGAAAAAAATTATCCGCTTGCACGTCAAAAAGTTTTGTTGGAGCAACAATTTCAATCTGAGGTCAATATCCTTGAAATGCAGAAACTTCCAAAGCTTGACTTGAATGCGCAATCCACCTATCAATCTGAAGTCACTAGGATTCCTATTGATTTACCCAATACCACCATCCTACCCCCGAATAAGGACCAGTACCGGGCGACGTTGGACGTTAACCAATTGATATATAATGGTGGGAGTATAGCCGCAAACGCCAGGTTGAAAGAGGCAGAATTGAAAACCCGACAGCAAGAGGTGGAGGTTACCATTTATCAGGTTAAGGAACGTGTCAATGGCACTTTTTTCAATGTTTTACTCCTTCAGGAGCAAGAAAAACTTCTGGATTCAAAAATGGAGTTATTGGAGGAACGCTTTAACGAAGGAGTGTCTGCTGTTAAAAATGGAATGGCCCTTCCTTCATCAAATCAGCTCTTACAAGCAGAAATGTTACTATTGGAGCAACAAAAAATTCACATCAAATATGAACGCAAAAAAGCAATTGAAAGCCTTTCCTCTCTTATTTTTAAAGAAATAGACCTGAAGGACACTTTGGTAAAACCTGAGATTTTATTGTCTTCAAATAACCCCCTAAATCGACCGGAACTAAGACTATTTGAGTACAGGGAACATCAGTTAGAACTTTCTAAGGAATTAATTGATAAAGAGAAATCTCCCAGCGTAATGGGATTTGCACAGGCAGGTTATGGAAATCCTGGCTTGAACATGCTGAACAATTCCTTTCAAGATTTTTATATGGTAGGGGTAAAGTTTAACTGGAGGATATTTGACTGGGGCAGGGCTCAGGAAAAAAAGCACAGTTTAGAAGCATTAAAACAAGTGGTGGCTACAGAAAGAGACACTTTTGTGCTTAATAATGAAATCCAATTGGAGGATGCTTGGGAGGATATAAGCAAGTACAAAGAAATTCTTCATCATGATGCGTCCATAGTAAATTTGCGGGAAGAAGTAATAGCATCAAAAACCTCTCAATTTCTAAATGGAACAATTACTTCTTCTGCTTACATTATTGATCTCAATAAGCTTTATGATGCAAAAATTAATCAAAAGTTGACCGAAATACAGTGGGTCATGAGTCAAACCAGGTATCAATTAATTAAGGGTGACTTTTAAATTTAGAATCAAAATGAAAACCTTCAAACTATTTTTATCAAGTACTCTTCTAATGGGTATTCTATCCTGTACTAATGAAGAGAAAGCGGATGGCTATGGCAATTTTGAGGCCACTGAGATTACCGTTTCTGCTGAGTCTGCTGGAAAGCTTTTGTTCTTAGCGGTTGAGGAGGGGCAAGTGGTCGAAGAGGGGACAATGGTAGGTTTGGTAGATACCTTGTCTTTGTTTTTGACCAAGCAACAATTGTTGGCCTCAAAGCAAACAGTGTACTCAAAATCTGGAAGCGTTTCTTCGCAAATTAATGTGCTTAAAGAACAATTAAAAAATGCAGTTTTAGAATTTGATCGGGTCTCAAAAATGATTGCCGACGGAGCCGCCACCCAGCAGCAATTGGATAGAAGAAGCAACCAAGTGGAAGTATTAAAAAAACAGATTAAAAGCGTTCAAATCCAGCAATTGCCCATTGAGAAAGAAGCATTGTCCTTTGATGCTCGCATTGCTCAGATCGATCACCAAATAGCTCAAAGCACCCTCAAGAACCCAATTAATGGAACCGTTTTGGGAAAATTCGCCGAGGCAGGTGAAGTGGTTGGTTTCGGGAAACCGTTATATAAAATTGCTGACCTGGAGGACATGCTTTTAAGGGTTTACATCAGCGAAACGCAATTACCTAGTTTCACCATTGGGCAAGATGTAATCGTAAAAATAGATTCAAATGACGGGATGAAAG
>Ga0075118_10002106_pt1 | contig 13054 bp, 13 predicted proteins | sample AntAceMetag02UKE_FD_69794 | JGI IMG/M metagenome (GOLD analysis project Ga0075118, IMG submission 69794) | Saline lake microbial communities from Ace Lake, Antarctica - Antarctic Ace Lake Metagenome 02UKE | ecosystem: Environmental > Aquatic > Non-marine Saline and Alkaline > Saline | place...
ACCCCAAACTGTTCAGTGCCAATAAAAAAATTAATCGTAACGAAGGAGCGTCGATGGGTACTGGCCAAAAACTTTGGAAGCGGGCAAGACAGGTCATTCCTGGGGGGAATATGCTTTTATCCAAACGCGCGGAAATGTTCTTGCCCGAGACATGGCCTTCTTATTTCAGCAAGGCAAAAGGCTGCAGGCTTTGGGACTTAGATGGAAATGAGTTTATAGATATGTCGATTATGGGTATTGGAACGAACACGTTGGGTTATGGGCATCCAGAGGTAGATGAAGCGGTATTGCGCACGGTGCAGGCTGGAAATATGAGTACTTTAAACTGTCCAGAGGAGGTCTACTTAGCTGAAAAGCTGATTGAGCTCCATCCTTGGGCCGATATGGTACGTTTTGCCCGATCAGGCGGTGAGGCGAATGCGATCGCCATTCGGATTGCGCGCGCGGCATCAGGTAAAGATAAAGTGGCAATATGCGGCTACCACGGTTGGCATGATTGGTATTTGTCTGCCAATCTGAGTGATGACCATAGCCTTGATGGACATTTGTTGCCCGGCCTTGAGCCAAATGGTGTTCCACGTAATCTTAAAAATACTGTTTTCCCGTTTTCCTACAACAAACTGTGTGAGCTGGAGCAATTAGTCAGAGAACATGATATCGGTGTTATCAAGATGGAGGTTTCAAGGAGTGAGGAACCGTCAGCTGGATTTTTAGCAAGCGTGCGGAAACTGGCATCTGACCGAAATATTATTCTAGTATTTGACGAGTGCACCTCTGGTTTTCGGGAAACGTTCGGAGGCCTCCATAAAAAATATGGTGTAGAGCCAGATATGGCCATGTTTGGCAAAGCGCTTGGAAATGGGTATGCAATCACCGCAATCATCGGACGCCGCGAAGTTATGCAAGCGGCGCAGTCCACATTTATTAGCAGTACTTTTTGGACAGAGCGCGTTGGACCAACCGCAGCGTTAAAAACACTAGAAGTTATGGAGCGAGAGCGATCGTGGGAAATAATTACTGAGACAGGAAAAAAAATTGCTAACATTTGGAATGATCTTGGTGCGAGGTTTCAACTTCCTTTGACTGTTTTTGGTCTTCCAGCACTTATCAAAATGCGCTTCGAATCATCAAATAACTTGCAGTATAAGACCTTAATTACTCAAGAGATGTTGAAACGTGGCTATCTCGCGGGAAATTCTGTTTATGTTTGTACAGCACACACCATTGACATCCTACATGGGTATGAACAAGCGTTAAGTGATGTGTTTGCCATGATCCAACGGTGCGAGGACGGGTGTGATGTAGGAACGCTACTAGATGGCCCTGTTTGTCATTCCGAGTTCAGACGGCTTAACTGAACAAGAATGATCATATTTCGCTGCAACGCTAGCTCAACGGTTGGGTTAGGTCACCTTATGCGCTGCCGTACTTTAGCAATGGCGTTGCGGGAAAAAGGGAAACAAAGCGTTATGGTTGGGCCAGATTTATCTTTTGTCAAACCAGACGATGTGGAGGTCTTTGAAGCATGGGTGCCAGTATCTGAATGGTTGTCTAGTAAGGACGATGCCGAGCAAGTGATCCGCATCGCTCACCAGCGCCAAGCAACATGGTTGGTGTTGGATGATTACCGGGTTGACGAAAACTACCAATTAACGGTCAAGTCAGCTGGGTTTAAATGGTTGCAGTTTGACGGTCGTGCCTTGTTCCGGTTATGGGCAGATATTGTGATTAATGCCAACCCAAGTGCTCACATCCAAGACTATGCAGGCGTCCTATGCAATCCTGAGACCCTGCTTTTGCTTGGACCCCGCTATGCTATTTTGCGCCCTGAGTTTGAACGGGTCATTACTCGAGACCCAGGTCGGCCAGTGAAGAAGATCCTGGTAACGTTTGGCGGAGGTGATGACCGTGGGGCGAATCAGTTCGTCCTTTCAACGCTTTTGCCGATTACAGAATTAGATCAAGTTTTTCTGGTGGTTTCTGGCATATCTAATCCTAACAATCAAAGGTTGGAGCAGTGGATTGCAACAAATGGGCAGGGGCGAGTAACACTTTATATTGATCCTGACCAAGTGGCGTCTTTATTCGCTTCTTGTGACCTCGCTGTGATGGCTGGTGGAACAACTACTTATGAAGCTGTACGATGCGGATTGCCCTTGTTAATAATTACGATTGCTGAAAACCAGCGCTCACAGAGCAAAGCATGGGAAGCCTTTGGCTGTGCCAAGTATATAGGTGATTACAATGAAATTAAGGTGAAAGCATTGATTGACGGTTTTAAAAGCATAATTCATAAATTAAAGTATAAAAAAAAATGTCCTTTTAGTAAAGTTGTTGCAAGAATAGGTGCTAGAAAAATTTCGGAGATGCTATTGTGATGGTAGCAAGATCTTTTCCTCGGAAAGTCGACAAGATAATGTCTGTGGACGAGCTTATCCAAAAGTTAGGCTTAGGTATTGCCTGTGGTTTTAGCGAAATTTTGGTTGAGTCTGTTGCATCTCCAGGGAATGCTTGTCTAGGTAGTATGGTCTTCATCAGCGCACGAGGCGAATTGCTTCGTGAAACTGTGAAAAGTAGCCAAGCTTCAATCTTTGTTGTTTCTGAAGATGTTGAACTCGATAATCAGAGCGATTATTGTTACATATTGACCAATGATCCGTTAGCCTGGTACATTAAAGCGATTAATTTTTTATTACACAAGTTAGAGTATAATCACATAAGCAATCTTGCAATTATTTCAGATGATGTGGTTATTGGGAAAAATGTTTCTATAGGTCCGGGAACGGTAGTTGAGAGAAGTTGTGTTATTGGTGATGATTCGAAAATTGGTGCAAATGTCTTTATTGGTAGCGACACAATTCTGTCAGAGGGATGTTTTTTACAAAATAATGTCTCAATTGGATCCATTGGCCTTGGCTACCATACCGATATTGATGGTTATCGAATGCTTTTTCCTCACCTAGGAAGAGTAATTTTAGGAAAATTTGTTGTTATTGGAGCTTCATCTGTGGTTGTTAGGGGGCAGTTAAAAGATACAAATCTGGGTGATTTTGTGAGATTAGGTAACCTAGTTAATGTTGGTCATAATGTCAGCATTGGTAAAAATACTATAATATCATCTAGTGCATGTGTTGCTGGAGGAGTAGCAATTGGTGAGGGATGCAATATTGGTATTGGAGCTAACATTAATTCAAAGATAATTTTAGGCGACAAAGTAATAATCGGTATGGGTAGTGTTGTGACAAAAAATATCGCTTCTAATAGTTCTGTTTTTGGTAACCCTGCAAGAGCTATTCCTACAATGAATAATTTCTGAGAACTGTTAATGACTTCGTTCAGTCTAAAATTTAAGGGATCTCGTAACTATCTGCATGGGGGTGATATATTCAATGCGCTCGAAGTTAAATTTGGTTCAAAAGAAAGTGGTTATTTGTCTAAGCTTGTTTTTAAGCGATTTTCTCGAAGACAATTTGATGTACTTAATAAGCTACCTGTTGATAGTTCACAGATTTTTGGAAATGGAGTTTGGACATCGTTATGTGGTAAATGCAAGCGATTTTGGTTAGAAGAGACGGCTTCAGAAGTAACAGAATCTTATCCTTTTGATGAAAATAAAATTATATCTGATGCTATTATCTCCAAAAATTTGATTCAGCTTTCATCATTAAATAGTTACTCAACCATAGAAAACATTATTTCATTAACCAAAAAATTAAATTATATACTTGAACCAGAATATAACGGTAAATGGCTATTTGGTCAAATTGATTTGAAGCAACGTCTACCTAATCAATGGACGTGTATAACAATTGAACGCACAGTTTGTGTAGGTATTCGTTTTAGTCGTAACGTCATAACAATTGATAATCAATTTTACGGTGAAATACGTTTTGTTGGCGGTCGGCAATGATAGGTATCTGTGCAATTGCTAGCTATTTGCCATCTAGCTGTATAGATAATTTGGAGCAAGCTAGAAGATTTGGCGAAAGTGCAGATTTTATTCATAGTAAGATTGGTGCACTCAAATTACCTGTAGTTGATCCATCTTTAGAACCTTCTGATGCTGCGGCGCTCGCACTGAAGTCTCTGTGTGAAAAGAGTGGTTTAGTTTTAGGTGACATAGATGCTTTAGTAGTGGTTACACAAAATCCTGATGGCGTTGGCTTGCCCCATACTTCTGCTATTTTACATAAAAAATTGGGTATGAATAGCAGGGTAGCAGCTTTTGATGTCTCGCTCGGATGTTCAGGTTATGTTTACGGATTGAGCATCTTACGTGGGGTAATGGAGCAAGCGGGTTTAAAAAATGGTGTTTTGATTACGGTTGATCTTTATTCACGTGTTGTTAACCGAGAAGATCGCATTACTTCATTATTATTTGGTGATGCAGCGACGGCTACATGGTTGGGTGTCGACGCCGAATGGGGATTTGGCCGGCCATTGTTGGAAACCGATGGTACTGGCTGCGACAGCTTGTACGTTGATAGCAATCACAAGCTTTGCATGAATGGACGTCAAGTTTTCAATTTTGCAGCAATTCGTGTTCCCCACCAGATTAACCGCTATCTACAATATCGTGAGTTGCAACAGGAGGATATTGATCTATATTGTTTACATCAAGGCAGTGTAGCTATAATTAACGCAATTTCACGGCGTTATCCAAAAGTAACTGATCGCTTTATCCAGGATATGTGGCATACAGGAAATTCTGTATCGTCTTCAATTCCGTTGTTGCTAGAAAAGTACGTCATAGGTAAAAATTTGAACCGAGTTCTTATTTGCGGATTTGGTGTAGGATTATCTTGGGCAACGAATGTTATTGAGAGAGGATCTTAATGGTAAATAAAAATAAAATTCGAGAAATAATTAAAAAATCAGGTCTTGAAATTGAACCGTCAGATGAAGATTTTGAAAAACTATTTGTGGAAATCGGTTTAGATAGTCTAGATGTTTTTGGTTTTTTAAGTGAAATTGAGATTGTTTTAGGCAATTCCTTTTCTGAAGAAGATTATTCCAAGCTAAAGACACTTAATGATGTTATTTCTTTTTTAAATAACTGATTCTTATAATTCGCGACAGCACACATGTTCAACAAAAAATTATTTATTATTGCTGAGATGTCTGGTAATCATAATCAGTCCCTCGATAGTGCGTTAGCTATCGTAGATGCGGCTGCTGCTTCTGGCGCTCACGCGATCAAGTTACAGACGTATACTCCGGCTACGATGACGCTAGATCTTGATGTGGGCGATTTTTTTGTTAATAATCCTGACTCCCTTTGGGTTGGGCAGTCCATGCATGCTTTATACAGCAAAGCTCATACTCCTTGGGATTGGCATGCTCCGATAATGGAGCGAGCAAAGAAGAAGGGACTCATTTGCTTCAGCTCGCCGTTTGACGAAACCGCTATTGATTTCTTGGAGACGCTCGATGTTCCAGCCTATAAGATTGCCTCGTTCGAGTGCATTGATTTGCCTCTAATTCGTAAAGCCGCTTTCACAGGTAAGCCATTAATTATTTCAACTGGCATGGCGACTATTACAGAAATTAGCGATGCGGTAGATACGGCGCGTGCTGCTGGTTGTAGGGATTTAGTGTTACTCAAGTGCACTAGTACTTATCCTTCCTCACCAGAAAATAGCCACTTGCGTACCATTGCTCATATGCGAGATCTTTTTGGTTGTGAGGTTGGATTGTCTGATCACACAATGGGTATCGGAGCGGCGGTCGCCGCAGTGGCTTTGGGCGCATCAGTGATTGAAAAACACTTTTGTTTGTCTCGAGATGATGGTAGCGTTGATGCTGCCTTTTCACTAGAGCCTGCAGAGTTGGCGAATTTGGTGATAGAAACCGAGTGCGCTTGGCAAGCGCTTGGTCAAATCCAGTATGGCCCAACCGTTGCTGAGAAAAAAGCTGTCATGCAACGGCGATCACTATATATTGTTGAGGATATGAAAGTTGGCGAAGTCCTCACACCGGAGAATTTGCGTCGTATCCGACCCGGCCGTGGCCTTGCACCAAAGTATTACGACTTGTTGCTGGGTAAGATGGTGTTGAAAGATGTTGCGAAGGGAACACCGCTGAGTTGGGATTTGGTGTTGGGATGATCCTCATATGTTCTTCGATTTGAGTTCACTTTGAAATCTAAAATTGGAGTAGTAATCGAAGCTCGAATGACATCTTCGCGGCTTCCTGGGAAGCATCTCCTGCCAGTTCTTGGTATTCCAATCATCGGCCATCTCATTAATAGAATGCGCTCCATTCCGTTGGTCGACGAAGTTGTCGTAGCAATGACTATGCGTGCAGAGGATGATGTTCTTGAAAGATATGTAAGAACTACAGGCGTATCTGTTTTCCGTGGGGACGAACATGATGTAATGGGTAGGGTGTTAAGAGCATGTTTGAGTTCTCAGATTGATATTGTATGTGAGGTTACAGGCGATTGCCCAATTATTGACGTGGATCTTGTTACACAGGCAATATACACATATATTTCCAATGATGTGTGTTATGTTAATAATGGCAAGCTTGGACTCCCTGACGGAATGAGTTGTCAAGTTTTTTCAACTGAAACACTTAGAAAAAGCGAATCGATGACCGATGATCCACTCGATCGTGAACATGTTACTTTGCATATCAAACGGCATCCAAATTTTTTCCCCCCAATCTATCTAGTACCTAATAAATTTTATTACTGGCCCGGATTGGCGCTGACCTTAGATGAAAAAGACGACTATAAATTGCTGAGGCGTATCATCGAATTTTTTGGTCATTCAAACCCGTACTTTGGTTGTATCGAAGTAATTGATTTGTTACGCAAACATCCTGAATGGATTGAGATGAATCGCCATATTAAGCGTAAAGGCGAAACGTGACCTACAACGCCTTGATTGTAGGCCTTGGTCAGATTGGTATGGGCTACGATCTCGAGTTTGATCCGCAAGAGCGAATTGCAACTCTGGCGCGCGCATTTGCCTCGCATCACGCATTCAACCTTATCGGTGGTGTCGATACCAGTGCCGGGCGGCGAGAGCTGTTCGTTGCGCACTATGCAAAACCAGCGTTCTCTAATGTCGCAAAGGCGTTTGAGGTAGCAGTGCCTGAAGTGGTTGCGATCGCTGTGCCGACAGAGGCTCATTATTCGGTGGTTGTTGATCTGCTAGCGAGGCCGGGTATCAAGGTGATTCTTTGTGAAAAGCCGCTGTCATACGATCTCGCTGAAGCGGAAGAAATGGTTGAGCTCGCATCACGTGCTGACGTAAGGCTGTATACGAACTACATGCGCCGTAGTGATCGGGCAGTTATTGAAGTAAGGCGCCGTTTGCTAAGCGGAGAAATCGCTGGGCCCGTCAAGGGCGTATGTTGGTACACGAAAGGACTGTTCAACAATGGCTCACATTTCTTGAATCTTTTGCAGTTTTGGCTCGGAGATGTTGTTAGTTTCGATGTAATCAGTAAGGGTCGATTTTGGGCAAATTACGATCCGGAGCCAGATCTTAAGATCGCATTTGAGTACGGGGAAGTATATTTTCACGTCGCACCTGAAGAAAATTTCTCGCACCACAGCGTTGAGTTACTTGCGGCGAACGGTCGTTTGCGTTACGAGCAGGGCTTGATGCAATGGCAACCAACCATTACGGATAAAAATCATGTTGGCTACACGATACTTAATTTGGATCGAGAGACTATCGAATCAGATACGCTTTTTCTGCAAACGTCCGTTGTCGATAAAATCGCTCGAGATTTTGCCGGCGAAGTAACCACAATATGTACCGGCGCCCAAGGACTTTCGACAATTAAGGTGCTTACAGAAATAAGGAAGAGGCTATGAAGCAAGATTCGCGTGAACACTTGGCGCTATTCGGAGGGCACAAGTTCATCCAGACAGTATTCAAGCCCTATAATTCGATTGGTAAGGAAGAGATTGAAGCGGGTCGTCAAGTTATCGAGAGCGGTGTGTTATCCCAGTTTCTTGGTTCATGGCACGATGATTTTTACGGCGGACCAAAAACTCGTGAATTTGAAAGTGCTGTCGCAGCTCACTTTTGTGTCAAGCATGCTATTACGGTTAACTCTTGGACGTCGGGTCTGATTGCAGCCGTCGGGGCTATTGGTATCGAGCCGGGCGATGAAGTTATCGTCAGCCCTTGGACGATGAGTGCAAGCGCGACGTCAGTCTTGCACTGGAACGCAATCCCGGTGTTCGCTGATATCGAGAAGGAAACCTTCAATCTTGATCCGAAGTCTGTCGAGGCAAATATTACTCCACATACGAAAGCAATCATGGCAATTGATATCTTTGGACATCCTGCCGATATGGATGTTTTGATGGCGATAGCCGACAAGCATGGATTGAAAGTAATCTCTGATACGGCACAGGCACCTGGCGCTTACTACAAGGGTAAATTTGCGGGCACCCATGCTCATGTCGGGGGTTACAGCTTGAATTATCACAAGCACATTCACACTGGAGAGGGTGGGGTTCTGGTTACTGACGACGATGAAATTGCTGAGCGTCTTCAATTGATACGTAATCATGCAGAAGCTGTGGTCGGTGATAAGGGGGTTACGAATCTATCTAACATGATTGGCTACAACTTTCGGCTAGGCGAGATTGAGTGTGCTATTGGTATCGAGCAACTAAAGAAGCTCCCCAGTTTAGTTGCTAGGCGGCAGCATTTAGCCAACCGATTGAGTGAAGGTCTGAGAAGTCTGCGCGGTTTACGCCCGCCCGTGGTCAGACCAGACTGCACTCACGTTTACTATACCTATCCTATTTTGTGTGATACGGATGCTCTGAGTGTCAGCACCCAACAACTTCATGAGGCATTGCGCGCTGAGGGTGTACCGGTCGGCAAACAGTATCAAAATCTCCATCTGCTGCCGATGTACCAGCAGAAGATCGCCTATGGTTCACACGGATTCCCTTGGACCTCGGATATCTGTCGACGCGAAGTGGATTACAGCAAGGGCATTTGCCCTGTTGCCGAAGGGCTTAATGAATCCGGCTTTCTGATTCTGGGTATGTGCACATTTGACTACACGGATGCGGATATCGATTTGCTGATAGGAGCATTCAGAAAAGTCTGGATCGGATTCGGAATTATTTGATGGCGATAAGCGTTTTTGAACACTTCAGAAGGTTATTTCCGCTGCAAGGCTCTAAAGTTGAGTTGTGTCTATTCGGCAAAGAGCACTTAAATGAAAAATATCTCTGCTGGCTGAACGACCCTGATGTTGTGCGCTTCAGTAATCAGCGCTTTCGGCTGCACGATGAGACTTCGAGTCAAACCTATTTGCATTCGGTTCAAGAGGCCGGCAACCTATTTCTGGCGATACGCTTAGCACGCACCGGTAGGTTCGTAGGAACCATGACGGTAAAGTTTTCCATCCCGCACGAGACTGCGGATATGAGTATCCTGATTGGAGATAGGAGTTGCTGGGGGCAGGGGGTTGGCAAAGATGCATGGTCCGCCCTGATGTCGCTGTTGCTGGAGAGCGGCAGAGTTAGGAAGTTGACGGGCGGTACTTTGCGTTGCAATGTTGGCATGGTTAATGTGATGACGAATAGCGGCATGTCGCCGGACGGCATTCGCGTTGGACAGGAACTGGTCGATGGCCTACCGCAGGACATCCTGTATTTCGCTCGATTCTGCAATGAGTAGTGCCGAGCGCCCCCTCTCCGAGCGGACCGGTTCAGTAGCTGTAGTGGCACACGATGCTGGAGGCGCGGCAGTGCTTGCGAGCTATGTTAAGCAAGAGGGGATAGTGGCATGCTTCGTGCTTGCCGGCCCGGCGAAGCAAATATTTAAGGATAGGTGCGGTGAGATTCACTGCGTATCTTTGTCCGAAGCATTAATCTCATCGAGTTGGGTTCTGACCGGAACAGGCTGGCAAACCGATTTCGAGTGGCAAGCTATTAGACAGGGCCGTGCTGCAGGTAAACATGTGGTTACCTTTCTTGACCATTGGGTTAACTATCCGGCACGGTTCGTCAGGAAGGCTATGACATGCTACCCAGATGAAATTTGGGTAGGTGACGCACATGCTGCAGAGATTGCAAGGAAAAGCCTGCCAGAGGGGTTGATAATTCGTCAGATTGAGAATCCGTATTTCCGTGCTTTCACTAGCGAGATGGGTCTGTTAGCCGGTATTAGAAAAATCGAACATCGGCGCGAGAAAAGTATTCTATTTGTGAGCGAAAACATAAACCGTGACAGTTTTAACCAGAATGATGTGATCCGGTACTTCATGGGTAATTTGAACAGTCTCGGGGTAAAAGTTGGTGAGATTTTAATTCGCCCCCACCCGTCGGAGCTAGCTGAAAAATATGCCTGGGCAGAAGTGGAGTTTGGTAAGCTTGTTAAACTGAGCAGGGGTGCTAGGCTAGAGGAGGAGGTAGCTGCGAGCGACATAGTGGTTGGCTGTTCTTCGATGGCCATGGCTCTCGCAGCTAAGGCTGGCAAGCGAGTGATATCGTGCATCCCTGATTATAAGGTGCCGCTAACGTTGCCCTTCGAACAGATTGAAATATTGTCGATTATCATTGATAAAAGTAAGGAGTAATTCCATTGGTTTTGTATTAAATATATAAATTTACGAATAAATAATTTTCTATTTAGATGAAATAGTACATACTTATTGCGTCTAAATTGTCACAAAAATAATTCAGGAGATATATTTGCTGAGATTGCAAGGGGTCATAAAGAGGTTCTGTGAGCATAACCGAAAACGCTTTGGGTTTGAGGATGGCCATTCCCCGGTCAGCCCCATCATTCTGATGGAGCTAAATCCCATGCACTCATGCCACATTTCCTACGCTTACCTTGCCAACGAATTGGCGCGCGAACATGGCGCCCAGATTAAGGCATATGCCCCGAGAGCCATCCATAGCCCTGGGCGACGCCTGAGTTACCTTATCAAGGCTGCACTGGGCTGGGAGGAGTTTGGTGTTTACCGATCTTTTGGGACAAACGAATTTATCGAGATCCGCCTTGAGCAAGAGCAGCGTCAGCGTGCACGCGAGCTGCAGGAGAAGGTGCTCGGTGGTATCCAAAATACCCGTGACATTGAGGATCTTCACGTAAATAGCGTCTGGATCGGGGATTTGGTATATGACACATTCCTAAAAACTTACAAGCAGGCAACCATTGATCCCGGGTCACTTGTTTTCCGTAAATTCATGCTCGAATCGATGGAGCTGTTTGTCTTCTGGGACGATTATCTGCGTAATCATGATGTTCGCGGGATCAATGTAAGCCATTGCGTTTACAACCTGGCGATTCCCCTGCGCCTGGCAATAACGCGCGGGATCGCAGTATTTCAGGCAAATACAACTCATATTTACCGGTTGAGCAAGGAAAATCTTTTCGCCTATAACGATTTCTTTCACTTCCGCGAACGTTTTGCTGCACTGCCTGCCGATGTACGAGAAACCGGTATCTCCTTGGCGGAGCGCCGAATCCAGCGCCGATTTAATGGCGAGGTTGGTGTGGACATGACATACTCATCCAAATCTGCTTACGGTACAAGCCGTCATGCTCAACTATTGCGCGAGTCGCCACGCAAGAAGATACTAGTTGCTACTCACTGTTTCTTTGATAGTCCGCACAGTTACGGTAAAAATACCTTTCCAGATTTCTACCAATGGTTGGAATTTCTTGGCCTGATGAGTAATAAGACGGATTACGACTGGTACATCAAGACCCACCCAGACTACGTTCCTGGCACTATGGAGATAATCGAAGACTTTGTAGTGCGTTATCCCAAGTTTACCTTGCTACCATCAGATGCGTCGCACATGCAGATTATCGATGAGGGAATAGACGTTGCCCTGACTTGTTACGGCACGATCGGATTTGAATACGCTGCTTTGGGCGTGCCAGTGATTAATGCATCAATGAATAATCCTCACATCGCGTACAACTTTAACATTCATGTTAAAGATGTGGAGGATTATCGCAGCTCTATTGAAAACCTTGAAGAGATTGGACTAGTCATAGATGAGAAAGAAGTCTATGAATATTATTTCATGAAATTTATATTTAATACTGAAAATATTTTTTTTGAAAATTATGAAAAATTTTTAAATGATATTGGTGGTTACAAAAATCAATTTACCCCTTTAGCCTATGAAAAATGGCTTGCTGAATGGTCGCTTGAAAAGCATAAAGAAATTTGTAATTCACTCCAAAAATTCATTATATCTGGAGATTTTAGAATGGATGCTAGGCACACAGGCAAAGAATTTACTCTGGAAGAAAAGAGCTAATGAAAGCTGTCATCCTTGCTGGTGGTCTCGGCACCCGTCTTTCTGAAGAAACTGACCTGAAGCCCAAGCCCATGGTGGAGATTGGCGGCAAGCCGATTCTGTGGCACATCATGAAAACCTATTCTGCGCACGATGTGAATGAGTTTGTGCTCTGTGTGGGGTATAAGGGGTACATGATCAAGGAATATTTTGCAAATTACTTCTTGCATCAATCGGACGTTACCTTTTGCATGAAAGACAACAGTATGCAGGTGCATCACAACAATGCCGAGCCATGGACGGTAACACTTGTTGACACGGGCGAAAACACGATGACGGGTGGTCGCTTAAGGCGAGTTAAGAATTACGTCAAGGACGAAGAGGCATTTTGTTTTACTTACGGTGACGGTGTCGGTAATGTTGACATCACTCGGTTGATTCAGTTCCACCAGCGGCATGGCAAGCAGGCCACACTAACGGCAACACGCCCACCGGGTCGGTATGGCGCATTGCAGTTTGGCCCTGGTGATATTGTTGAGCGTTTTCAAGAAAAACCGCAGGGTGATGGCAGTTGGATCAATGGTGGCTATTTTGTGCTAAACCCACAGGTGATAGGTCGCATCACTGATGATGCGACCAGCTGGGAAGGCGAGCCATTAACCGGACTGGCTATGGATGGTGAATTATCTGCATTCAAACATGATGGCTTTTGGCAACCGATGGACACGCTGCGTGAAAAGGTCTACCTGAATGAGCTTTGGAATGCCGGCAAGGCGCCGTGGAAGGTTTGGGAATGAACTCAGA
>Ga0075118_10002110_pt1 | contig 13041 bp, 12 predicted proteins | sample AntAceMetag02UKE_FD_69794 | JGI IMG/M metagenome (GOLD analysis project Ga0075118, IMG submission 69794) | Saline lake microbial communities from Ace Lake, Antarctica - Antarctic Ace Lake Metagenome 02UKE | ecosystem: Environmental > Aquatic > Non-marine Saline and Alkaline > Saline | place...
ATCGAATAGGGTTTCAGTATATACAAACTAATGTTGTATATACTGAAAAACGTTCATTGTTGCTCCACCCCCACCACGCGGGCACTACTTATGAGGATCGTCGCGGACGCGGGGTCGAGGGGTTGACAGCTCGACCAAGGCTACATAAAGTAATAAGCATTGATGAACATTGTTTGGCAATACAGAACGTCTGTATTGAGAATATTCAAAGAGGAGTAGCAAATAATGGCAAGATTAAGGAATAAGCGCCACGCCTTGATGGGCACATTGGCCGCTTTTGCGGTTGTTGTGCTCGCAGCGTGTGCCACCACGGATGCCACCACGGATGGCACCACAGAGGCAGGTACCGACAGCATTACGGAGGAAACCTCGGAAAACCGTGTTGTCACCGTCGGCCAAAACCCCGGTATTTCACAACTGAACCCGAATATCTCGACGCTGAGCTCTGAGAAAGTGATGTGGAATCTCTTGTGGGATGGCCTCACGACGGAGAGCGAAGAGACTGGAGTCCAGCCGGAGCTCGCTACTGAGTGGACGACCTCCGAGGACGGTCTTACCTGGACGTTTTCCTTGCGCGACGACGTGACCTTCCACGATGGTCGCGCTTTTGTAGCGGACGATGTCGTCAAGACCATCATGTTTGTGCTGGAACCTGAGAACGCGTCACCGCAGCGGTCTAAGTTGAACAATGTGATGAATGTTGTTGCTATTGACGACACTACTGTTGAGCTCACCTTGGATGTTGCGACACCCCTGCTACCCGCGGCGCTGGTCGACGTGAAGATCTTCGACGTTGACAACAGCGACAAGATTAATGAAACTGCGAATGGCACCGGACCCTTCGTCCTCGACGGCTTCGTGCCTGACCAGGAGCTCTCGGTTCTTCCCAACGAAGACTATTGGGGCGAGGTTCCCGTTATCGACGGAATTAAGGTTGTTAAGTACTCCGACCAGGTCGCGTCCCGTGCTGCACTGGAAAGTGGCACGATTGATATCATCTGGAGTGTTTCCTTCGACCAGGTGAGTGGACTGATTGACGCGGGTTTGACGGCGGTCGTCCCGCAGAACCCTTCGCAAGCCTCCACCCTCGGGGTTGATACTGGATCACCGCCGTTCGATGATCCGAGGGCACGACAGGCCTTGTCGTATGCCATTGACCGAGTCACCATGCAGGCCGTTGCATTTGGTGGACTTGGCGAGCTCAACTTCGGATCCACTCTCGTGAGCCCCAAGAACGAGTACTTTGCCCCTGACGAAGTAATCGACTATTCCTACGACCTCGACAAGGCCAAGAAGCTGTTCAACGAGGCCGGGGTCACGGAAGGGACCAATCTGGTCTGTTGGGCAGGCGATATGGCGCCCCAGTACCGCGCACAATGTGAGGTGCTTCAGCAGAGCCTGGCGAAAATTGGCATCACGCTCGACATCGAGGTGAACGAGGGATCCACATGGGCCGCTCGCTTTTACCCCGCTGGCAAGGAGTACGCGGGGCTCATCGTTCCCAACTATCTCTCGCGCGAGCCCGCCCCGCTTCCCTTTGTCGTCTCCTACTTCGGGGTCGATGGCTGGAGCCCATCCAACTGGCCCGGAAACGCCGAGTATGAGGAGGCAAAGGCCCGCGTCAAGTCCGTGACAGCCACGGAGGACATTCGCTCTGCGTTTGCTGACTTCCAGCGAATCACTTCGGAGGAGCAGCCAACTGTCGTCGTGATGAACGTTGCGCAACCCAGCATCGCTAGTCCTGATTTGGGCGGGGTGTGGATGGAGTTCAACGGAACAATCCACGTCGAAGGCGCTGTGATTCAGTAATATCTCGTGGGGTGAGTGCGCCACAACGGGCGCTCACCCCACGCATCACGTTTCGCCTACCACTCGGACCTAGGGGAAGGAGCCTCGCATGCTGGTTTACGTGCTCAAGCGGGTAGGATCGTCCCTCGTGCTGTTGGCCTTCATTTCCATTTTAATCTTCGTGGCGTTGCGCCTTCTGCCTGGTGACCCGACCACCTTTTCCCTCGCGCAGGGGGACGGCGTCAGCCCCGAGGCCCTAGAGAAGATGCGACGTGAGCTCGGCCTGGACCAGCCAGTGTTTGTGCAGTATTGGAACTGGATTTCCGGGGTCGTTGTTGGCAACTTCGGGTTCTCCTACTTCAGTGATTTCCCCGTTGGCCTGCTCATCGCTCAGAGGCTTCCCGCCACCGTGACTCTCGCCGGTGCTGCGCTCGCGCTCGCAATTGTAATTGCTGTGCCTGTTGCCGTTGTCCCCCTCTGGCTTCGCTCGGTCTGGCTCGAACGAATCACCAACGTATTCGTTGCCCTTGGCCTTGCCACACCGGTTTTTGTCATAGGAATCTTGCTGGTGCTCTTCTTCGCAAACTTCCTCAATCTGTTCACTGGTAGCGGCTACGTGGCATTCACTGACGACCCGGCGGCCGCGCTCGGTTTCCTGGTGCTACCGGCGGTCACGCTCGCTCTCGCAATCGCACCCCAACTAGTTCGCTACCTGCAAGGTTCGATTAGGGGTGTGGCTGAGGCAACGTTCGTGCGAACTGCGCGAGGGAAAGGTATCGGGTGGGGCCGCACCGTCTCGAATCACATCGTCCCCAATGCACTCCTCCCTGCGCTCACCTCGTTGGGCATCACGGTTGGGTCTTTACTCGGCGGCTCGGTTGTCGTTGAAGTGGTATTCGCGTGGCCGGGGGTCGGCCAGCTGGTTGTCGACGCCGTAGTCAAGCGCGACTATGCCGTCATCCAGACCATCGTTCTTCTCGCCGCTTCGGCGTTCGTGGTGGTGACACTTATTGTCGACCTGCTCTACGGTGTCCTTGATCCGCGACTCCGCGTGTCTACCAGTCAGGCTCGCGCGCCGCGCTCGGGCGACACGTCAGTAATCAAGGAGGCTTCAGTATGACCACGTTGAAGGTTGGTTCCACTCGGTCCCTCTTGCGAGCGGTCTACGACCAACCCAGCGTGATCGTGTCCCTGGCTACGATTTTTTTCATTGCGCTCATCTCGGCCTTCTCGCCCCTGCTCTTCCCGAACCCCGACGAAATCGATGCGTCCAATCGGCTGTTACCACCATCGCCGGAACACTGGTTCGGTACCGATGAACTAGGCCGGGAGCTTGTCGCCCGCATGGCGCACGCTGGGCAGTTGACGCTCGTTATCGCCCTCGGAGCGATGGCCCTCTCGATAATCCTGGGTGTGCTGTGGGGAATGCTAGCCGGGTCGCACGGTTGGATTGAAGAGGTGCTGATGCGCACCGCCGACGCGATTATGGCCGTTCCGATGATTCTGTTTGCGCTGGTGTTCGTAGCGGCGTTCGGCAGCAGCCCCGAGGTGCTCATCGTAATCCTCGGCATCCTCAAAGCACCGCTTGTGGCGCGGGTCACAAGGGCCTCAACGATGGTCGAACTCGCTTCCGATTACGCGCGTGGGCTGGCGGTCATCGGGTTGAGCAAGGGCCGAATTCTTTTCGCCGAGATTCTCCCCAACGTATTTCCGGTGATAGTCGCAGTCGCGACCCTCAACATCGCTTCCGCAATCATGATCGAAGCGGCTCTGAGCTTCATCGGCCTGGGCGTGCAACCGCCGCTAGCGTCCTGGGGCACGCTACTGAAAATCGGTTATTCGCTCATTTACCAGGCCTGGTGGTATGCACTGATTCCTGCGATTGCAATCACAATCGTAATCGCCGCTTTTAACGACGTTGGAAAGTGGCTGGAACGGTACCTTGACAGAAGGGTGGCGTAGAGATGGACAAACCTGTTCTCCAGGTGCGCGAACTTCGTATTGGACTTCGAGACGACAGTGCGGTCAATCTTGTACATGGCGTCAACTTCGACATCGCTCGCGGCGAGCGAGTGGGCCTGGTCGGTGAGTCTGGCTCGGGCAAATCGTTGCTGTCGCTCAGTATCATGGGGCTCCAGCCGACGGCTATCGAGGTACGCTCAGGTAGCATCCGGGTTTCCGACCACGAGGTCGTCGGGCAAAATGAGAAGTACCTCGACACATTGCGTGGCCGCACCATGTCAATGATCTACCAGGACCCGATGTCGTCGTTGAACCCGGTGCGTTCCGTGGGTAACCAGATTGTCGAAGCCATCCGCGCTCACGACAGTGGGAGTCGGGCCGTTGCCCGCCGTGTCGCGATTGACTTGCTCGGTAGCGTAGGAGTGCGCGATCCGCACCGCACAGTCGACAACTACCCGCACGAGTTCTCTGGTGGAATGCGGCAGCGGGTGATGATCGCGATGGCGATTTCCTGTGAGCCGAAGCTCTTACTCGCCGACGAGCCTACGACGGCGCTCGACGTTACAACTCAGGCCAAGATAATTGAACTGTTGGATGACCTCGTCGACCAGCGCGGAATGTCGGTCATTTTCGTGACACACGACATCGCGCTGGCCGCCAGCTTCTGCAGCCGAATCGACGTCATGCGCGAGGGCGAGATAGTCGAGACACAACCTACGGCCAAATTAGTGGCTGCGCCACGGCATCCCTACACGAACGCATTGCTGGCGGCAATCTGCACATTCGACACCGACCCTAATCGTCCTCTGCTTAGCCCAATCGTGGACACGGGGACCGAAGGAGGCAACTCCGCATGATTGAACCCATTGTCGAGGTCGAGGGTCTTGTCAAGGATTTCGGTAAGGTACGCGCAGTCGACGACGTGAGCTTCTCGATCATGCCAGGGGAGACTTTCGGGTTGGTGGGTGAATCGGGTTCGGGTAAGTCGACGATAGCCGCCATGCTGCTCTGCCTAGAGACACCGACGGCGGGAAGCATCAACTTTGACGGCACCCGCATCGACACGCTGTCTCCGCGCAAGCTACTTCGTTACCGTCGCCGAATGCAACTCGTGATGCAGGACCCGATCGCTTCGCTCAACCGATCCAAGACGATTGAGCAAATAATCGGGCTGCCCCTCTCCGTGCACGAAAGCCTCACAGGCGACTCGCGAAGGAATCGCGTCCTCGAGCTACTAGATATGGTGGCGCTACCGGGGAGTCTCCTCGGCCGCTATCCGCACGAATTGTCGGGCGGACAATGCCAACGCGTCAGTATCGCGCGGTCACTCGCAGTCTCCCCTTCCTTCCTAGTGCTGGACGAGGCTGTCTCGGCCGTGGACGTGCTTACGCAGGCGCAAATCCTCAACCTGCTTAAAGCCTTACAGAAAGAGTTCGGACTCACCTACCTATTTGTCTCCCACGACCTCGCAGTGGTGCGGTACATGTGCTCTCGCATCGCCGTGATGCGCGGAGGGAAGATTCTCGAAATCAGCGAACGAGAGCAGGTGTTTTCGAGCAGCGCCCATCCCTATACGCAGGAACTTGTCGCCGCGTCACCCGCCTCACTAGCGGCAGCGGTGCAGGACCACCGAAAGGAAAAATCATGAGCTCCGATATTCCCATTTTGTGTGACACGCTCCCCGAGAGCACCGTCTGGCGTCCGCGCGAGTCTGCGGTCATGGCTGGTGTTGCGCAGGTGGACGTGACCCCGCCCGTCGGGATTCGTGCGCACAATTGGGGAGCGGCTCGGATTGGTCACTCGACCGGAACTCACCACCCGCTTTTCGTTAGTGCTGTCGCCCTCGCTGAGGTCGGTGGGCGAGTGTCCTACATAGTCACTGCGGACTTGTGCACGTGGGGCTCCACCCAATCTTTTCGGGCTATCGCCGATCCGGTGATCGAGGCTGTCGACGCCACACCTGACGAAGTATTGCTGCACGCCATGCACACCCACTCCGGCCCGTCCATTGGCGAGACCGACCCGAGCCTGACGGGGGTCGACATGGTTCCTGCTTACAGGAAGAAACTCATAGAGAGCATAGTTGCAGCTATGCGCACGGCCAAGGCGTCAATGGTCGACTCCCGCATCACATGGACCTACGGGCGTTGCCAGCTTGCCGCCAACCGCGACCTGCCCTGCGGGAACCGGGACCTAACTGGGTTTAATCCGGCAATAGAGGCGGATGACACGCTGGCGGTCGGCCGCATAACAGGGGCGTCGGGAGCCACGAAAGCTGTCCTGGTTAACTACGCCTGCCACCCCACGTCGCTCGCGTTTCACAACAGCCTCATCTCGCCCGATTTCGCGGGTGCAGCTCGTGAAGTCGTGGAGGCTGCAATAGGAGCACCCATGGTTTTCCTCCAGGGTGCCTCCGGTGACCTAGCGCCCCGCGACCAGTATGTGGCGGGCACCGAAATGACAGATCGTAATGGCACGTCTCTCGGTTATTCGGTGTTAGCTGCCCTGAGCTCGATGGTGACCTCCGGCCATGAGCTAGTGTTTGAGGGCACAGTGGAGTCGGGGGCGCCTCTCGGCCTCTGGCAAGAGCGCCCTGTCAAGTTAGAGCAGTCGCTTGCCACTCGTCGAATGAACGTGTCGCTCGAGGCACGTAGGCCTTTGAGCTCGGAGGAACTCGAGAAGAAGTGGGCGCACATCGATCAGACGGCAGCCGGGGAGCGGGCGAAACGCGCTCTCCAGCAAGCCGATGGTTACCTCGTCGATGACAAAGCGATGCACCCCGTTTGGATATGGAACCTCGGCGACGCAGTCATCGTCGCCCATTCCGGCGAGGCGTTCTCCTATTTGCAGACCGAACTGCGAAGCCGACACCCTGACCGAATTATCATCGTAATGAACCTTACAAATGCTCCTGGCGGCGCGTACCTCCCGACTTTAGAGGCTTACGACCGTGACCGGTACCAGGTTTGGCAGACACTGCTCGAGCCCGGTTCGCTCGAGAGTTTGGTCGAGACGATTAACACCGTCATCGATGAACTGCCGCCCCCTCGCGGAGTCGTCGCATGACTGCACCCGGACCCATCCTCAGACCCGTGCGCCGCAAGGGCAACGGGTATAGAAGTCGCCAGTGGACGCAGGGAACTGACGAGGTAGCGATGTCCCACCGCGTTGCGCTGCGACTCGGCGCAGGGGACACCGATCGACCCATTATTGGTATCGCTGACACGTCCAGCGACCTCAACCCGTGCAACGGTCAGTTCACGTCCCTCATCCCGCACATCGCGCGAGCGGTCCGGGAAGCCGGGGGCTTCCCCGTGCGCTTCCCGACGATTTCCCTCGGCGAGGACCTCATGAAGCCGAGCGCAATGCTTTACCGCAACTTGATGGCCATGGAGCTCGAGGAGCAAGTGCGCGCGAATCCGCTGGACGCCGTGGTTTACCTGGCGAACTGCGACAAGACCACACCAGCATCGATTATGGCTGCGGCGAGCACTGACCTGCCGTCAATCCTGCTTATGGGAGGGGCACGCTCTGCCCCGCCGTTCCGCGGACATCCCCTCGGGACGGGCACCGATCTCTGGCGAGCGCTCGAGGACAGGCGCGCAGGACTCCTTGATGATGACGGCTGGGCGGAGCTTGAGCGGGCCCTTGGTTGCTCTGGCGGCGGATCCTGCAACACTATGGGAACAGCTTCGACGATGTCGTTGGTCGCTGAGACGCTTGGGATGACGCTGCCCGGTGTTACCGGAATCCAGGCGGGCGGTGGCGAACTGGCCGATATCGCGCGCGCGACCGGTCAACGCATCGTTGAACTGGTTGCCGACGACACCCGCCCACACGACGTTATGAAGCAGGATTCAATCGACAATGCGGCCGTAGTGATTGCGGCAATTGGTGGATCAACCAATGCGATCATCCACCTCGCGGCGATTGCGGGGCGTCTCGGGCTCGATGCGAGTCTGCCACGTCTGGACGCTCTGTGGCGAGATGTCCCCTTGCTTGTCGACGTGGAACCGAGCGGGGCCGGGCTCATTCATGACCTGAGAGCCGCAGGTGGCTTCCCTACACTGGCCAAGTCATTACTTTCGGCCGGTCTGCTCCGCTCGTCGATGCTCGCCAATGGGGAGCTGCTCGAGGTCGTGGCAGCCTCTGCACCCAATCCGGGCGGCGTCATTAGGACGGTCTCCGATCCACTGGCGCCTGCACCGACGATTGCCGTCGTCAGCGGCAGCCTGGCTCCCGCCGGAGCCGTGATTAAAGTGTCGGCTGCGACGCCAGAGTTGACGACGCACACTGGTCGTGCGATCGTTTTCTCGGACTACCATGACATGCGCGCGCGTCTCGATGATCCCTCACTCGAGGTCTCCCCGGGTGATGTAATCGTGATGCGCGGCGTCGGTCCAATCGGTGTTCCCGGGATGCCTGAGTGGGGGATGACCCCTATTCCCCGCCGCCTTGCTGCGGCGGGTGTTCGGGACATGGTGCGCATCAGTGATGGCCGCATGAGCGGCACGAGCTTCGGCACAGTTGTGCTGCACGTTGCTCCCGAATCCGCCGCGGGAGGTCCTCTTGCTCTCGTCGAGGACGGCGACCTAATCTCCCTTCGGCTGGAGGAGCGTCGTCTCGACCTACTCGTCGACGCTAGAGAGTTGGAGGCGCGGCGTGAGCGCTTGGTGCCGCCTGCACCGGACCACCTTCGCGGTTGGCCGCTGCTCTATCGACAACACGTGCTCCAGGCGCCCGAAGGCTGCGACCTGGACTTTCTCGTAGCATCCCCGGGCCTTCGGCCCGTGCTCATCGAACCAGTAGTAGGAAGGTCCTAATTCATGAATACTAAGTCGTCCTCCGGCCGGAACACTCGGCTGCCTCTCAAGACGAAGCTGACTGGCGTATTTCCCGTCATCCAGACCCCATTTACAACGGCTGGCGATATTGACGAGCCGATGCTTCAGCGGGAGCTTTCCTGGGTGAACGACCAGGGTGTGGCCGGGGTTACCACCGGAATGGTCAGCGAGCTCATGCGACTGGAGACTGGGGAGCGCAGGCAGTTGGCTGAGATCGTGGTGGGTTCCGCCCAACATCACAAGATTTACTCAATCATTAGCGTGGGCGCAGAGAGCACCAAGGCAGCTGTTAGTCACGCCATTCACGCCGAGAAGTGCGGTGCCTCCGCCGTCATGGTGAACCCGCCGGTGACGGTCGGTCTCAGCGACGAGGGGCTGATTGAGTATTTCCGGGCGGTCATCGAGTCAGTGAGCATTCCCGTGGTCGTGCAGGATGCGAGCGGCTACCTGGGCCTCGCGATCCCCATCGGGCTGCAGGCCGAGTTGCTGGCAAACTTTGGGGAACAGCTTTATTTTAAGCCAGAGGCCTCCCCAATTGGCCCCCGTTTGACCCTACTGCGGGAGGCAACGGAGGGCGCTGCACGAGTTTTCGAGGGCACCGGCGGCATCGCTTTGATTGACAGCCACCGACGGGGAATTGTCGGAACTATGCCGGGTGCTGAGGTCTGCTGGGCAATCCAGGCTCTATGGGACGCGGCAGAAACCGGCGACTGGGACCGCGCGTATGGGATCAGCGGTCCTCTTAGCGCCCTCGTCAGCATGCAAACCACCATCGACGTATTTGTAGCCGTTGAGAAGTACCTCCTTCACAAACAGGGCGTGATTGAATCCCAAGCTGTGCGCGGACCTTCGGGGTTTGCGTTGGACCCGGAGACCGCGGCCGAGGTTGACCGGTTGTTTGACCTCATCACCTTGGCCGTATCGCGCTAACTGTCCTTCGCCAAGTATGTGTTGCCTCACGGCATAGTTGATGCTTGCTGGCGGGACAAAAATGCGCGCAACGCTCTTGTCGTAATTGACGAAGGCCGAGGCGTCAGCCGCGCCGAGAAAGAGGTCATCGTGTCCCGAGCCAGGGTTTAAGAACTCGGCCGCCGACACTCTGTCTTAGGCCTCCGCGGGGTTAAGAGGAGACTCAAGACGCTCCGGCGGTAAGTTCCCCGGTCCTCTCCCAACCCCAACACCCAGAGATTGCTCAACCCCTTGATGAGCTCACCGGGCATGGTCCCGACCGTTTCTATTTTTAAGCCGAGCGACGCGACTGAGACAACAGCAGCAGCAGCAAATTATGCCAGGACATCTACACCGAAGGCAGATGCTCCGGCGGGGAGAACGGCGACAAGGTTGTCGATCTCACTTGCCTGGTTTTCCTCTTTCTTAGGCACGTCGAGGTATGGCTTGGCGCTCTGTAAAAAAGATTTTCCTCTCAGTACGTCGCGCGGCCGCCGCTGATATCGTAGACCGCTCCGGTGGAGAAACTTACCTTGTCGCTAGATAGCCAGGCGATGAGCTCTGCCACCTCTTCAGCCGTGCCGGCACGTTTCATTGGAATCAGGCTTGTGATGTACTCAAGCACGTCGGGCGCGGTTTTCGAGTTCATCGGTGTGTTGATGACCCCTGGGGCGATCGCATTCACTAGCACTCCGGTCGTCGCCAGCTCTTTACCGGCCGACTTCGTGAGTGCAATCACGGCGGCTTTGGTGGCTGAGTAGGCGGCGAGTTTTGGGTTTCCATCTTTAGCGGCCATGCTCGCGATGTTTACGACGCGACCCCAGCCCCTTTCCACCATGCCTGGGATGGTCGCTCGCATGGTCGCCACCGTTCCGAGCACGTTCACCTCGAAGGTGCGCCGCCACTCATCGGGGGTGGTTTCTGTCAGCAGCTTGTTGGGCCCGACTACTCCAGCCGAGTTTACGAGCACGTCGATGGGGCCAGAGTTGCGCACGGCTGCCACCACGGCCAGGTCATCGGAGACGTCGGCGTGAACGTCCACTTTGCCGGTGAGGTCGAGGGTAACCACTTCGATGCCGTCAGCCCGCAGGCGATGGGCGACGGCGGCACCTAGCCCGCTCGCTGCGCCGGTGACGAGCGCGCGCCTCATCGGGGGGCCGCCACGGTTTGCTGTTGAGTTCCGAGACCGTCTACGGCGAGCGTCATCTTGTCGCCCACCTTTAAGTAAGTCGGCGGTGTCATTCCGAGCCCTACGCCTGGTGGGGTTCCAGTGTTGATAAGGTCACCTGGCTCCAGCACTAAGAACTGGCTGATGTATTGCACAATCGTCAGCGGATCAAATACCATCGTTGCGGTCGAGCCGGACTGGCGGCGCTCGCCGTTGACGTCGAGGCTCATGCCAAGACTCATCACGTCGACCTCGTCGGGGGTTGCGAGCCAGGGGCCCGTCGGATTAAATGTCTCTGCGGATTTTCCTTTGAGCCACTGTCCGCCTCGTTCAAGTTGGAAGGACCGCTCGCTGACGTCATTGACGAGTACGTAGCCGGCTATGGACGCTGCTGCTTGCTCGCGACTAGTGAGGTAACTGGTGCGGCGGCCGATGACGATGCCAAGCTCGACTTCCCAGTCAAGCTTCGTCGCCCCACGCGGCATAATCACGTCGTCGTTTGGGCCCACAATCGTGTTCGGGCTCTTGGTGAACAGAATCGGCTCGTCGGGCACGGGCATACCGGACTCGACCGCATGGTCGCTGTAGTTGAGGCCGACGCAGATAATCTGGTGTGGGCGCGCAATCGGCGCACCGATTCGGCGGGCCCCAAGGGGATGCACGTCGCCCGCTGCGATGCGTTTAGCGACGACGGGCGCTAAACGCTCAAGGCCGCGCGACGCGAACCAGTGCCCGTCAAAATCACGGAATCCTTCGGCGAGTAATACGTCGGCAATCTCGACAACGAGAATCTCGTCGGTGAGTGTGTCGAGTTCTGGTGCAAGGGCGGCTGGCTGCTCCGATGACGCCTCGCCAATTCTTAGGAGCTTCACAGAATCCTTTCGGTCCAAGAACGTTTGGATAAATTGTATCAACGTTCTGTATTGAAAACCAATGTTTTTTTTTAGCGGCAGTCGAGAATGGGGCCATTTTTGCCATCTGAAAACAGGGCCACTGTCGTGTGGTTTTCACAGAGTGTTTTTGGTCCAGTTTTCAAAGAGCGTTGACATTAGCTATCCAAGCCCAAATCGAGATTGGGGAACTTCTCAATTCGCGCCACTTCGCAACGATAATTGCCCCAAGAGTGGCTTGTCCCCGCTCCACGATTTCTCGTCAAATCAGACGCAGGTCCTGGTCACCTGAGGGAGTCCATGCGAACCTGCGACCATATGCGCGCAGCACGCTCGACACCAGGATGCCGCGAGTGCTGCGGTGATGGCATGAGCCCCCAAGCCCATCGCGCTTCGAGAGCTCAGCCCACCCAGAAGCCTTCCGAATAGGGTTCTTTGGTAGGCGACAAGAATTGCCACTACTCTCCACCAACGTCGTGAGGTTCGAGCCTCTGGGTGAACGACGCCTCCGTCTTGCGTCTCAGTTCTTCAACGGTGTGGCAGGGGGCCAACCGCTCGAGGGTCATCCCAGAGTCACCAATATCAAAGACGGCGAGGTCTGTGATGATCCGGTCCACCACCTGGCTACCGGCTAGCGGTAGATCGCACTCTCGGACAAGTTTTGGGGTTCCGTCTTTGGCGAGGTGGTCGGTAATCACGATAATCCGGGGGATTCCCGTGACTAGGTCCATCGCGCCACCCATCCCCTTCACACGCTTTCCTGGAATGGTCCAGTTGGCTAGGTCGCCCCGATGTGAAACCTGCAGCGCCCCAGAATCGCGACGTTTATGTGGCCACCTCGGATCATTGCAAATGAGACAGCGGAGTCGAAAACACCTGCACCTGGCTCCAGGGTCACGGTTTGCTTTCCCGCATTAATTAAATCTGGATCTTCCTCTCCCTTGTATGGGAATGGCCCCATTCCAAGAATTCCGTTTTCGGAGTGGAGGGTGACGCTCACACCGGCTGGAAGATGGTTCGCCACAAGGGTGGGAATACCAATGCCCAAATTGATGTACTGCCCCTCTTGTAGCTCGCTGCCAGCGATCGCCGCCAATTCCTCACGAGTCCACATTCGATTTATTCCCTCTCCCTGACGGTTCGATGTTCTATATCTTTTACGGGGTTTTGTACATGGACTAGACGCTGAACAAAAACGCCGGGAGTCATCACGCTCTCGGGGTCTAGATAGTTGTCGGATATAACTTCCACCTCGGCCAGGGTGAAACGCCCCGCCATCGCGACTAGGGGATTGAAGTTTCGGGCGGCAAGTCGATACTTCAGGTTTCCCTCTGGGTCAGCAGTATGGGCGGAGACTAGGGCCACGTCCGCAAAGATTCCCCTCTCCAAGATAGACATTTTCCCCCCGGACTCGCGCGTCTCTTTCCCCTCTGCCACGGGG
>Ga0075118_10002111_pt1 | contig 13039 bp, 17 predicted proteins | sample AntAceMetag02UKE_FD_69794 | JGI IMG/M metagenome (GOLD analysis project Ga0075118, IMG submission 69794) | Saline lake microbial communities from Ace Lake, Antarctica - Antarctic Ace Lake Metagenome 02UKE | ecosystem: Environmental > Aquatic > Non-marine Saline and Alkaline > Saline | place...
GTTAGTACCAGTTTATTCATTGATTCGTCGTTCTATATCCATTCTTTGATGTAATACTCTTACAACTTCTATCGTTATTCCCGAGTTTCGATAGAACACTAAATGAGATTTAACAACGCTCATTCGGTACCCACTTTTGATATAATCAACTGACTTTCCAACGTTTGGATTAGCGGCCAAAAAGTTAAATTCGTCGATTAATAATTTATAGTATCGATCAGCCTGTTTTGGTGACCAGGTCTCGTAAGTGTAATTCCAAATGTCGTTTAAGTCACTAATAGCTCGGTTAGTTATTTTGAATTTAGGTTGCTTCATTTCTTACTAGCTTTCAATAAACTCAAATGTGATTCAGGGTCAAAGCTTTCGGCGGTACCACTTTCTTCTCCAGCAACAAGAGCTTTTCTCAATGCGTGTAGCTTCTGTTCTTCAGATTCAAGCATTCTCAATGCAGTTCTTATTACTTCACTAGCATTATTAAATCTACCTGTAGAAATTTCTTGTTTGATGAATTGTTCGAAATGATTTCCTAACGATATTGATGTGTTCCTTGCCATAATGTTGAATGTTTTTCCAAATATACCAATAATTGGTAACTTGTGGTTCGCGTGAAATTGGTACTAACGTCCTGCCGCTAAGGTAAGTGCGGGGTTAAAGGGTTGAACTTGGGATTTCATTCTATCATTAGTTCGTGTCATACAGGTCAAATATATGCTATCCTAGCATTTGCCTTTTAGCGCGCTGTTAGGCTTAGTTATTTTGGCTGAAGTGTGTAGTATGCTTTGTCAAGGGTAAATTTTTCATTTACAAATTTGTAGTTCCAAAGTTGGATTTGACCGTCCGCTTTTCTTTTATATACAAAGAATTTTGTTTCGGAATTTCTGATGTTATTCGGGTCGAAGAAAATAGCTCCGTCATGCGTTGAAGGTGGTCCACAATAATGGTCCGTATTGAAGTGAATCTTCTTGCCTTCCAATTCAGAATAACCTTTGCAAATTCCATTTGGCTGAATTATAAAATCTTTCGAAACTACTTGATTCGCACTATCTCTTAATATATACTCACCAACTAATGTGACTTTTCTGATGTAATAATCACGGGGATTTGGGAATTGATAATCTGAGTCAAAACTTTTTGAAATTCGACTATATCTACATTTTGAAGGAAAAAGAGTACTCGGTTCTGTATTTATTAATTCAATTGTTGTATCAGTTGAATATATTACTCTTAGTAGGCAAGTCAAATCATCCCCATAAAAGTAGATATCAGGAATTCTATAAAATTCTGCTGAATCTTTCTGGTTCAAGTCAATTTTAAAGTTTCCCATTTCCCGAATAGTATCTCCATTTTGAATACAATATCCTGAAACTTCTGGGTGAAACAAATGGGAATGTAAACTCCCAAATCCGATTACAGCCTTTTTTTCATCTGACTCTTTTAAATTGAAACGAAAACCAATTGGGGTTGTGCCATCAAAGGTCTTTTTGGATTTAACCATACTATGGGTTGTATCAAAGCTATTCTTGAAATCGGTTGCAATCCAAATGCCTGAAAGGTTTTCTAAATGAGAACCAAAATTTCCTTGCGAAACACCAAAAAAGGGTAAACAAATTATTGATATGATTAGTTTTATTCTCATCGGGTTAATTAAGCACAACGTCTCGGCTATGGTTAGTACGGGAATTAAAAGTAATGAACTTTCGATTAAGCACTTAGCCAAAACTTTTTATTTTGTTTTATCTTTTTTGTTCTAAAGCCAAATCAAAAGATTTGGCGGACTTTGTTGAAATACTCTAAACTTTGGGTTAAGCATCAAAACCCGTATTAACTATAGCCATTTTTGTAACACGTTATTCTTGTAATATTAACTGTTCAATTTTTGTATTATCCTTTCTGTTTTGAACGTGTTTTGAATTTTCAAGTAAAAGGGTGTTTTTCAAAGAAGGAAAAATTTTGTTTGCTCGTTTCATCATTTTTACTCCTGGAAATATAATATCTTTTTTTGCGACTATCAAAGTGATTGGAGTTTTAATAGATAGTGCTTCTTCTTTTTTAATGATAGGAATAGGGCTGAAATCCATATCAAAATATAAAAACACCTTTGATAAGAAATTAAGTGCAAATTCATCTTTTTCAGAAAAGAGAGTCTCCAAGAATTTCTCAATATATTTAGTTTTTTTTGTTCTTATGTATTGTTTCATAGGAATAAATATTTTAAACAACGCAATCAATGGGTTTCCATTTACTATAAATGCAGGAGCAGATAAAAAAACCTCTTTGATATTACTTTCATTCTGAATCAAAGTTTTAAGAATTATTAACCCACCGAATGAGAAACCAGCCATAGTTACATTTTTTAATTCTAATTTATTTATTAACTCGTTTATCCATAAACCATAGCTATTGTCTTTCATATTCAATCTGGTTTCTGCGCTTTTATTCGGTTGCGCTAAAACATCTATAGCAAATACTTGAAATTTTTCAGAAAGAGTAGGGTACGTCTCTAAAGCAATCGGAGCACACCCATTTAACCCGTGGACTATTATTAATGGGGGTTTTGTAGAGTCTCCAATTATAATAATGTTGGTTTTTCCAAAATCAGTATCAATTATTTCATATTTATACTCTATTCCTAATTCTTTTAATTTTTGATTATAAAGATTTAATATTTCATTTTTTCCAAATTCTGATTTGTATAATGATTGCATTTTGTAATTTTAGGACAAATTTACTAATAATATTTATTTAGGACAAGTTTACTAATGAGTAAAAAGAAAAAATTGATTTTAGAAGCTGCAAGAATTCTTTTTAATGAAAGAGGTTATAGTCAAGTAACTATAAGAATGATTGCTTTAGAACTAAATATGAGTTCAGGAAATCTAAACTATCATTTTAAAAAGCGAGAGGATATTTTTGAAACTTTGTATTTTGAAATGGTTTCAGAATTTGATGAGAGAATAAAAGATTTGCCCTATACTGACGTGTCAATAGCCCAAATTAGAAACGATATTGAGCAAAGTATGAGAAGAATGATTGATTATAAATATTTTTGGACAGATTTATATAATCTTTTAGCCGTTAGTGATATAGTTAAAAAACATTTTCAAGAGGTTTATAAACAGAGGATAGATGGTTGTTTGTTGTTGTTCGAAAAAATGAAAACTCAAAATTTAATGACTAATTCTTCTTTTAAGTTTGAATATGATTTTTTGGCAGAAAGGATGATTAATTATGGGAATACTTGGATATATTCAACTGGACTTTATTCAAATAGTTTGGAGCAAAAATCAATAGACTACCAAGTAAATACACTTTTGAGTATGTTGTACCCATTTCTTGCTCCTAAAGGTCAAAATGAATTTAAAAATTTATTACCCGAGTTTTTTGGTTAATGTGTTACAACGTCCCGTGGCCATGAGAAGTAGGCGAAAAGCAGTAAGTGGCGCGTCGGCCAAATATTCATTCCTATTGCGCTTCTCGTGATGCGCGCAGGGACCAACACACTTACTGCCCGTGGCAGACTCTTGGGAACTTGGGTATGGGTTATTAAATGTCATTCTTTCAAATTTACAACAGAACCGCCTATTTCTCATTTGGCCATTGTTACCCAAAGTACTTCTCAATTTCGGCTTGGATTGTGTCTGGGTTTTGTCGATTGTCAATAAGATCGATTACTTCAATTTTATCTTCAACTATTCGATAGAAAAATGATGACTGCTTAGTGACAACTCGCTTGTATAGGTTTGGGAATCCTTCAGATTCAGGGCAACTTTTGGGCTGTTTCGAGATTTGGCTGAAGCTTTTTAGTAGCGTTTCTAAATATTTGTCTCTAGATTTTTTGGACCATTCGAGTTCCAAATATTCAAGTAAGCGTTCAATTTTCCACTCGGCTAATGGAGATAAGAAGACTTTCACTTAAGAAACTTTCTTAACGAAGTCGTTTAGTTCAATTCCTTCACCATTTTCTAGTTGGTGTATTCCAAGCTTAATATTCTTTCTTTCGTTTTCGGACAGTTCAAGCCAAAAATCACTTTTCTGAGTTTTCAGAACTTGCAATACCTTATCAATAATTGATTGATTGTTGATACTCAAGATCATTTTGGCCAGCTCAATCTTAGAAGTTTGTAAATCCATTTTCATTGCTTTTTCCAAAGATACAAAATATCAAACCCACTTGCTATATCTGTTCGCGGGGTATTTTGGGTAACGTCCTGCCGCTAAGGTAAGTGGGGGTTTCAAAGGTTTAACTTGGGTTTTCATCCTATCGTTTGTCCGTGCTATGTCATTTCAAATATACGCTAACATAGCATTTGCCTTTTAGCGCGCTGTTAGGTGCTTTACTATCTTGTCTTTAGAGCATTATAAACTTCTTGGCATGTTTTATAATTTCTGGGTTCAAACTCTAATTCTTTTCCTCCCATAACCTCAAATGTTTCAGGCTTTTCACCTTTTAAATGAGATAAAATAAACTTCGATTCTGAAAGCATAACTATCTTCCATTTTGTTTTGTCAGCAGTATAAAATCCAATCCAACTTTGATTATTGTACCATTTGATTGTTAAAATACTATCATGAATTTCATATTCAATTCTCTTTTTCCAATTTGAGTCGAACGAGTCATATTCAGCCGACATGTTCATTAAGTTTCTAGTAGTGTCAAATTCCAAGCACGTGTTGGAGATTTCGGAATACCAAATTTTATCTATGCTTTGCGCATTAATTGCTAATGAGGAAAAGAGAAAGAAGTAGATTAGTAGTTTCTTCATGGGCTTCGGTTGTATTGCACCTAACTAACGAGCCGCGGCCAAGACAAGTAGGGCCGATGAAGGAAGTTTTTTATCCGCGTGCTTATTCATAGCTATTGCGTTTTGCTGACGCGGTTAAAAAAAATGCTGACCATTGTATAAACTTCGAATCTTGGAATTTGGTTCATGAAAAATCTGTCGTTTCAAATATAAACTAAAGCGCCCTATTTTTCTTTTGACTGGTGTTAGCAGACGTTCATTATTTCTGGTAACTTGGATTGTTTTCTATGGGATTGATTTCAAAATAAGGAGTTCCGTCGGGGAAATATTGTGCTCCTAGAATCATAAAACAGGCAAGTCTGTGATTTCCATCGCAATAATAAATTTCCTTGATTTTAATTCGACCTTTTTCAAAGTACCAATACTTCAATAGACTGTCATTTCTGAACTCACTCGAAAAATGTAATTCGTCGCCTCGATATATTTCAATTCTATTTTGACGGACAAATTCCCATTCTTTTTTATCGTAGGTATTATAATAATATTCAGCAAGAGTGTCCGGACCTGTTCCTAGGAAATCATTTACAGAAAAAACTGATATAGAATCTTCTTTAAAATATTCAAAAATGTATTTGGCAGTGTTTAGTTCTGAAAATGTAGCAAATTTCAGAATATGTGTCTCTTGAGCATATGAACGAGACGAATACAAGCTTAGAGTCAAAATACATAGTATGGTTATGTGTTTGGGATTCATCGCGAATGTTTGCTAACGTCCCGCCACTAAGGAAAGTGCGGAGATAAAGGGTTTAACTTTGGGGTTCATTACTTGCTTCGTTCGTGGCATACGGTTTCAAATTTATACTATCCTAGCATTTGCCTTGTAGTTGGCTGTTAGGCAATGTTATTTATAATACAATGGCTTAAAATTGCTTGAGATATAATTTTCTATATTGACATAACTCCTAGGATTCGAACCGGCTATCGAAGATTCTTTATAAAAAATCAACTTCCTATCAATTTTGTCGAAAAGAATGGTTTTCATAATTGAAAGGTTTCCAGAAGCCGGGGTTAAATATACGCTCCCTAATGTAAGAATTGCAACTCCAATACTTTTGGGTAATAGTTCTTTCTCTTCTTGCTTAATTCTTGCTTTAGTTTTATAATGGCCACCATAAAAATTTAAGACACAATATCTTTGCTTAGAATTTTTCACTAAGGCGATAATAGTATTTGGAATCGAAATATTCGAAATTGTCTTTTCTGACTCTGATATTTCACCATAGAGGTCTCTCAAATCCGTTTCCAATTCTGGACTTAACTTATAATTGCCTTTAGATAATTGTATGACATATTTATTATCAAGAAGACTTTTAATATCTCTAGATATTTTATCACTTGATTCTTTGGCGAATAATGTATCACCTAATATTAAGTTATCAGAATCTATAGCTTTAATATCTACATATGTAGGAATAATGAGCAATGAGTCAATGCTTTTTCTAATTACTTTAAAATCAGCCACTTGTCTTCTATTTTGACCAAAACTCAATTGAATTGCAATAATTAAGAACATTAGCGTGAATAAGGAGCGAATGAGAAATCTAATATGTTTCTGTTTTTCAAATTTCATTCTGTGTGCTTGTTATTCAGAGTGTGGTTGAACGCTTATATTGCCTAACGTTTATGTATAAGGAAAGTTGCGTGTTTGGGTGCGAGGATTTTCCGAAGGAAAATCAGAAGCTAGCAAACGAGCAACTAACTTTGGTTTAGCAAAAACTAGCAATTTTTTTTATACGGTGTTAGCAAAAGTAATTATTCTATTCACTCTAATTCTGCCATAAGTCTAATTAGAATTTATCTACAGTAATACTACCTCCTGTTATATTTGATAAATGTTCAATTGCTTTTTTTAACCTTTCTGGAATTTGGTCGCTTTTTGAAGAACTACCAACCATTATTTCCAAATCGTTTTGATATTGCATATCTCCAGAACCAAGAATCATCCAAGCAACATATTTATTCTGTTTTAATTTTACTCTTAAAATCACACTTGATTCTAAAGTATTTTTATCTATTACTATTGACTGTATATCTTTAGGTTCAAATCTGTACACAAAATGGCCTAAATAAGGGATTTTGTTAACATAAAAAAAACAATATCCGAATTTGTCAGTATTCTTTATCGTAATTTCTGTTTTCTCTAAATCGGCTCCATTGTTTTGAGGATAAGCTTCGAGATATTTTTTAATAAAATCTTCAGTTTCAGTTTTTGTTTGTGATAGACAATTATTAGAAAATATTAAAGTGAAAATTGTCAGAAATGTAATTATTTTCATATTTTTTGGGTTTCGTTTTATTTTTGCTAACGCCCCGCCGCTAAGACAAGTGCGGGTTTCAACGGTTTAACTTGGGTTTTCATTCTATCGGTCGTTCGTGCCATGTCGTTTCAAATATACGCTATCCTAGCATTTGCCTTTTAGCGAGCTGTTAGGTGCTGTATAAATCAATCTTCTTTATACCAGCCAATCACAAAATCTTCATCTTTATGATAGACTCTAGTTTTTAAAGGAATTGTAATTAAATGCCAGGCATGATTTTCATATACAAGCGAGTAGTGAATTATGGCATTAATTTCACTTTCAATCTCTATTGTTCGATTCCTCAAAATTTCTCTTTTTTGTTCCGAATATGAAGCTTTTAAAATTCCAGCAGACTGAATTTTATACTGCACTGGTCTTGAGAATTCTTGTACTCGTTTTAGCCTACGTGGAATATGCAGATTCAAAAGGCTAATAACACTATCGTTTCTTAATTCAAAATTTTTCCAGTTATGAAAAGGGTTTTCACAACAAGACCAAGAAAAGGTTTCAAAAAGGACTTTAGAAGAATTATCGAAGTTGGTAATTATAGCTGCAGGAATTCTATGCGAATAAAATTTTTCATTATCGAACAGGAAAAGAGTGACACCCTGATAATCTATATTCATATAAACATGTCATAAACGCAATCGGTATCGCCGTCCTTATCAATATCTAAGAAATGAAGGTTTCTATTTATTTCAGCTGTATCAATAGTTAAGTAGAGTTTTACAATGTTTGACCTCAACTGGTTTAACTTGTATGCTGATTCAAGGCCAGTATAATATGTTACTGCATTAGTGTCTTTAAGAACAACATTGTCAAGATAAAAATCTACCTTTTCCTTGATCGAAACCTTTTCTGCAATTTCTGAAAAGTTAAATTGATGGGAAGCAACAGATGCGCTATCAATTTCAAAAAGTATTTTAGACAAATCCTGTCCGAAAGTCGGAGAAAACCAAAGTATTAATATTAGCAGGGTTGTGGTTCTCATAATATTGCACCTAACGTCCCGCCAATAAGGAAAGGGCGGAGTTCGAGCGTTTAACTTCAGGTTTCATTATGTACTTCGTTCGAGGCATACAGTTTCAAATTTACACTATCGTTAGCATTTTCCTTTTATTGGCTGTTAGCTTGCGTTTTAAAAACAACTTCTCTTAAAAACGAATTTTTGTCAAGACACTCGTTACAGAATAGATCTCGAAGTTGCTCTGAATCAAAAGCCTGAAAGGGTATCGAACATTCATTAAGAAAAAGTTCGCACCAGACATCTTGATCAATTTCAGATTTTAATTTCATCAATTTATTAAAATAACTATCAGAATGAACAGAAGATATATGAGTGTATCCTAATGTCATTAAAAGTGCTTTCGACTTTGGTGAAGTACCATAGGTCGATAGTAAATATCCCGCTTGTTGATTATTGCCAAAATGAATGGCCGTTTTACTAAGTATGTATGCAACACTATCAATGATTGAATTTTGTTTATGATGATATTTAATTATTTGCGATAGGGCTCCTCTAGCATTTTCGCTATTTTTTGTTGGATCATTGTACCAAACATTATTAAGAAGATAAAAGTTCATGTTATAAGTCAAGTTATGAATTTGATTCTTCAATTTCAAAGAGCTGATTGAGTTTGGATTAATTGATTCCAACAAGTCAACTACAAGTTGAATGCCTTCTTGTTTAGTAATACTTTTTGTTTTGATCTTTTTAAATTCAATTTTGGATAGATTATACCGTAAAAAGGACGAAGTTTTGTTTCGATATTTTGATGAAAGTTTGGTTCTAATAATCTTGTAATTAGTTGAATAATATGAATTGGACTCTAGAACAGAAGGATATTTAATACCTGCTAGAATTATTTTTTCTGTTAATGGAATACTATTTAGATAATAGTTAGGAAACTGTAATCGCGAAAGAATATTACTGTCAAGTATGCCTTCATTTATTTTTTGAAAAGAATAACCATAAAGCCCATTTAGGCTTGCTAAAAAAAAATTAGTCTGTCGATCGGAAAGGTTTTTTTTTGATAGTGAATCCAAAAAGCGGTTATATTCTTTTAAAACATAATATTCACGGGTTTGATCATTTAATAGGAGAGTTCCATGTAATGTCAAAGAGGATTTCCTTTGATTCTCTAATGTTTCAGAAATGGAATCAGCAAGACCTTTTTTTAATCGGCTTTCAATTTCACGTTTTTCGATTTCCTTTAAAAAAAACAATTCTGAATTAGATTCAATTTCATCCTTGAACTCTCTCCATGAGTCAGAAAGTTGGTAATCAACAACGACAAAAGAATCTAATTTGCTACTTAATATTTTTTGAAATTCGTTATACCTTTTTGTTCTATACTTAAGATTTTTTACAGAGTCTCCTTCAATAGAAGATTGTGATATTACAAGAACAGAATCAATTCTATAATCAGTGCTTTCAACAGAATCAAGATAAGTAATTAGACTTTCTTTAGGAAAATGATGTGCAGTTTGTTCATATCTAAATTCTCTCTTTAAATAGCCAGTATCTAATTTGAAGGAATACGAGGTGTCGTAAGAAGGAAATGTGAATTTTGTGTTAATAGAATCGTGAAAAACTTCACCACAATAGCCTGTAAAATAATCTACGTTGCAGATTCTATTATTCTGTAAGTAAATTAAATTGTGATTCCAGTAGCCATTTATATCTTCAGGAACTTTCCCTAGTTTTATTTCAAAATATTTGCTCGAATATTTCTCAAAACTAGAGGTATAAAACCTTCTGAAAAAAGGGATTTCATTCTTCGTGAATAAATAAGACAAAAACTTAAAATCTTTATTTCGCTTTCTCTTCTTGAAACCTTTAAGGAGTTCTTTACTGTAAATAGGCGGAAGAACCATTCCATTGAGTTGACATTGCCCGTTTCTCCTGCTGGGTTTCTCATAGTAGTTTGGATTCCCACACATATAGTCTTCGTACTGGACTATTTCGACCGCAAAACCGTCTTTTTTATTCTTTAATAATTGTTCTACGTATTTTGAGTCTTCTACTTTGAGAATGAAATATCGTCGTTCTACTCGAAGTGTAATTGGAGGTTTACTTTTAATAGTCTGTACACAAGACTTGCAATCGTTCGATAGCCCGTGTTTGATTTTCCATGCGTGCTTATGATCAAGAAGCATATTATCAAGTCCTTCAAAAGAATTTGTCACAGGTTTTTCCTGATAACCTGAGTATTTGAACAAATCAGAGTTTTCCGAGAATGAATATTTGTAATTGACTTTGGCGAATTTTTGACAAGCGTACAGTATTTGATTCTGAAAATCAAGGGTTACAGAAACTCCAGTAATATTGTATGATGGGGTGATGATATTCTTAAAATGACCTGGTGAGTTTACCCAACCTTCAACTATCGAAGTAGCAAGTTCATTAATGTTTTTTACATTAAAGAATCGATTCTTTTTGTTTTTGATTTGGGTATTTATTGGTGTCATTAGTACATTCTCTCCAACCCCATAGTTTACAGCTCCAAAGTAGTTTGCTCGGTCTTGTGGAGATTTCATTTCAGTCGTGTTACTCTCTATATGAGTTAATTCATTTTTATTAGTCATATATACGGAGTGATGACTTGCTGCTAGATAAAGAATTGAGTCATTTACAAGTTCAGGGCATTTGTAATAGGATCGGACACTGTCAATCTTGATTTTTATCAAATGCTCCAAAAATCCTTTGTTAAGATTCTGATCAGTTATCTGGCAAGACAAAGTCGAATATAATATTGCCAGCACTATTGTGATTAAATATCTCAATTATTGATTCTGGTTAAAATGCATGCTAACGTGTTGCCGCTAAGGTAATTGCGGGATTAAAGGTTTGCCCTTCGGGTTTCATTCTGTCGTTTGTTCGAGGCATTCTGTTTCAAATTTAAACAATGCTAGCATTTTCTTTTTAGTGGCTGTTATACGCTTTGCGTTTCCAAAATTTCCTTCATAAATTCAATTATTTCATTCTTCTCTTTTTCTGTTAAGATGTTGAGTCGTCTTAATTTCTCCCTTTTATTTATGTGATTTCCAGCATATGGATTTAAGAGTCTGAATTCTGTTAGATTTTTACTTTGGATTTCAAGATTTAAAAATCGTTCAGCTTCATTTATCGACTCTCTTTGATTCTCGCGTTTAGTTTCGTTATATTTTGCACTTGTCAAATAGTGAATCGAATAGTTAAACCCATCAGGTAAGCGGTCTATTTCCTTCAAATAATTTTTGAATTGAGAATGAATTTTATTGAAAGAAAAATGGTTGCCAATACGAGAAATAATGGGATTACAACCTGCACGGTTATCGCCAACTTTTCCTATATACAATAGCTTCTCATTTGACTTTATACTTTTCGCAACGATAGCGTAAATAGCCCAATATCTGCGAGTGGAATGTGCTGGTATGTTAAAGTGAAAAGATTCCATTATTCGGGACAACCTTGATTTTCAAAAACAACGCATTCAGCAGTCTTGTCGATATAAAAGAAAAATCCGTTAGGGAACTCAACTTTGGCTAATTCATCGTTGTTGAAAATGTAATCTGAAATGGCCGAAAAATTAGGTTTAAGTAGAATTGCACCACTAAATGACATGATACCATATTTCCATCTTCCATCGTTAGCTTTAATTTTTATCCAGTATTTTTCAATACTTAATTTACTATAAAATTGGGGTTCTTGAATATCTCCGTTTGATTGAATAGCGATGTACCGCCTATCTTTCATTCCCGACTGGTATAAGTCAGCAATCGCTAGTTTACCATTTGGAGTAACTTTTATTCGCTCACCACTTTGTCCTTTATAAATTAATTCTCCCCTTTTGTTAAAAACGGCTGGTACGTTTCCAGTCATTCCAACGTCTTGTTTATTTATGACATTCCCATTTATGTCCTTTGTCTCAACTGTGTATCCGAGTGATTGCCATTCTTTTGAGTAAATGACAATGAAATCTCCATTACAATCCTCGCCTTGTGAAAATTTACAGGGAAGAATTTCTTTTCCAAGTTTACTGATATAGCCGATTTTTTGGTTTTGGACTACTTTAATAACACCATCTGAATAGCCCAATATGTCATCATATATAAATGAGGTAAGAATTTTCCCGTTTTCGTCAGCCATTGCCACTTTACTATTTTTAGATAAGAAAGTACGGTCGTTGACATAATTTGAAATGAAACTGTACTCTAATGGAATGATTAATTTGTTTGAAGTATCAACAACACCAATTTTACTGTCTTTAACCACTACGAACCTACCAAATGAATAATCACCAATATCGTCGTAAATCGCTGGAATAATTTCAGAATTAGTTTTGGCATCCTTAATTCCATACTTAGTTCCTTCCATTGTGTTTTTTTCAATTTTAGAAAACCTGTCTTGTTGTGCAGACAGTTTCTTCATTGGAAGAACAGACATGATGGTTAGAACTGCAATAATTAGTTTTTTCATGATTTTCAATTTATGTGCAAATATTGTAATTGGCAACGTAGCATTGCGTATAACGCTAAGGCTATGCACTGATTTTTAACGGATTTAAAACACAAAACAAAAATGGATATTGAACAAAAAGTAAAAACTAAATTATTAATAAGAGGATTTAGTAATGAAAACCTACTTAATAACAGAGGCTTGATAGGTGCTACAACTGATGAAACTATACTTGAGGTAGTTAAAAATTTGGGTATAGCCAATGTTAGCAACCAAAGGGAACTGTTACTTGCTTTCGCAGGATGGTTATACGGAAACCTTGACAAAGAAGTAGAGGAAAGGATAGTTAATGATTACTTAAAAAGCAAGTAATTGTTGCTAACGGTTTGTATATGAAACGTTGCAGACTAAAAATAAATAGATAAATACAAAGAATTGAATTATTAACAAAGTAAATAAAAGACCACTAAAGCAATGTTTTATATATGTTGTTATGT
>Ga0075118_10002114_pt1 | contig 13028 bp, 11 predicted proteins | sample AntAceMetag02UKE_FD_69794 | JGI IMG/M metagenome (GOLD analysis project Ga0075118, IMG submission 69794) | Saline lake microbial communities from Ace Lake, Antarctica - Antarctic Ace Lake Metagenome 02UKE | ecosystem: Environmental > Aquatic > Non-marine Saline and Alkaline > Saline | place...
GTGTGCATTTACACGCTGCGAGCCACCCACATCGTCGTCGACGTGAACGGTGCGTTCACCTCAGGCTCAACAACAGGGACGCCCACCGTGAGTCCGCCGCCCACCGTGAGTCCGCCGCCCACCGTGAGTCCGCCGTCGGCCGATGTCCAAGAGGTCCTCGACTCCACCAATAACGAACGGATCGTCTATGGCCGAGCGGCGTTAACGCTGAATGCACAGCTGACGAAGGCTGCAAAAGCGCACGCCTCCGATCAGTTCAACCAGGGCTGCGACAAGCTCTCGCACACCGGCACTGATGGGTCCAGCGCAGCCGACCGAATCGATCGCACCGGCTATGACTATAAGAGTATGGGCGAGAACATCGCCTGTGGCCAGCTGACACCGGATGCAGTCATGAATAGTTGGATGAACAGCACTGGCCACCGCGAGAACATCATGTCTGACGACTTCACCCATATTGGTATCGCCGCTGCACGTGACGCCTTCGGCAAAATGTACTGGGTGCAGGTCTTCGGCACGCCCAGATGAGCGCGCCAGTCCCAAGGGCGTGAGCTGTGGATATCGAGCGGCCTTGACGACCTCCCGTTCCAGAACGATCTCACCCTTGATTCACTGGCGAGAGCGGCACGCTGTCCACTCTTCCGCTTGAGCCTGCTGTCTGGTCAGCCTGCGGTTGACTCAATTGACCGGGTACGGGCGATTCTCGGTCGGTTGTGCGCCGCCGGTGGTATCTGGGGTCGCTGTGGCCTGGTCGACATGATCGGCGAAGTACGCGAGCACTCCGGCCTGTTCGAGAATCGCGTCCAGCTGAGGTGACCGAACTTCCACGTACCGGGCGAGCATCACGCCGCGGGCGCGGTCGAGGAACGGCGAGGACCTGATGTTCGCGGTGACTCCGCTACCGAAGTCGACATTTGCGGAACCCACGACCGTGGCCTGGGCAACCCACGGCAGGTAGTGGCGACCGGATTCGGCAATCAGTGCGATCAACGTGGCCGGAACGTCGGCGACGTCGATCCATTCTCCGAACTTGTGGCGCTGCGGCATCATCAAACGGTGGGTGTGGGCGACTGCGGCCGGGGCGTGCTCGTCGACGAGGTCGCGGCAGTACGGGTCGCCGACGAAGTGGGCGACATTGGCGCCGAAGACAGCGAAGTCGGCAATCGAGGGCCGATCACCGAGCAGGTAGCCGTCGCTGTCGCCGAGATGAGCTTGCAGCGCGCGAAGCCACGGTGTGAGCGACTCACTCATCCAGGCGTCGATGTTGTCGGCGGTGACCCCGAGCTTGGGAAGGCTCGCTGTCATCGTCGCGACGACGTTTGGACGCATCATGCTGCCGGGCAATCCGATGACGGCCGACAGTTCCTCGGTGATCTGCCATCCCGCCGTCACTGTGTTGGCCGGATAGCTCCAGCGGCTGCCGACGGCGTGTCGATAGAACCACTCGTCGGAGAAGTCATCAAGCAGGTAGGCGAGGAATCGCAGGGAGGGGTCCTCGGGCAGGACGCGGCGTTCGTCGGCCGTCGAGTGGTCGAGGTGCTCGATGATCGCGGTGGAGTCCCACATCAACGTGCCGTTGGGCGACGCCACAACGGGGATGCCGCCCGTCCAGCCGGCTGCGGTTGCTTCCGGGTGCAGCGTGGGTGCGCACGCTTGCAGCCGCCACGATCGATTGGTGTAGTCAAGGAAGCCAGTGACCTTGCGCGTGAAGTACGAGCGGGTGAGACCGTGGACGATGAAGGACGCCATCAGCCGAGTATTGCGTGCACTCATGCGTGGCCCCCAACCCGGTGTGCGGCTTCGAATCATCGATGGTGCTCGACGACAGGGATCGGCCACGTGATCGGTGCAAGAAACGCTCAAACGCAACACGAGGAATACGAGTGAGCCGACCGACCGACTTTGATGATCGGAATTTCCTTGTCGCCGCTGGTGCCGATGAACCGCCGGTCTACCAGGGGATTTCTCGGAGCCCAGAATCGGAATCGAACCGACGACCTACGCATTACGAATGCGTTGCTCTACCAACTGAGCTATCTGGGCGCAGCCCGACTCGTTGCCAAGAAGGACGACACGAATATATCGGCCCGGGCCGGGTCAGCCTCGCGGGGATTCGAGTGGGTCTCGACCGTCCCACGTCCCCGACGACCCGTAGGGCTCGAAGCGGGCGAACAACTCTTCGGCATACCAGTCACCATTGCGGGTCTCTTCGATCACCTGCTGATGCCTCGGCATCGAATACGCGTAGGCCCGCGCAGCACCCATCGACTCCCACAAACTGAACGTCGCAAGCCGTCCAACGGGGGCCTCTCCAACACCGACGACATCGATCAAACCCGGTGCCGTGTGCAACTCTGCGTCGACCTCGACACCTGCCTGGCCGAAGGCCTTCCACGAGCGCCGGCGCACGTCGGCACGAGTGATGATCGCAATCAGGCCCGACCTGTCGCCCGGCTCCATGCCGTCGAGTGGATTCATGCCGCGCCACTTGCCGTGGCCTCCGACCGCCTTCAATCGCACGTGCCAACTCTCAGCAGCACGCTGCCACCGCTGGGGGATGCGATGCGACGATATGAACCTGTCGAGATCGGCTTCGCTCTCCCACACGGCGAACAACGCCGTCCGTCGAAGGTCGGCACCCGGCCCAGTATTACTCCCCTCGCCGCTCCCCATCAGCCGCCAGAAATGCAGGCCATCGACCCGCGACATCGCAGGTCGGTCGAGCCCGAGGCGTGCCAATGCGAACACAGCACGGCCACGTCGCTCACGAATCAGGTGGAACGATGCAATGCGGGCCATGCATCGACCATGCTGTCAGCAATGAGTTCGTTCAGCACGACCATCCTCGATATTCTCCTCGTCGTTGTGGTCGGTTATCTGCTCGGTTCGATCCCTGTTGCCAACCTGGTCGCACGCCGCCGCTCGACAATCGACCTGCGAGAAGTCGGGGATCGGAACCCCGGGTTCTGGAACGCACGCGAGACACTCGGCAAGCGGGCTGCGGTGCCGGTGTTCGTTGGCGACCTCGCCAAAGGTGCTGCAGCAGCAGCCGTCGGCGTGTTGCTTGCCGACCCGGGTGTGTGGGGAATTGCCTACGTCGCCACTGGTGCAGCGATGATCGGCCATGCATTCCCGGTGTTCGCCCATTTCACTGGCGGGCGCAGCATCCTGACATTCGTCGGCGGGGCCGCAGTGTTCGCGTGGCTGTCAGTAGCAATTGGCGTCGGCGTTGTGCTCGTCGTCTTCGCAATGACCCGATCGTTCGCATGGGGTTCCCGCGTCGGAATCCTTGTGCTCCCGTTCATCCATATCGCGCTTGACGGGCCAAACCGAACCGCAGCGATGGGCGTGCTGATGACGATTATTGGCATCCGGTTTGGCATGGCCGCGCTCGCTGATCGCAAGCGGGCAACTCAACCGTAGGTGCGGCCGCGCCAGGTCTGTGTGCCGCGCCGAGCAATGCCCTTGGCGAGAGCGAACGTGGCTGGAAGGTCAGCAAGCGGGCTTGCCCAATACGGCGCATCGGTCACCGAGTACGCACTTCGTGTGCCGGCAAGTGTGCCGAGTCGGTTCATCAGCAGGAAGGCGTCGAGGATGTCACCGCGCTTGAGCAGCAGCCGGGGGAGTGGCAGGGTTTGGGTGAGGAGAACGACGGCGAGGTCGACGAGTTGGCGACCGAGCGGCTCGACGCCGGGGAGTGCGAGCGATCGGCCCCAGCCAGTCCAGGTGTCGTCGAATGACTCAAACATGCGCACAGTGAGCAGATCGCTTGCGTCGAGGAAGCCGACCGATGCCCCGTTGCCCGCAAGGCGTCGGGCCAGCGCGATGTCTTCGACCACCGCACCGCCGACCTCAGACATTCCTCCTGCATCGAGGAACGCCTGGCGAGGAAACGTCATGCACTGGCCGTTTGCCATTGCCCGGCCGGGTCGGGTCGCAACACCGGGTGGGCCGAAACGGTAGACGAGCGTGGTCAACATTGCCGGATGCAGCCACCGGCCTCCTGCTGTGGGGCAGTCGAATCGGCCGCCAACAGTCAGCAGATCGAACCCATCGTCCATCGCCCGCCGAACGAGCGCTGTCGGCAGCGCAGGATCCGGGCGGGTATCGGCGTCGAGGGTGACGACCCACTCCCCGGTGGCCGCCTCGATTCCCTGCTGCAAGGCCCAGGCCTTACCGGCCCAGCCCGTCGGGAGTTCGCTGCCCTGCACCACCCGCGCTCCAAGTTGTTCGGCCAGTTCGGCGGTGCCGTCGGTCGACTGGTCATCAACCACGATCACGTCACCGATGCCGGGCGCTCCGACGATCGTTTCGAGCAGCGGGCCGAGGCGATCGATTTCGTCGCGAGCCGGAATGACGATGCTGATGGGCGGCGTCGAAGCGGTCGTCGCGCTGACGGGCCGCGCAGCTCTTGCGACCTTGGCGAGTCGCGTGAGTGCCACACCGGCCGCGACCAGGCGAATGCCGAGCAGCCCGAACCGGATGCGGCGTCTCACTTGTTGTCCTGAGCAATCATCTCGCAAACGATCTTCGCGCTGGTCGCGACGAGCGGCAGGCCGCCGCCCGGATGGCTCGAACCACCGACGAGGTAGAGGCCTGCCTTCGTGCCACGGTTCGCCGGGCGAGCAAACGCAGCCCGCTTGCCATTCGAAGCGGTGCCGTAGATCGCACCGCCGGGCGATCGATAGAACGCCTCGATATCGGCTGGGGTGAGCCGGGCACAGAACTGCATCCGGTCACGCAGATCCACACCGCGTGAAGCGAGCCGTTCGAGGACGAGGTCGCGATACGCAGGTGCGTCGACGTTGGCTCCCGGCGGTGTGTTGACGAGTAGGAACCAGTTCTCGCTTCCGGCCGGGGCCTGGCTCGAGTCGGTGACCGACGAGATGCAACCGTAAATGGTCGGGTCGGTTGCCAGTTGCCCGACGTCCAGTTCGCGGAACTCCTGGGCGTAATCGTCGGAAAACCAGACGTTGTGGTGGCCAATGCCATCTGTCGTCCCTGATGCGCCAATGCAGAGTGCAAACCCGCTCGTCGAACGGTCAGCCTTGCGGACCTGCTTGAGAGCCCGTTCGTCATCGATGAGATCGGCGTACAGGTGCTCGGCATCAACATTGGCAATCACGATGTCGGCAACAATTGCCGTGCCGTCAGCGAGCCGGACACCGGTCACCGCCTGATTGTGTGTGGTGATCCGGGTGACGTCGTTCCCGGTCTCGATGGTGACGCCCTGGTCGATGGCCACTCGGACGAGGGCATCGCGCAACGTGCCGAGGCCACCCATTGGATACCAGCAGCCGTACTCAGCTTCGATGTGCGGGATGCATACCAGCGTCGCCGGCGCCTGCCGTGGTGACGAGCCGGAGTAGGTCGCATAGCGGTTTGCCCACTGCTGCAGTTCGGGTGAGTCGAACGTTGCACGGGAGGCGTCGTTGAGGGTGCGCAGTGCGTCGATCGTCGCGAGGTCCTTCGGCGACTGCATCCGCCTCAGGAGCGAGACAGGGTTGTCCATCGGCCCGGCGAAGAAGGTCCGCTCGGACACCTCCCAGATCTTGCGACCGTGCTCGTTAAAGCCACGCCAAGCGTCGCCCGACCCCGGCGCGAAGGTATCGAATGCTGCGGCCGTCGCATCGGCGTCGTCGTGGACCGTGAGCTGACCGCCATTGCGCCAGTGGTAGCGGAACTGCGGGTCGAGCCGGACAAGATCGAGTTCGGCCTCGAGGCTCGTCCCAGCAAGCGCCAACACCTCGTCGAAGACACGGGGAAGGGTCAGCAGCGACGGGCCAATGTCGAATGTGAAGCCGTCGCGTTCGAACGTTGCGAGCTTGCCGCCGGCGACATCGTTTCGTTCGAAGATCGTCACGGTGTGGCCGGCGGCGCGCAAGCGAATCGCTGCAGTCAGCCCACCGACGCCGCCTCCGACAATCACCACCCGCTTCATTTTTGGAGCTTTCGCAGCACTGCTGCTCCGGCGATCGGCAGCATGCCGAGCCCGCCGACCAGGGCCACGAGCGGGTCGCGGAAGTACTTCGCGAAGCCGAGCGTCTCCATCACCGACATGTAGGCGTATGTGCCGACGAGCGGGCCGTCGGCGTCGTGCTCCTTCGGCGGCAAGAGCACCTCGAGCAAGGCCATCACGCCGAGGCCAGTGATGAACCAGCCCACGAAGTTGCTCAGAGGGATGCTCCGATAGCGGCCAGCCCGAACCCAGCTCCAATAGCCCTCGCCGACCATCTGCGGGTCGAGGAAGAGGTCCCACGCAGTCATCGCTGCACTGCCGAGGGCAATTCGTCGACCGGGCGTCGAGTGTTCACCGAGCGCGGCATGTGCGGCCTCGCGCGACGGCAACGACATCGCGAACCACGCCAGCGGCACGATGGTTGGGACGTGTGCGACCTGCGGTTGGAGTGCGTTGGTGTAGCCGTACTGGCCAAATGGCAAGCCGGTCTGTGTGCCGATCCGCTCGACAGCTGTGGTGGTGACGGCAGTGATCGCAGCTGCTGCACCGGCGCGTCGACCACCCCAGGTCCGCGCGGCGTTCGCCGTGGTGTTGACGAATATGCCGGTCACGACCACCGACGACAAGATCTTGCGAGCGAGGCCGCGCTGCGCCAGCAGTGGCGTGGCGATCATCCCGGCCACTGTTGCGAGCCCTGCAATCGCGCCGATCCGATCGACCGGCTTCATCTGCACCCAACCAATAAGCACCCCGCCACAAGCGCGCCAGAGTTTTGTGTGAGCGATTGCGGCAACGGACGCAGGAATCGCTCACACAAAAAGCGCGCCAGAGTTTTGTGTGAGCGATTGCGGCAACCGACGCTGGAATCGCTCACACAAACGCCAGAAACAGCGGAAACAGGGCTCACTTGCATCACCGGAGCATCTTGGCGATCATGGCCGCCTTCTCGGCGGTCGAGATGCTCGCTCGGGACGTAAACACGTCGTACTCGTTCGCTTCGATCTTGCCCAGAATCCGGGAGTACAGGGTATTCGCAGCCTGCACGCACTTGGCGGATCGGTCCGGCAGCATCGCGATGCCGACGTCGGACGATCGGTACAGCTCACGGCAGCGATTGATTTCAAACTTCATCAGCGCAATGAACTCGGGCGACATTGTGCGGTCCTTGAGATCGACGCCGAACCGGCGGCTGTCTTCGAGCGGCACGTACTGGCGGCCGCGATCGAGGTCCTCGTCGATGTCGCGCAGGAAGTTCGTGAGCTGGAACGCATTGCCGAGGTCGCGGGCATGCGGCAGCGCCGTCTCGTAGTCGGTGGGCTCGAGGATCGGGAGCATCATTTCGCCGATGACCGCCGCCGAGCCGTCCATGTAGACGAGCAGGTCATCCCACGTTTCGTACGACTCGATGGTGAGGTCCATCGTCATGGAACTGAGGAAGCGTCGGAACGCTGTCGTGTCGATGTCGAAGGCCCGGACCGTGTGCACGACGGCTTTCAGTACGGGATCGTCCGATCGACCGACTTCGAGGTCGGCAAAGAACCGGTCACCGAAGTCTTTGAGGGCGGCGGCGCGGACCTCGGTCGGGACGTCGCGGCCTCCCTGCGAGGGAATCTCGTCCACGATGTCATCGGCATACCGAGCGAACGCGTAGAGCGCATGGACGTGGTGCTGTTTGATCTTCGGCAACACCTTCGTCGACCAGTAGTAGGTCGTGCCGTGGCGCTTGTTGAAGTCGCGGCACAACTCATAGCTCTCGTCGAGCGTGACGGGCCCGGTCGGCAGCAGATGCGTCGTCGGAACTGGTGGTGTTCGCTGGAACGGATTGCGCATCAGAACAAGAGCGTAGAAGTTGCGAAAGGGGTCTGACCCCATCCGCAACTATTTGCGTTTGGCGTACTCGTCGACGCGCTCGGCTGCGAGCTTGCCGGAGACGAGGACCATGGGGACGCCGACGCCCGGCAGCGTGGAGCTACCAACGAAGACGAGGCCGGGGATTTTCTTGGTGACGTTGTTCGGTCGAAATGGCCCAGTCTGAAAGAACGTGTGGGCCAGTGCGAAGGGCGTGCCCTGTTCCATGCCCATGCGTTCCCAATCCTGCGGGTCGTAGACCTCTTCCAGCACGACGTCGGTCGGGTAGCCGAGGCTCGCGACCTTGGTCTGCAGTGATTCGACGATCGTGTCGCGCTCTTTTGACCAGTCGATGTTGCCGCTCAGGTTTGGCGTCGGTTCGAGCACGTACAGGTTGTTATGGCCGGGAGGAGCGAGCGTTGGATCATCGAGCGAGTGCAAGGTGACGAGGATCGAGGGGTCGGGCATGCGAATACCATCTTCGATGAGTGCTTTGAACGATCCGTTCCAGTCGTCACCAAAGTGGATGTTGTGGTGTGCTGCGTCGGCGGGAAGCTCGCCCTTGACGCCAGCGATCCAGAGCAGACATGACGGGCTGTACTTGCCGTTCTGCGCCTTCTTCGGAACGTCGACGCCGTCAAGTAACTCGCGATACGCGACCGGAAGATCGGGGTTACACACAACTGCATCGGCTTCGAGTAGTTCGCCACCCTCGGCGCCGGGTTCGCCGAGTTGCACGCCACGCACCGACCCGTCCGCGAATCGGACGATCTGGTTGACGGGGGCCTCGTAGCGAATAGTCACGCCAGCCTTTTCGACCGCCTCGGCCAAGCCGACCGCCATCATGTGCATGCCACCCTCGGGCACGAAGACGCCCTCGACGGCGTCCATGTAGGTGATGACGGCATAGATCGCCAACGCCTCGTACGGCGCGAGGCCGGCATACATCGACTGGAAGCTGAAAATTTGCTGCAGCCGTGGGTCGTCGAAGAACGAGGCCACCTTCTTGTCGAGCTTGCCGAAGCCACCGAGCTTCAGGATCTTCAGTCCGTCACGCCACGGCTTGATCAGATCGAGCGGCGAGTCGAGGTTCGTGTCAATGTACGACCGCATCTCGGCGGTGTAGAGCTTCTTCAGCCAGTCGGAGAAGTCACCGAACGCAGCGGCCTCCTTGTCGCCGGCGAAACGTGCGATCTCTTCGGTCATGGCCTCGCGACCGTGCTTGACGAACAGCGTCGACCCATCTGCGTAGCAGGCGCGGTACATGGGGTCGACCGGCTTGATTGTGACGTGGTCGGCCATGTTCGCGCCGGCAGCCTGAAAGGCTTCTTCGAGCAGATCGGGCATTGTGAGCACGGTCGGCCCGTTGTCGAGCCGGAAGCCGTCTCGGATAACCATGCCAGCGCGGCCACCGGGCATGGACTCGCGCTCGACGATAGTGACGTCGTGCCCGGCCTTGCTGAGATGAGCTGCGGCGGAGAGGCCGCCGAGGCCTGCGCCGATGACGACAACGTTCACAGGGTCACATCCATGGTGAGATCTTTCTCTAACTTGTTCATTTTCAAACCGTGCGCTGCGCGACGAATTCGGCGAGGGCTATCAGCTCAGTCTTGGCGACGGCAGTGATCGGTGCTGCGTCGAGCGACGTGACAGCGGACTCAGTGAGCTCGCTGATGTGCTGTTCCAATTCGGCCAGGCCGCCGGTGTCGACGATCACCTGCTGAATCGACGCGACCGTCTCGGGGCTCATACCGGGATCGCCGACGAGCTCGAGAACCTTGCGCTGTGCGTCGGTTGCCGAGCGAGTGGCCCGGGCGAGCAGTGGCGTCGGCTTCCCCTCGAGGAGGTCGCCGCCGACCGGCTTGCCGGTGACTGCTTCGTCGCCGAACGCACCCATGATGTCGTCGCGCATCTGGAATGCGTCGCCGAGTGGGAGGCCGTAGGCGGACAGGTGGGGGAGTAGTTCGGCGGCGCGTTCAGGCGCAGCGAGGACGGCGCCAAGATGGAGGGGGCGCTCAATCGTGTACTTGCCCGACTTGTACCGACAGATCCGTTCGGATGCGGCCAGATCACGTGTCCTGCTCACGCCGCCCAGAATGTCGAGGTACTGCCCGATGTTCAGCTCGATCCGTAGCTCGTTCCAGATGCCGATGGCGGCAGGCGATGCAGCTGCGAGGAGCTGGTCGGCGTAGACGAAAGCAAGGTCGCCGACGAGGATTGCCACGCCTTCACCGAATCGACGTGACTCACCGGCCCAGCCCTGCTCGGCGTGCTCGTCGGCTGCGACCATGTGGGCAGTCCGCTGCCCGCGGCGCGAATCGGCATCGTCCATGACGTCGTCGTGGAACAGTGCACAGGCGTGCATGAGTTCGAACGCGGCGCCGGCGTCGACGTCGATTTGATCGTCAGCGCCGCCACCCGCACCGACAAATCCCCAGTGGCAGAACGCTGGCCGGAGCCGCTTGCCGCCGGAGAGTACCAAGCGGCGGATCTCGTCGATCGGCTGCGCAAGTGCAGGCTCGAGTTCGACCCAGCGGGCCCGCTCGGTTGCCAGGAATTCATCCAGTCGGCCCGTGACGCGTGTCGCCACTTCGAGCAGTGAGGCGGGAGCACTCGGCATCGGGTCAAGGGTACTGGCGCCGGGGATTGACCTGCCGAGTAGCGGTCACACTGTGCCTGGCACAGTGTGACCGGTGTGGCCGATCACTTGTCGAGGTCGGCGGTGACCTGTTCAATCTTGATCTGTGCATTGGAGATCTTCTCGCGACAGAGCGTGATCAGCTCGCTGGCCCGCGCGACTCGGTCGGCCAGGTGGTCGACGTCAACGTCGGAGCCTTCGAGTTCGCGCAAGATCGTGTCGAGTTCGTCGAGTGCTGCGGCGTAGCCGGGCTGTTCGGTGGCATCAGGCATCAGTGTCGTCTTTCAGGTGCGTGGCGGTGACGGTACTCGTGACGGTGCCGTCGGCGAGTGTGGTGATGAGGACGTCGTCGACGCCCAGATCTGCGGTCGAACGGACCAGGCCGCCCGCGGCGTTGTGGGTGATTGTCCAACCGCGAGCGAGTTGCACGGTGGGATCAAGTGCGCCGACGCGAGCGGCGAGCACGTCGAGCCGTTGCGTCGAACGAGCGAGCAGATCGGTGGGCCGTTCGAGGAGGCGGGCCGATGCACGGTCGAGGCGTTCGATCGACCTGCCGAGTGCGGCCGGGCCGCTTCGAGCCAGGCGATCGACACGCATCTTCAACCGTTCGTCGGACCGTTCGACAGCGGCGTGCGTGCGCCGGGCAATGCGATGTGCTGCTTCAGACAGGTCATTCGTGGCGTCGTTGAGTGCGATCTCGCTGCGTTGGACGATCGAAGCAAAGGCCTGCTCGGTCTCGCCGATGTAGCGCTGGGTGCGCTCGATCAGCGCACCGGCACAGGCCGTCGGTGTTTTCAGGGCAGTGTGCGCCACCTCGTCGGCGACACTCCGGTCGACCTCGTGGCCCAATCCGGTCAACACTGGGACTGGGCAGGCAGCGATCGTTCGAGCGATCTTCTCGGAGTCAAAGACAGCAAGTTCGTTGCGTGCGCCACCGCCGCGGATGACGACGATTGCATCGAGGTCGTGGCGCAGCGCGAACCGAGCAATAGCCGCGTTGACCATGTTTTCGGCCATGTCGCCCTGGACCCGCACGTCGGCGACGCTGAGCTGAAAGCCGATCCCGCTGCGTTCGAGTTCGTCGCGGAAGTCGTGCCACGCAGCCGTGCCGACGCTGGCGACGACACCGACCCGCAACGGCACTGGCGACACCCGAACTCGACGGTTGGTGTCGAGCAGTCCTTCGGCGGTGAGCCGGCGCATGACTTCGTCGCGTGACTGGGCAATGTCGCCAATGGTGAACTTCGGATCGAGGTTCGCCATCTTGAAACCGAGCCGGCCGCCCTGCGCCCAAAAGTCGAGGTCGCCGTTGATCCGGACGTTCATCCCGTTGCGGAGTTCGAGGCGGAACTTGCGCAGCAGCGGAGCGAGCCGCTGCTTGGCTGGGGCGAACAGCTGGACGTTGAGAACGGCCTTGCCGTTGTCGCCCTCTTCGATGAGCGAGAAGTACGTGTGTGCCCCGCGATCCGACAGGTCGCTGATTTCACCGCGAACCCAAATGCCGCCCCGGAACCCACGCCGCAGGTGATCGTTGATCGCCTCGGCCAATTCGCCGACTGTGAACGTGGGATCGGCGAACTCGTCAGGGACAATGTCGTCGAATTCGAAGGCGGGCTGGCTCACTGCGCTCGATTCAATCAGACGCGGGCACGGGTCGGGCCCTGATCAGGCCCCGAGTTGGCGGACAGTGCCGCCGAAAGATATCTCGTTCTCGTCGTCATCCTGTGCGGGGGCAAAGAGCTCACCGTCGACTGGCAGGCCCCGCTGCTGGCGAATGCCATCAAGCTCACGCAATGGCCGTTCGAGGGCACGGCGACGGGTGCCCGCCAGCGCATCGAACTCTTTGTCGACCGCCTCGAAGCGCTTCTTCACCTTGTCGACCTGTTCGGAGTACTTCGTCCATTGCGTACCGAACTTGCCGATCAGCTGCAGGATTTGGTCGCTGGTCTTTTCGATCATGAAGTTGTCGAAGGCTTGGCGGATGACACCAAGGAATGCGAAAAGCGTGAGCGGGGAGCACATGACAATCTGCTGCTTCATTGCATCGTCGAGCAGACTCGGATCGTGCTCGTGAATGAAGCTGGTGAGCTGCTCGTTCGGGATGAAGAGGAGCACGGACTCGACTGCCTGCTGGTCACCGGTGTTGCCGTAGTCGCGCTTGGCCAGTTCTTTCACGCGCATCCGGACGTCGCGGAGGAAGTTCTTCGTGTGCGTTTCGCGTTCGGCGTCAGTACCCGCTTCGAGATAACGCAGGTACGACGCCATCGGGAACTTGACGTCCATGTAGAGCGAGTGGTCCTTGGGCATCGGGAACGTGTAATCGGGCCGGCCGGTGGCGCCATCAATCTGGGTCTGCTTGAAGTAATTCGTGTTCTCGACGAAGCCAGCCATGCGCAGAACGTCTTCAGCCATCCGCTCGCCCCACTGGCCACGAGCCTGCGGGTTGGCGATTGCGGTGCGCAGTGCCTGTGCTGACTCGGCGACCGCCGCTGCGACATCGGCGTGTGCCTTCAACGACGTTTCGACTTGGCCGAACTTCTCGGCGCTGGTCTTGCCGAGCGCACTGACCATGTCACTCAATTT
>Ga0075118_10002118_pt1 | contig 12993 bp, 15 predicted proteins | sample AntAceMetag02UKE_FD_69794 | JGI IMG/M metagenome (GOLD analysis project Ga0075118, IMG submission 69794) | Saline lake microbial communities from Ace Lake, Antarctica - Antarctic Ace Lake Metagenome 02UKE | ecosystem: Environmental > Aquatic > Non-marine Saline and Alkaline > Saline | place...
CCGGGGCGATGGTCAAAGCCGCACCTACGGTGCCGCCCATGGGTACTGCGAATGAAGCGCGAGCGTCGGGCACAGCGTCCTTGGAGCCACCAGTCACTGACACGCGAACGGGCGAAACAGTCGCCGTTCCCGTCTCCGCGTTCGCTGTACCTGCCGTAGCAAGAACAGCGAACGGAATCAGACCGGCGGCCAAGGCGCCTGCCGCAACGCCGGCAAGCGTGCGCTTGCCTGTGCGCATTGCGTTATACAATGCCTTTCCTTTCGTTAATGCGTGTTCTTAGTTGGCTCGCCCGGGGCCGAAGGATCCATTTCGGTGATCCCCGGCTGAACGAACTCCGAACACGCTGATCCGGATCGGAGGCACCTATAGGGAGCGCCACCGGGGCTTATTCAAGCAGATACCAAAGCGAACTCAAGGTACCCCCGGGCATTGTCTGTAGTATTTCCAAACAAATTCTTATGTAAATGAGTCAAATTTCATCAAAAACTCAGCGTTCGAGGCGAAAAAGTGCCCGAATTGCGGCATTCAGCGAGGCATCCGCCGAGATCCACAGGCGCCAACGGACGTCCTTTATCCCCTGCCGCACGCCCACGAGCACAACCCGGCGCCAATGCCGAGACCCTCACCGGGTGAGTCCAGCTCCTGCCCCACCCCCGCCACCGCCACCGCACATCAACCTGGCCGCCTATCTCACCGAGCACTACTTTCAGCGCAAATCCCCCGCCTGGGCGCCAGGCACCATTTCCTTCCGCAACTGGGTTATCCACAGCGTGCTCATCCCCGATCTGGGTCATCGCCCGGTCCACGCCCTGACCACCGCTGAGATTGAACGTTGGATCTACTACCGCGCCCTCACCCCCTACGCTCACTGCGGCCGCCTGCCTCGGCACTCCACCTTGAAATCCCTGCTCACCACCCTGGGCGCTGCACTCGCCCTTGCCGTATCTGATCGACTCCTCGCGCACAACCCCACGCGCGGTATTCACCTCCCCCGCAATCTCGCCGAACCACCCACCCTGTGGTCCCCAGAGCAGGTACGTGCGTTCCTGATGGCTACGGTGCGGTCGAAGTACTACCCGCTATGGCGTCTGCTCTTCGCCACCGGGCTGCGGCGTGGTGAAGCGCTGGGTCTTCGCTGGGGCGACATCGACACCGAGCAGCGGCTGATCACGGTGCGTCGGTCGCTGCAAAGTCATTCCCGAGCCGGCAATTACCACTTCGGTCCGCCGAAAACCCCGCGCTCACGACGCACGATCAGCGTCGACCCGGACACCCTTGACATCCTCGATCAGTGGCGCAGCCGCCAACGTCGGGAGTTCGATCAGCTCGGAATTAACCCCGACACGACCACATCTGTGTTCACCACCGTGCGAGCCGACCCGATGCTGCCCAGCGTGGTGTCTGACAGTTGGCGGGCGGCCGTGGCTCGTGTGGGTTTGCCAGCGATGCGGCTGCACAGCGTTCGACATACCCATCTGTCACATCTGTTACGGGCGGGGGAGCCCATCCAGAATGTGGCCTCCCGTGCCGGCCATGGCAGTCCGTACATGACGCTGACCACCTATGCGTTTGTGATCCCCGGCGACGACGAGCGCACCGCCCAACGCGCCGCCGGGTTGTTCCACATTCCCGAACGCCAATTCACCGCCACCGAACCGAACACCCAGCACGACCCGCCCATGGCGAAAACGGACTAAGTTGACTTAACTAAGCACAGTGAAACAGGTGAATATGCACGAAGCCAAAACTCATCTTTCGCGCCTTGTCGACCAAGCAATGGCGGGTGAAAGTTTCATCATCGCTAAGGCGGGTCAACCCATGGTGCTCGTGACAGCGATTAACGCTGCCCAACTGCAGCCCAAGGTTGGTTTCCTCACCGAAGGCGTCATGATTCCTGATGACTTCGATTCGATGGGGTCAGGAGAAATTGAAAAGCAATGTCATGGAACAACCCATGCCGATCCTGCTTGACACCCATCTGCTGTTATGGGCAGCAACTGACTCAGCGCGGCTTTCACAAAGCGCCCGCGCGGTTCTAGATCGAGACGATGTGTGGTTCAGTGCGGCAAGCATGTGGGAGATCACCTTCAAGGTGCGGCTAGGCCGGCCAGACTTCACGATCAACGCCGAGGCCCTGCGCCGAGGACTGCTCCACGGCGGCTACCAAGAATTACCGATCAATGGTCGACACGCCCTCGCCGTAGCCCGGCTTCCCGAAGCAATGCACCGTGACCCTTTCGCGCGGGCCTGTCGGAATTTTCTAACCCGCGACGATCCAGACCTTGCGGATGGGCTCGGTGACCTCCCACGTGGTTTCCGCCCCGGCCGGCAACACCCCCACCACACCCGGGGCTAGTTCGACCACGTTGCCCGCAGCATCAGAGATGCGACCTCGCCCAGAAATAATGACGAACACCTCATCGACCTCCACGGCCGTAGACGAACCCACCGAGTGCTCCCACACCCCCACTTCTAGGTGACCGATGGCATCAACCTCTGCTTCGCCAGCGGTGACACCGGGTGTGATGAGCTGATCCTCGGGCAGGGGCTGCTGGTTGACGGCAATGTCAGCGGCTGTGAACACTCGAATCATGATTCGACACTATGGCCACGACGCAGCGATCGCACAACCGGTTGTGCGAAGGTGAACCCATGAGTGAATACGGCACACCCATGATGATCAGCCCAAAGTCACGCCTGGCCACCCTGCTGCTCGCCATTTTCCTTGGCGCGCTGGGTATTCACCGGTTTTATGCGGGCAAAATTTGGACCGGCCTGCTCTATCTTCTCACCGGTGGCTTGTTCCTCATTGGTGTGATCGTTGACATCATCATGATCGTTTTGGGCACCTTCCGCGATAAAGAAGGCCGGGTTATTCAGCGCTGGTAGTGCTGAGGTACTCACCCACCCGGCGCACACGCCGGCGTAGCACCGGGGAGCCGATATCTGTGCGCGGCAACAAAATAGTACGCCTTCTTCACGATGGGTTTCATCACGCGCGTGTCCATGATGCGCCCCGCGACGGGCCAAGGCATCCGCCCAGACATCAGCACCGCCGCAACCGCGCGACCGGCATTGAGCGTCACGTCACCGTTCACCCAGTACACCGATTGCGAACACTCATCTGCGGTCAACCCCAGGGCCGCCAGATCGAGCCGCTGCCATGGTTCGATGCGCACGCGCGGCTGCACCCAGCGTTGGGCCTGCTGCACCGACCACGTGCAAAAGCCACAGTCGCCGTCAAAAATCAACAGCGGCAACGATTCAGGCATCGGCTGCTCCTTTCCCATGAGCAACCTGCCGCCATGCGGCATCCACGCGTGTCGCTAAATCACTGAGATCACCATCATTGACGATGACCACATCAGCCACCGCGGCGCGTTGGGCATCACTGGCCTGGGCGGCGATGCGTTGCTCAATGTTGTCTGCACCCACTCCCCGCTCGCGCAGCCGCTCAATACGTTGAGACAGTGGCGCTTCCACGACCACCACCCAATCCCACCCCTCGGTCAGGTTGTTTTCCACCAGCAGGGGCATGTCGTACACCACCACCGCATCCGGGTCAGCCGCAGCCATCAACTCCTGGGTGCGAGCCGCGATGCGTGGATGGGTGATGGCATTGAGTTGCGCCAACGCTTTATCGTCGGTGAACACGATGTTGGCCAGTGCGGCACGATCAAGTTCGCCGGTGTCGGACACCACGCCCCGGCCAAAGGTTTCGATAATTTCCGGAAACGCCGGTTGCCCCGGTCGCACCACCTCGCGCGCAATGACATCGGCATCAATCACAACCGCGCCCCTGTCGGCAAACATGCCCGCCACCGTTGATTTACCCGAACCGATACCGCCGGTCAAACCGACCCGAATGGTCATGGCTGCACCGGTTGGCCCATCGTCACTTTCCAGACACACACACCGAGTTCATCGGGTGCACTCACCACAATCTGATCGCCGCCCCCGGTGAGCACAAATTCCACCGTGTTGATGCCCTCCACCACCGGCACCTCGACCGTACCCTCACCCAGCGTCAAGGTGATGGTGTCATCAGCTGAGGCCACGTATTCCATGCGGCCAAACCACGGCCACGGGAATAATTCGGTGTCCAGCCCCACCGACGTGGGTGCATTGAATACTCGCCATCCGCAGGTGCCGTCTGGGCCGGGGAAAGACTTGGAGGCCGGCGCGATCCTTGGATCAAAAATGGTGCCATCCTCAGCCACCGCCAAGAACCGTGGTGCCGCTCCGTCCCACTGCGTACCCAGGTTGAATCCCGACAAAATATAGGAAGCCCTGGCCTTTTCTAGGAACAGTGGCGCCATCACCCCGGCCGGCACCTGCCGGTTCAATACCGGGATGCCCGGTTGGGCTTCCAGGCCGGCACGTGCGTTGGCAATAAACGCTTTTGCCTCACTGTCGTGCCAGCTCCAACCAATAGCCATCGACGACACCAGAAGGGAATTGATCATCACGAAACCCGTGGCCGGCCACATCCAGCGAGCATTGTCTGGTGACACGAAACCAAGATTGCGGGGTGGCGGTAGTGGTGAACCGCGCCCACGCACGAACGCAAAGGGCAGCAGCACACTGGCCACGACGTAAAGGTCCTCGCTGTAGCGCGGATCGTAAACAAGCACCGTGCCGAACTCGTTGATGCGTCCAAGCGAGAACAGGGCAACGGTGACCACGGAATAGGCAACGACAATGAACCAAATGTTCAACGCCGGCCGCCACCGAATGAAAGACACGATGACCGCGATGGCCACGACCTGCCAGATGATGACCAGGATCCACCATTCACGACCGGCAAACGGCGAGAGCCCGTCGGTGAAACCCACCCAGGGGGCACCAAACATGCCCGGCAGTAGCACTTCGCCGATGCCTACCCGAGCCGATTCCCACACCTGCTCCGCCGATGGGCTCGAGCGCAGCACCGCTTCCGGTTGCAACAGCACGTACAGCACCGCGTAGGGAATCGAGACGGCGAGTGTGACGATGGGCAGAATCCAGCGTCGCCCTAACCCGCGCACACCCAGCTTTCCCGCACCCGGCCACATCCGCCAGGCCACCCACAACACCACGGGCAGGGCGATGAGCGACTTCTGCCAGAACGCCAACCCGACCAGGTACACCACAAAGCCGGCAATCCACCAGCGGTGCTTAGGGTCTTGGGCATCTCGAATGGCGAAGTAGAGCAGCCACACAAACGCCACGCTCCACGGCAGGATTTGCAATGCCGAGGCGTACCACACGGTGACCGTGGTGAGGAGTGGCCCAAACATGATGAGCGCCAATGTGACCAGGGTGGCCATGTGATCACCGAACGCCCGGCGCATCAACGCCAATGTTCCCCAGCCCAAAAGTGCCCACATCCCGGTGATGACACCCACGGCCAGCGGCCACGACATCGGTGCGATGAGTTGGGACACCCACACCACGGCAAATTCAGCTGGCATGAGGTGGTTGTTGTAGATCTGCAACACGTATTCGTCGAAGGGGCGCTGGGCATCGGCCAGATAGAAGAAGTCGTCCATGTGGAAGAAGCCGCCCCACATGGCCCAGCCGTGCAACACCACGCCGGCCACCACAATGGCCCACTGACACCACCACACCGGGGAACGACGGCGACCGGCGACCTCGGGTGCTGCTGTGTCGTCGATCAGCAGCGCAGGAGCAGCGCCCGGGGGTGCTTCGTCGAATGGGTCATCGGCCACGATGCGTTCAGCCATCGATGTCCCCCATCAGCGGTGTGCGCGGGAGTGTGATCCGCACTGCGAGGCCACCCTCTTTCGACTCATCCAACACCACCGAGCCACCTGCTGCCTCCGCAGCACGCAGCACGATCGCCAAACCTAGGCCGCTCCCGGGCAGACCACGAGCGTCGGGGGTGCGATGAAATCTTTCCCACACCGCATCTCGTTGCGCGGCTGGAATCCCGGGGCCGCCATCGTTGACCTCGATCACCACTTCATCGCCGTGTTCACCGACCACCGCCCGAATCGCGGCATCCGCCGGGGTGAACTTGGCGGCGTTATCGAGGCAGTTGCCCACGATCTCAGCCAGGCCAATGGGTTCTAAGATGACCGGCACGGGATGGTGTGGGGTGTCCAGGGTGACGGTGCGCCCGGTGCGTCGGGTTAACCGATCTGCGGCCACCCGCACAGCACCCACGAGATCAAGTTCGACCACGTCTCGCACGGGTTCGTCGCGCGCGGCAAGGGCGAGGAGTTCTTCAACGAGGCGCCCGAGTTCGTCTAGTTCCGCCTGGGCAGAACTCAGCGACTGGATCGTAAGTTCATCTGATGCCGTACGTGCGGCGAATTGCACATTGGCGCGCAGTGACGCTAGGGGTGTGCGTAGTTCGTGGCCGGCATCTTGCACGAGTTGTTCTTGTTGGGCTCGGCTGCGCGCCAATTCGTGCTGCAGGGTGGTGGTGGCGTTGACGACGTCGACCACCTCACGCGGTGCGCCACGTTCGGCGCGCGGTGGTTGGGCATCTCGCTCACCGCGCGACAGGGCCGCCATGGCGTCTGCTGCCTGGGTGAGCGGTGTGGTTGACCTACGCACCGCGAGCACGCCCGCCGCGGCTCCCACCGCGACGGCAGCAACGCTGCCGATCGCCAAAATCGTTGCTAACCCGAAGAGATTTGCCTGGGTTTCCTCCAGGCTGCGAATGGCTCGGGCAGCGGCACCATCTACGACCGCGACGGTGTAGACGCGCACCGATTCCCCTTCGGGGGTGATCCGGGTACTGAATGCACTCGTGCCCGGTGCCGACCCTGCGATAACCACATCGCTTTGGTCGACGGGTAAGTCGTAGGTCTGGTCATCGATGTCGTACACCTCTCCATCGGCGAGCACCGCATCGACAATGACGGTGGGTTGGCCTGGGATCGGTGGGCGCACGAACGGGGCCCCATCGGGGTCGGGCGGGGTGAGAAAAACCCCGGCTTGAATGCGGGTAACCAGTGAGTTGTCGACGCTGTTGAGCAACTCGTTGCGGGTGAGTGTCCAGATGGAGATAGCCAACGCTACGACAGTCAGGGCGAGCGTGATGGACACGATGAGTGCAACCGTGGTGCGAAGGCTTCTCACGGTTCAATCCGGGCAACGAAACCCACACCGCGCACCGTGTGCACCAGGCGGGTACGCCCACCAATCTCGGTCTTGCGTCGCACATAGGACACGTAGGTATCCAGGTTGGAATCCAGGGTGGGTGAAGAAAATCCCCACACCTCACTCATGAGCGATGACCGTTCCACCACGGCACCGTCGGCGCTGAGCAAAATGTGCAGCACCGCGAACTCTGTCTTGGTCAGCGTGAGTTCTTCACCATCGCGGGTCACCCGCCGACCGATCGTGTCCAACATGAGGTCGCTGAGTTGAAGGACGGGTGCGGCTTCATTTGTTTTCGTTCGCCGCAGCAGCGCCCGAACGCGGGCAAGGAGTTCGCCCAGATCGAACGGTTTGGCCAGGTAGTCATCGGCGCCGGCATCAAGGCCAGCCACGCGGTCGCCTACGTCGCCGCGAGCGGTGAGCACCAGGATGGGTAGATCGTGCCCCATGCTCCGCACCCGGCGGGCCACCTCGAGCCCGTCAATATCGGGTAGGCCGAGGTCAAGCACCATGAGTTCGGCCCCCACCACCGACTCCAACGCATCGTGTCCGGTGGGCACGGCCAGCACTTGATAGCCCTCGAAGGTCAAGATGCGGCTGAGTGCCTCACGAAGTGCTGGGTCATCGTCTACTACGAGGATGGCCATGACCCCACCGTAACCCGCTCTCCATGTTAACGGCCCCCGAACCCTCACTCCATTCTGGAGGGATCGGGGGCCGATGCTCGTCGCGGTCGGGATCTGTGCGCCCTACCGCACGCAGCCACGGCGAGCAGTCTGTGGCGATGGGTGTGTGGGGCTGATGTGCCACCTCCCACCCTCGCGGTTAGTTAAACGCGCTTGCGCACCAGGATGACATCACGGTCGCCGCCAGGCTGTGCCATCAAGCGATTGACCGCGGTGCGCGTGTCGGTGAGGAGCTCGGAAGCTTCGCTCCAGGAAATTTCCCCCTCCATAATGTTGCGAATGACCGGGTTGACCAGCCAGTCGCGCAACCGGTCGCGGACCTTATCGGAATCGTCGCCGGCGATACGGCTGAGCGTCCAGCCACGATCTAGTTGATTCTGCGCCCGGGAACGATCCACTTCGCCCACCTCGGTGATGATGCGCCAGAAGGCACCCTTCACTTTGCGCTCAGCGCGGCCGGAGAGCGAATCAGGGCTGGAGGTGGATAGGGCACTTAAAATATAGAACCGCTGCGTCTCGGTGAAGTAGTCGTCGTCGACGGCGTCCTCCACGAAAACGGCCAGGCGCGCGTGCACCTTGTCGCGTAGTTCCTCCGGTGTTGCCGCCTGAGCGGTGGCGGGGGCCATGCTGAGCACGAGGGCCACACTGGCCACCACGGCGGTGAGTGCGGTGAGCACGCGCACGCGCCATCCCGACACGGCCGTGCGGAACCCAACAGAAGCCATGTCCCTACTGTGCCGTGAAATGGCCGCCTTTGCCCCGGCGGAGTCTGGGAAGTGTCTGGGAGCCTGATAGAGGCGTGGCTACCGGTTCACTCACGGTCAGGACGTACTGTGTGGCTTATGAACAATAAACAATTGTCGCGTTCGCTGAGATCTGTTCGCGGGCGCCAGAAATGGATCGGCCTGACCGCGGCCGCGGTGCTCGCCACCGGTGCGCTGGCCGGCTGTTCCTCAGATTCCACCGATGACGCGACCACCAGCCCCACCACGACCACATCTCCCACCGACACCTCAAGTGCTTCACCGAGCCCGTCGAGGATCGTGGCCGTGCTGTGCGATAAGGCCACCGACCAGCAGATAGAAGCGCTGGAAGCGTCAGTTTCAGCTGACTTCACCGTGTCTCAGGTCACCGACGTACGCACCGATGATGAATCAATCCACGCCCTCCTCGCCTTCGTTGAGGGCCCAGGACTTGCCGTGTTGGCGCAGTGGATCGGCACCGGCGACCCCCTCACCGACCTGCAGTCAGCTGATGAGTTCGCTGCCGAGGTTTCTGATGCGCCGCTGGCGAGCAACTTTGATCAAGACACTCAGGATCTGCTCGACAACACCGTGAAGTGCTACACGCAGTTGTACGGCCCCGACGCCGACGAGTGATGTGCGCCCCGGCGCGTGCTCGCACCTAGCGCTGATTTTGCGGGCGTCTACCGCTGATTTATCGACAGCAGGCGGTCGAGTTCGCCGTGAACTTCCAACCCGGCCGTGGTGGCGCGCGTATCAATGAGCACCCGACCATGCTCATCGGTGAGGCGTACCTCGATCACGCTGTCGAGGGTCTCTTCCACGCGTTCGTGCATGCGCGTGCGCACGGGTGCATGAAGCAGGCCACCGCGGCGACGTTCGGCTACCAAATCAAGGCGCCCATCAGGGCCGGTCAGTGACCAGCGCACATGAGCGTCGTCGAAGGAAAGACTGATCTCCTTCGAACCGTTGTAGGTCGCCCACGTGCGCAACCGATCAGGGGTGCGCAGGCCCACGATGAACCCGCGAAACGCTGAGCGCAGCCACGGAATAATCGCCACCGATGCCACGAGCGCAGTTTCGGGGTGGTCATCGAAGTGTGCGGAATGCATCCAGATATAACCGGCGGGAAACGCTCTGCCCCAGTCTTTTTCGATGTATCCGCGCCCACCGGTGAAGTCGGTGTTGACGCCATCGATGGCGAGCGAACCACGTAGGTCGTGGCCAAAGGACACCACCCCGTGATAGCACTCCATCGCCGGCATCCAGGCGTACCAACCCATGATGCCCGGTTTGCGCCACGAGACCGGCCAGGGATCCATCCCGGTGGTGTATTCGATGTCGCCGCGCAGTTCGGGGAAACGCAGTTGCACTCCCTGGTCGGTGAATCGGTGCGGGCCCACCCGCACATCGAATCGACCACTCGCGGCGTGAAAATCTTGCACCGGGTATCGGTGGTACCAGGAGTTGCCGGTGGCGCCATCAAGAACCTGAACGAAGGCCTCATCGGTGCGTTCGCCACCATCTTCACCGCGAAACACGCCGGGGATGAAAGCCCACCGCGCGGACTGATCGTGGCTGACCACCTTGACGTACCAACCTTCGAAAAACCCACCGCGCACACCCTCCCCGTGAAAACCTTCCGGATGCATCGTGTCGCGAATGAAAGCCGAGGGGCTGCGCATGATTGCCACGTTACCTCTAGGCTGCCTGCCGGAGGTAAGTATGCGAATCCTGATTCCACGTGAGACGGTCCCCGGCGAGCGTCGCGTTGCGATGGTGCCCGCCGTGGTGGGCAAGTTCACCGGTATCGATGTTGAAGTGTTCGTCGAATCAGGTGCCGGGGAGCATGCCTATGCCGCCGATGCCGACTACATCGCTGCCGGTGCGCGCGTGATTCCCAGCGCCGACCTGCACCACGCCCTCGAGGCCGCCGATGTGGTGGCCAGTGTCCGCCCGCTGGAGTACACCCGGGCCCGGCGAGTGAAAGCCGGCGCGATCTGCCTGTCCTTCCTTTCTCCCGGCGTTGACACCGATGTGGTGCGCGCCACCCGCGATGCAGCGGCCACCGCGATGTCCTTCGACCTCGTACCGCGCATTTCTCGCGCCCAGTCGATGGATGCCCTCACCTCCCAATCACTGGTCACCGGCTACCGCGCGGCACTGGTGGCCGCAGATCTGCTGCCCAAATTCTTCCCCCTCTTCATGACCGCGGCCGGCACCATTCAGCCCGCTCGCGTGCTCGTTTTGGGTGCCGGCGTGGCGGGGTTGCAGGCCATCGCCACGGCAAAGCGTCTCGGTGCTCGCGTATCGGCCTACGACGTGCGCCCGGCCAGTGCCGATGAGGTGCGCTCCATGGGCGGCACCTTCATTACCCTTGACCTGGACACCCTCGAGGGGGCCGGGGGCTACGCGCGGGAAATGACCGAGGAACGTTCTGCGCGACAACGCGAACTCCTCACCCCCCATATTGCCGATTCCGATGTGGTGATCACCACGGCCGCGGTACCCGGGCGCACCGCACCACTGCTCGTCACCGCCGACATGGTGGGACACATGAAACCCGGGTCTGTGGTGGTGGACCTGGCCAGCGAAAGTGGTGGCAACGTGGAAGGTTCGGTTGCCGGTGAAGTTATTGACTCCCACGGGGTGCGCATCTGGGGCGGGCAAGATGTGGCCAGCGAAATGCCCGTACACGCATCGCAACTGTTGGCCATGAACGTGTTCGCCCTGCTCAGCCCGGCCATTAACGAGGGTGAGATTGCATTGGATATGGACGATGAGGTTTATGCAGGTTGCGTCGTGGTGTTTAACGGCGAGATCAGAAATGAAGCGGCCGTCACTGCAGTAGGAAGGTCATAACAATGGATGGCGTTGCACTGCTTACCATTTTCATCCTTAGCGTTTTCGTGGGATTCGAAGTGGTGTCCAAAGTTTCTACCGTTCTGCACACCCCGCTCATGTCGGGCGCCAACGCCATTCACGGCATCGTTCTGCTCGGCGGCATCATCGTGACCGGTGTGGCCGAGACCCCACTTGAGGTTATTCTCGGTGCGCTGGCCGTTCTCCTCGGCGCCATCAACCTCGTGGGTGGATTCGTGGTGACCGACCGAATGCTGGAAATGTTTAAACCTAAAAAAGCCCCGGTTCCCACCGACCAGGAGGGCACGGCGTGAACACACCCACCTGGGCCCAACTCACTAACCTGGCCGTCGCCGTCCTGTTCATCCTTTCGCTCAAAGCCCTGTCCTCACCCAAATCTGCCCGACTAGGCACCCTCATCGGAGCTCTCGGCGCACTCATCGCCACCGTCCTGCTGTTCTTCACCGGTATCGAACTCGACAACCTCATCATCATCGTGGTGATGATCGTGATCGGTTCAGCCATCGGCTTGGTTTCGGCACGGCGAGTAAAAATGACCCAGATGCCTCAACTCGTGGCGCTGTTCAACGGCGTCGGCGGCGGTGCGGCCGGACTCGTTGCGGTTGTGGAGTTTTTGCACGCCGACGGTTCCGGATCCTTTCTCTTCTGGCTCTTTACCGTGGTCACCGTCATCATCGGTTCCGTTGCTTTCAGCGGCTCCATCGTGACGTACCTGAAACTGCAGGAAATCATGACCACCCGCCCGGTGGTTATCCCCGCCGGAAAATGGGTCACCATGCTCGTGGCTGCCGGCACCGTGGGTGTCGCGGTGTGGGCCATCGCCACCCCGGAATTCTGGCTAATTCTGCTGCTGCTCGCACTGTCGCTGGCATTTGGTGTGCTGTTCGTGCTGCCCGTCGGTGGCGCAGATGTGCCGATCGTTATTTCACTGCTCAACGCGTGCACGGGTTTAGCCGTGGCCGCTTCAGGCTATGTCTTGAACAACGTGCTGCTCCTCATTGCCGGCACGCTGGTGGGCGCCTCCGGCACGGTACTGACCTCGATGATGGCCAAGGCCATGGGCCGACCCCTCACCGCAACTCTTTTCGGGGCGTTCTCCGGCACCACCGCCGGGGGAACCACCGAAATCACCGACCGACCGGTGCGCTCTGGTTCACCCAGCGATATCGCCATCATGCTCGGCTACGCAGGCAAAGTGATCCTGGTACCCGGCTATGGCCTCGCCGTTGCCCAGGCTCAATCCACCCTGCGCGAACTCGCCGACCTGCTCGCTGCGCGGGGCATCGACGTGGACTACGCCATTCATCCCGTCGCCGGACGCATGCCCGGACACATGAATGTGCTGCTCGCCGAAGCCAGCGTGCCCTACGAGCAACTGAAAGAAATGGACGAGATTAATCCTGAATTCTCCAGCACCGACGTCGTGCTCGTGGTGGGTGCCAATGATGTGGTCAATCCCGCAGCCCGCACCGATAAATCTGCCCCCATTTACGGCATGCCCATTCTCGACGTGGACACCGCGGGCCAGGTGGTGTTTTTGAAACGATCGATGCGTCCGGGTTTCGCC
>Ga0075118_10002119_pt1 | contig 12984 bp, 5 predicted proteins | sample AntAceMetag02UKE_FD_69794 | JGI IMG/M metagenome (GOLD analysis project Ga0075118, IMG submission 69794) | Saline lake microbial communities from Ace Lake, Antarctica - Antarctic Ace Lake Metagenome 02UKE | ecosystem: Environmental > Aquatic > Non-marine Saline and Alkaline > Saline | place...
TAGCGAAATGGAGCTAAGGTGCCGTCGGATTGCTCGAGCAGGTGTTCGGTCTCAAACCAGTGCAGAAGGAGTGCTTTGGTGGTTTCGGAACAGCCGGAGTATTCTGATTGCCGCCAATCGCAAATCTCCTGCCGGATCTTTGCGACCAGCGGGGGGAGCAGTTTTTCATAGGCTGTTTCTCTGAAAGCCTCGTCGGCGGGAAACCAGCGAGTCTCCGGAAGCAGGGGATCGTAGGGCGAATCGGGAAACTCTGGGTGCAGTGCCATCTGTTGGGTAAAGGGTAACGCTAATTTACAACCGGGACGATCAATGATATCAGCCGCCTGCGACGGGGGGGATGAAGACGACTTCGTCGCCGTCTTGGAGGGAGGCAGGCCAAGGGATGAACTCGCCATTGATGGCGGCGCGGAGGCGGTCGACGGGGAGGGTGAAGGGGTGCTCCGCTTGCAACGTTTCGTAGAGGGTGGCCGCGTCGGTCGCCGCAGTGGTCAGCGTCTCTTCGGCTTGGCCGCGCTGCTCGCGGAGAATGGCGAAGTATTTTACGGTGACGGTTATCATGATTCGTATTCTGTGGCTGGATCGATCTCGGCTGCTTTGTAGTCGGCCTTGCCGCCGGTTTTGGCAATAAGGCGGGTCTCGCGAATCACGATGTCGTGCGATACGGCTTTGCCCATGTCGTAGAGGGTCAGGGCGGCCACGGTTGCGCCGGTCAGGGCTTCCATTTCCACGCCGGTTTTGGCGGTGACGGCGACGCGGCAATGCACCTCGATCTCGACGGAGCCGTCGGGTGCGACAGGGCGTGGGTGGAGCTCTACGGCGCAGTCTTCCATCGGCAAGGGATGGCATAGCGGAATGAGGTCGCTGGTGCGCTTGGCGGCCATCACTCCGGCAAGGCTGGCCGTTTGGAAAATTGGTCCTTTTTTGCCGACGATCTCGTGGCCACTCAACATGCTGGCCAAGGCAGCGGGGAGGTGCACCACGGTTAGGGCGTGCGCGGTCCGGCGGGTTACGGCTTTGTCCCCGACGTCGACCATGCGGGGGTGATTTCTGTCATCTAAATGCGAAAGCATGATCGAAGAAATTTGGGCTTTAGAATCACGATTTACGAACGAAAAGCACGGCGGTCAAACCCAGCGCCAGAATGCGGCGGTCGTACCGACGGGAAAGTCGTCAACGTCGGCGGGCAACTCCACGAAGCCATCGGTGCCGAGGAGTCCGCCGAGGTCGCCCGAGGTGTTGAAGGGCGCAGGGTGGGCCAGCTGGTGGCCGTTGGTTTCGGTGCGAAGTTGCACGGGCAGCATGAACGCCAAGGGCCGCGGGAAAGTGAAGGCGGCACCGAGGTTGATCGTCGTGGGGACGAGGGGCGTCGCTCCGGCCATTTGGCGCAGCGCCGGCAGGACGTAGCGGTGCAGGCAGGTGTAGGTCGAAACGGGATTGCCGGGCAGGGCGAAGATGGGGGTTTGGCGCGGGGTGGTGCCGAACCACATGGGTTTGCCGGGGCGTTGGGCGATGCCGCGCAGGTGCTCGGTGGCGCCGAGTTCTGCGAGGACCTCCGGGATGTGATCGCGTTTTCCTTTGGAGACGCCGCCGGTGAGAATCGTGACGTCGAACGATGACAGAATCTGCCGGAGTTTGCTTTCGATCTCGGGCCGATGATCGCGCAGGTGGAAGCGCTCGACGCGGCCCGCCAGTTGACTCTGCAACAACGCCGCCCGGATCGCGTAGTCGTTGGATTTGCGAATCTGCTGGGGCGCGATTTCCGGTGAATCGACATCTCTCAACTCGTCTCCGGTGGCGATGACCGCGATGGAAGGCCGCGCCGCCACCGCCACGCGCGCGGCTCCCACGGTGGCGGCGACCGCGATCTCGCGGCCGGTGAGCATCGTGCCGCGCGGCACCAACACGGTGCCGGCGGGAAAGTCCGAACCGGCGCGATGGATGTTTTGACCCGCCACGCAGGCTACGTTGGCGACCAGTCGCACCCGCTGGGCGTCTTTTTCGGTTTCCTCGTAAGGCACCACCGCATCGGCCCCGGTCGGCAACATGGCCCCGGTGGCGATTTCGATGGCGGTGTCGGGCGCCGTCAGCGCTTGCGCGATCATGCCCGCCGCTTGATAGCCGATGACTTCGAGGGCGACGCGGGGATTTTGGGCGAGATCGGCCGATCGCACGGCATAGCCATCCATCGTGACCCGATCAAACGGCGGCAGTGGCCGGTCCGCCGCGAGGTCCGCCCGCGTGATGCGTCCGTGCGCACTTTCTAAGGAGCAGTCCTCGGTGGAAAGCCTGGTCAGATGTTGGGAGATAGTAGCGGAAGCTTGGGTGGGCGTGAGTAACATAGGGGCGAGGCGTGGGCGGATACGGGAAGAAAGCACTGACCGGCGGAAGCGCAAATCCAGCGGCCGCCGCGTTCCGTCATCCGAGAGTTGTGTCTCGGCCGAATGGGAGCAAGGAGTAGGAACCCGTGCCTATTTCTTCGCCCAACGACACCCTCGGACGCCCGCTGCGAGATCTTCGTATTTCGGTCACTGATCGCTGCAACTTTCGCTGTCCGTATTGCATGCCCAAGGAGGTGTTCGGCGCCAATTATGCGTTTCTCAAAGACCCGCAGCTGATGTCGGCGGATGAGATGATCGCGATCGCCGGGGCGTTCAGCCAGTTGGGGGTAACCAAATTCCGGCTCACGGGCGGCGAGCCTTTGTTGCGCGCAGATTTGGTGGAGATCGTGCGGCGTCTGAAGGTCGAGGTCGGCGCGCCGGAAGTGGCGCTTACCACCAATGGCTGGTTGTTGCGTCGCCACGCGGCCGATCTGAAAGCGGCGGGATTGGACCGGCTCAATGTTTCCGTCGATTCGCTCGACGCTGCGACGGCCGGCACGATGAACGGTCTGGGTTTCGACTCCGCCCGTGTCCTGAGCGCGATCGATCACGCCACCGCGTTGGGGTTGCCGGTCAAAATCAACGCGGCGGTGCGCCGGGGCGTAAACGACCACGAGATCGAAGCGATGGCCGAGTATTTCCGGGAGCGAAACCTCACGCTGCGTTTCATTGAATTCATGGATGTGGGCACGACCAACGGTTGGAAATCGGATGAGGTGGTGCCCGCCGCCGAGATCGTGGATCGAATTAACCGAAAATGGGGGATTGAACCCATTAGCCCGGCCTATCGCGGCGAGGTGGCGGCGCGGTATCGCTATCGTGATGGGGCGGGCGAGATCGGCATTATTGCATCCATCACCGAGCCCTTTTGTCGGGATTGCCACCGAGCCCGGCTTTCGGCCAGCGGGAAATTGCACACCTGTCTATTTTCCGATCTTGGCTGGGATGTATTACAGAAATATAGAGATACCAAAGATTTAGGAGAGGTTACGGCTTATGTGGCCAAGATCTGGGGCATCCGAAAAGACCGCTACTCCGATGAACGCGCCGAGCGGGCGGAGCGGGGCGATCTGCCGGCCAAGCCCGAAATGAGCTATCTCGGCGGATGATTGAGATTCTATGATCTCGCACGGCTCGAAATAAGTAAAATTACCCCGCTTTAGCGTCTTGCTTAGTGTAGGGTAATCCCCCTAATTTCGCCGTGATGAAGTTTGTCTCCGCCCCTTTTACCCTGCTTGTCGCCCTCACGGCGGCGTCATGGGGACATGCCCAAGTGGTTTCGGAGAGCTTTTCAAATTCAACTTTCGATGAGCCCGACTGGGTGGTCGGTGGTAACACCTACACGCCCAATCTCACCAGCGGAAGCATCGATCCGGTGGGAGCCGGTTGGTTGCGACTCACCTCGACCGGCGGCAACCAAGCGACGAGTGCTTATCTCGACTCCGCCTTCACGGCGGCGGGAGCGACCGTGTATGCGTCGTTTGAATATGCAACGTGGGGCGGCAACGGCGCCGATGGCATGACCTTTTTCCTTTTCGACGGCAGTGTTCCCTTCCGCGTCGGAGCGCCGGGCGGCTCTCTCGGCTACGCCAACCGCAATGCGGAAGCGGGTATGGCGGGCGGCTACATTGGGGTGGGTATCGATGAATTTGGCAATTACTCTGCGGCGTCCGAGAGCAAGACCGGAGGACTAGGCTTCCGGCCCGATGCGATCGCGGTACGCGGTTCGGAGGCTTCGGGGTATGCCTTCCTCGGCAGTAGCGGCACCCTCGCTACCTCGATCGACACGCCCAGCGTCACCGTCCGGCCGACCATTACCAATCAGGTGCAGATTCTACTGACCGCCACGAACCAACTCACCGTGACGCTACAACAGGGCGGCGTGAATCCTCAGACGGTGTTGCAGATGGATCTGTCGGCTTATGCTCGACCGGCAACCCTGAAGCTCGGCTTTGCGGGATCAACCGGTGGCCTCAATAACAACCACGAAATTCGCAACGTGGAGGCGTCCACGATCGTGGCGAGCCTGTGGGATAATCAAGGCGACAGCACGTGGGGTAACAATAACAACTGGGACCCGACCGTGGTCCCCACCGTCGGCTCCGACATTCTTTTCGATAACACGTTTGTCTCCGCCGACCAAACCATCGACGTCGGCGCGAACCGCGAGGTGCGCTCCCTCTCGTTTGATGCCCCAATCGACTACATCCTCAACAATAACACCGTCACGTTCGACAATCAGGGGGTTGCCGGCTTTTCCGGTATCGCCGCCTCTCAGACCCGCGGCACGGGCGATCACACGATCAACTCCGATCTGGTAGCTAACAACGACATCACCATCCGCAATAACAACGCGGGTGCCCTCACGATTAACGGTGATCTGAATCTCAACGCTAACGACGTGACCTTCGACGGCGCGGGCGCCTTGACCTCCGACTCCGGGGTGATTTCCGGCACGGGTGGCGTGATCAAAAACGACGGCGGCACGGTTACCCTCTCCGGGGCCAACACCTACTCCGGCGGCACCACGATCAACAACGGTCGGCTCAACGCCAACGACGACGACGCGCTCGGCACTGCCGCGGTTACGCTCGCCGGCGGCACGCTCGGCTCGACCAACGCCTCCTCGGTCGCCAACGCCATCGCCCTGACGGGCAACTCCGGTTTCAACGGGATCACCACCACTGGAGTCATCACGCAAACCGGTGACCGGACCGTGGTGCTTAATGGCGCCACCCTCGCTGGCAACTACGACATCGGGGGCAACACGCTCACGACCAACGTCGGCACCGCCAGCACGATCTCCGGCGTAATTTCCGATGGTAGCCTCACCAAAAACGGCGCGAGCACGTTGACCCTTTCCGGTGCCAACACCTACGCCGGTGATACGACCATCAACAACGGCACGCTCGCTCTCGGTGCGGGCAACGTCATCAGCGATTCCAGCGATGTGCTGCTCGGTAGCAACGGCACGCTCAACCTCAATGGCTTCTCCGAGCGCATCGATGATATCGTGGTGCTCGGCGGTGGTGCCACGCTCGACTTTGGTGCCACGCCCGGCGCCAATGAGTTTCTTTTCGGCCTTTACGATGCGCCGCCTTCCGGCGTTTTCGTCATCAAAAACTGGGAAGACGGGGTCGATCAATTTGCCACTCGCGTCAACAATCAGGACGTCAGCACCATGTATATGTCCGGTCACGGCGTGGCCGAGCAGGTGGGTGGACTGGTCGGGGTAGGCACTCTCGGCAACGGCTACCTCATCACGCCGATCGCCCTGCAGTTCAAGGAATGGGACGGCAGCTCCAGCGCCAACTGGTCGACTAACAACAACTGGACGTCGACCACCGAACCCAATACGACTCAGGTTGCTCTCTTCGGCGACCTCGGCGTCGGTCGCCCCGACGTAATCCTCAATGCTAGCTACACCATCGCCGGTATCCGCTTCGATACGGATGCGACGGCAAATTATGACATCACCTCCGGCACCAGCGATATCACGTTGGCCGGCACCGTCCCCTACATCCAACAGTTTAGCGACGCGGACCAACGCCTCGGTTTCGACGACCTCTTCCTCGCCAACAACACCGTCGTCGACATCACCGGTGCCGGTAATCTGACGATCAACGCCGATATCAAGGACTCCGGTGGCTCCCGCTCCCTCATCAAGGACGGCAACGGCACGGGCAAACTCATCCTCGATTTTGATTTCTCGTCCTACACCGGTGGCCTCTTCGTCAACACCGGCATCGTCCAAGCCCGCGACGATGTCTCCCTCGGCACCGGCGACGCCAACATCGCCGATGGTGCCACTCTCGAATTCTTCGGTTCCTTCGGCACCATCGGCGAAAACATCAATGTTACCGGCTCCGGTGTCGGCGACTTCGGTGCGCTGCGCAACGTCTCAGGTAGTTCCACGCTGTCCGGCACCATCACTGCCACCGGCGATACCAAGATTACTGCCGATGCCGGCGCGACCTCCAACTACACCGGCAACATCACCGGCACCGACGTCGACCTGACCTTCGGCGACGCGGGCAGCATCAACGTCGATCAGATCACCACGGGCACCGGCGGCGTCACCGTCGAGGCCGGCACCACCACTTTCCAAAGCGGCGACGCCAACACCTACACCGGCCTGACCTCGGTCACCGGTGGCACCCTCGTGCTCAACAAAAACGACGGCGTCGTGGCCATCGGCACGGGCGGAGCTGATATCAGCGGTTCCGGCACGCTGCGCCTCGATAGCAACAACCAGATTGCCGACTCCGCCTCCGTCGACTTGTCCGACACCGCGACCTTTGACCTCGACGGCAACAGCGAGCGTATCGCGCAGATCGACAGCACGGACGCCAATACCACCATCGCGCTCGGCACGGGCGGCGACCTCACCGTCGGCGCCGCTTCCGTCATCTATTCCAATTTCGAAGGCCAAATCACCGGCGACTCCACGAGCACCTTCAACGTCGATGGCCTCGGCACCGTTTATCTCGCCGGCGACAACTCCGGGATGGCTGGCACGATGAACGTCGATTCCGGCACGCTCAATGTGCGCGGCAACGACAACGTCCTCGGCACCGGCAACATCGTGGTCGACGACGGCGCGAGCCTGCAAATCCAAGGCGGCATCAGCACCAACCCCGCCAACGTCACGCTCGCCGGCACCGGCACCACCGGCAACGGCGCGCTGCAAAACATCGCTGGTGACAACCGCATCGCCGGTGATTTCGACCTCACGGCCGACACCACGATTGTTACCAACGCCGGCACGCTGCGCCTCGGCGCCGACTTTAATGGCTCGGTCTACGAAGCGGGTAACCAATTTGCGCTCGGCACCAACGACCTCACGATTGCCGGCGCCGGCGATACCGTGCTGCGCGCCGACCTGACCGGCACCGGCAACCTGATCAAAGACGGCAACGGCACCTTCACCATGGCCAACGGCACCAACTCTTGGACCGGTGAGACGCAGATCAACGACGGTGAGATGATCCTCGCGACCTACTTCAACGACGCTCCCGGCGTCGGCCCCCTCGCCGACTTCGGCATCCGCGGCCCGGTTACGATCGGCGACGGCACCGAAACGGCCGGCACGGCGACGCTCACGCTCGGCACCAACGAAGCGGGCGGCCCAGACGATTTCTCCAACATGTTCGCCGCCGATGTGGACATGACGGTCAACAGCGACGGTCGCTTCGACACCCAAGGCCACACCGTCTACGTGCGTGACCTCGACCTCGACGGCGGCTCGGTCAACGCCCAGAACAGCAGCAGCGGGGGCAACAACCTGTTCATCACCGGCGACATCACCAGCACCAGCACGACGCAAATCGCCACGATCGACGGCCAGGTAGACTTTGATGACGATGCCACCAAGACGATCAATGTCGTCACCGGATCGACTCTCGACATCAACGCGCGGATCCAAAACGGCGGCTTCGACAAGATCGGCGAAGGCACGCTGATCCTCGCCGGCGGCAATACCTTCACCGACGACGCCAATGTCTCGGTCGGCATCGTGCGCGTAGAAAATAACCTCGGTCTCGGCGCCGCCGCCGGATCGACCATCGTCGACACCGGCGCGCAACTCCAACTCGCCGGCGTCGCTATCGCCAACGAAGCGCTCACGCTGAACGGTTCGGGCATCAGCTCCGACGGCGCGCTGCAAACCGCCTCCGGTTCCGGCGCTAACAGCTGGGGCGGAAGCGTCACCATCGCCTCGGCCTCCGAGATTCAAACCAACACCGGTTCGACCCTCGCGATCAGCGGCAACATCGTCGGCTCGGGCCAGACCTTGAACGTCGAATCGATCGGCGACACGACCTTTTCGGGGAGCAACACGCTGAACACGCTCAACAAAAACGGCGCGGGTAATCTCACGGTCACGACGGGCACGAACACGATCTCCACCGTCAATGTGAACGACGGCACGTTCACGCTCGGCACCAGCAACATCCTCTCTAATTCGCTGGACCTCAATGTGGCCGGGGCCGGCACGTTTGTCATGAGCTCAGGGATCAACGATACGATCAATCAGTTCGACAGCTCGGGCACGCTCGACATCGATGGCATCCTTACGATGAACGGCGGCACCATCTCTGGTGGCACGGGAGTCAACTCCACCGGTGAGCTGATCCTCACCGCTGGCAATACGCTCAACATCACCAGCGACTACAACTTTGGCGGCACGCTCGAACTGACCGCCGGCACGACCTTGGCGCTATCGGGCGATGGTTCCCAAATCGACTTCGGCACCCTCCGCATTACGGGTGATACCACCATCGATTTTGGCGCGGGTATTGCGACCGAATTCAACTTGGGTGCATTAGAGATTTCCCCGGGTGTGACGATCACGGTGAACAACTGGATTCAGTTTCAAGACCTCTGGACCACCGGATCCTTCGACGGTGGATTTGGGGGAGTCACCATCGACGAACGTGACGGCAACACCGCTCAGATCACCTTCACGGGCTTCAGTTCGGCGGACACGATCTGGCTTACCTCCGACTTCGGCACGAACGAGATCACCGTCCCCGAGCCGAGCAGCTACGGCGCGATTCTGATGGGCTTCGGGCTCGCCGCCTGGCAACTCCGCCGCCCCCGCCGCAAACTCCGTTAAAAGGGTAGGGCGGTTTTACCAAAACCGCCAATCGTGGTCGGTTAGATGAATCGGCGCGCGACGGCCGGACTTACGCGCCTTGGTCTCGACGGGTTCAGCGGGTAGCCGCGTTTGAGCTCGGCGAAAACGTGGTCTCGGGGAAACCCGCGTGGACGGCCATTCTAAATCTGGCGACGGACCATCCTTTCGCCTGCGGCTCAAGCGCGGCTGCTTGGCCCGTGGTGCGGCTCCCGCCCTACCACCGCGCTGCCGGGCATAAAGCCCGACCCACGTCGGACCATCCCGCCTCCCGCAGCATACCCAGCCCAGATTCTCGCTCGGAACAGCTGTCTCCGGATCCCGTGTTTGAACTTGTGAATCATAGGGTAATGCCCCCAACTGTTGCCGATGGTCGCCCAACCTCAGAGTTTAAAACTTGCTGCCCTGCTACTTGCCGGGGCGGTCGCTGCGGACGGGCAAACGCTGGTGGAGAGTTTCAAAAACGCCACCACCTCTGATCCGAACTGGATTTTTGCGGGCACGAATTACACCCCCGTTTTGACCGGTGATGGCGTGATCGACTCGGTCGGCGATGGGTGGCTGCGCTTGACGGATACCGGTAGCAACATCGCCACCAGCGCCTACAACAACACGGCGTTTGATGCCGCCGGGGCCACGGTTTATGCTTCGTTTGAATATGCTTCTTGGGGGGGCACGGGAGCGGACGGTATCGCATTTTTTCTCTTCGACGGTAGCGCCACCTTCTCGGTCGGGGCCGGCGGCGGCTCTCTGGGATACGCCCAAAAGGTAGGCACCGGCCCCACCGATAGTGCAGGTCTCGCCGGAGGCTATATTGGTGTGGCAATTGACGAATTCGGCAATTTTTCCAACGCCACGGAGGGCCGCGTCGGCGGCATTGGGGCCACCCCGGACTCGATCTCCGTCCGGGGCGACGAAGCCTCGGGCTATGCCTATCTCGGTGGCAGCGGCACGTTGCCGACCTCCATCGATACGCCCAATGTGGCCACGCGTCCTACCACGGTCAATACCGTGCAGATTCTGCTCACGGCCACCAACCAGCTCACCGTTACCCTGCAACAGGGCGCCGTCGCCGCGCAGACGGTTTTGCAGTTGGACCTATCGGCTTCAATTCGGCCCGACACCCTGAAACTCGGATTCACCTCCGGCACCGGCGGCTCGAATAATTTTCACGAAGTGCGCAATGTCGAAGCGTCCACCATTACGGCCAGCTTGTGGGACAACGATTCCACGGACAGCACCTGGGGTGATGCGAGTAATTGGGATCCCGACAACGTTCCCGGCATCGGCGCAGATATCCTGTTCGACAATACCTTCGTATCGACCGACCAGACGATTGATACCGAGACGGATCGCACCGTGCGCTCGCTGACGTTTGACGCGCCCATCGACTATACGATCAACCACAACACCCTCGTGTTCGATAACGGTGGGGTGGCGGGTTTCTCCGGTATCGCAACTTCGGAGACGAACGGCGTGGGCAACTTTACGATCAACTCCGATCTCCAGGCCGACAATGACATCACCATCCGCAACAACAACTCGGGTAATCTCACCCTCAACGGCGATTTGGACACCGGCGGAAATACCATCCTCTTCGACGGCACCGGCGATGCGGCCAGTGAGAATGGATCAATCACCGGCTCCGGCAATCTGATCAAAAACGACAGCGGCACGCTGACCCTTGCCGGCGATAATACCTACACCGGCACGACCGACATCACCGGCGGCACCGTCATCCTCGCCGACGACAACGCCCTCGGCTCGACCGGCACGGGCACCGATCTGGGATCTGGCGCCACCCTCGCGCTGACCAACAATATCTCCGTCGCCGAGACGCTCACCAACGACGGCACCCTCGAAAACACCTCCGGTACCAATACTTTCAGTGGCGTGGTTTCCGGCACCGGCGACGTCGATGCCGTTGGCGGCCAACTCACGCTCACCGGCAACAACACCTTCGCCGGCACCACCGACATTGCCAGCGGCGCCACGCTCGTTGCCACCAACGACAACTCTCTCGGCAGCACCGCCGGTGGCACCACCATCGACAGTGGCGGCATCCTCTCGCTCACCAACGATATCGCCGTCGGTGCCGAAACCCTCACCAACAACGGGAACCTCGTGAGCACGTCGGGCCTCAACAGTTTCGGCGGCGATATTTCCGGCTCAGGCGGCGTGGCGCTCACCGAGGGCGGACTCACGCTCAGCGGCACCAACACCTACACGGGTAATACGACGATTGGTGATGGCACCCTTAGCCTCGGCGCCTCCAACGCGCTCGGCACGGGCAGCGCTGTCTCGATCGCCTCGACCGGCGTGCTCGACTTGGGCGGCAATTCCCAAGCCATTGGCGATCTCATCGCTGCCGATGGTTCCACGCTCGATTTTGGCACGCCCGGCGGAGCCAATACGTTTGTCTTCGAAACTTACACGCCGCCGCCTTCCGGTATCTTCGTGGTCAACAATTGGGAAGACGGCACCGACCAACTCGCGACCACAGTGGCCATCCAAGATGTCACCTCGGTTTACCTCTCTGGTTTCGGCGTCGCTCAACAACAGACCGGCCTCACCGCGCTCGGTGGCGGTTACGGGAGCGCTTACCTGCTTACGCCGGTCAGCGTAGTCGCCAAAGAGTGGGACGGCTCGGTCAACCGCGGCTGGCGCAACAACAATAATTGGACCACCCCTGTCGAACCCAGCACCATCCAGATTGCGCTCTTCGATGATCTCGGCCAAGGCCAACCGTTGGTTAATCTCAACGAGAGCTACACCATCGCGGGCATCGAGTTTGGTTCGCTGGGCAACGCCGCCTACGTCATCGAGGACCGTTTCGGTGCCGGCAACACCCTCCGCCTCGACGGTGCGATTCCCTTCATCCAACAAAAAAACGCGCTCGATCAAACGATCCAGATTCCCGAGCTCATTCTCGGTAACAATACCATCGCCGACATCACCGGCGCGGGTGACCTGATCATCTCCTCGCCCATCTCCGAAGACCCTGGCGATTCCAACTCGTTCGTTCGTGACGGCTCCGGCTTGGGCAAACTGATCCTCAGTGGCGACAATACCTTCTCCGGCGGTATGTTCGTCACGACCGGCATCGTCGAAGCGCAAAGCGACACCGCGCTCGGCACCGGCAATACGACGGTCGCTGATACCGGCACCTTGGAACTCTCCAACGACGTCACCATCGGCAACAACATCGTCACCGCCGGCACCGGTGTGGGCGGCAACGGCGCCGTGCGCAGCACCTCCGGCGACAACGAATTGATCGGCGTGATATCCGGCACCGGCACCGTGCAGGTCGACGCCGACTCCCTCACGCTCTCCGGCCCCAATACCTACACCGGAGTGACCACTGTCGCCGGCGGCACCCTGATCGCTAACAACGACAACTCCCTCGGCTCCGCCGCGGGGGGCACCACCGTCGAAACCGGCGGCACCCTTTCCCTCACCAGTAACATCACGATCGCCACGGAAGCGCTTACGCTCAACGGCACCGGCCAAATGGATAACACCACCGGCACGAACACCTACGGCGGAGTGATCAGCGGCACCGGCAACGTCAACGTCGTCGCCGGTCAACTCACCTTGTCCAACACCAACACCTACTCGGGTGATACGGACATCGCCACCGGCACCACCCTCATCGCCACCGCCCACAACGCCCTCGGCACCGGTAACCTCACCACCAATGACGGCGCGACCCTCCAACTCACCGGCGGCATCGACGTTGGTCAGACCAACACCGACATCGCTGGCACTGGCACTAGCGGCAACGGCGCGATCGAAAATGTTTCCGGTGATAACCGCTTCAGCAGTGACCTCACGCTCACCGGCGATACCACCCTCGTTTCCGCCGATGGCAGCGGCACGCTGCGCCTCGGCGCCGACTTTAAGGGCTCGGCCTACGAAGCGGGTAACCAATTTGCGCTCGGCACCAACGACCTCACGATTGCCGGCGCCGGC
>Ga0075118_10002121_pt1 | contig 12982 bp, 9 predicted proteins | sample AntAceMetag02UKE_FD_69794 | JGI IMG/M metagenome (GOLD analysis project Ga0075118, IMG submission 69794) | Saline lake microbial communities from Ace Lake, Antarctica - Antarctic Ace Lake Metagenome 02UKE | ecosystem: Environmental > Aquatic > Non-marine Saline and Alkaline > Saline | place...
ATGACAGGACTCCTCCTCGATACCAAGCTCGATACCGAGCAACGCCAGTTCACTGAATCGGTCCGTAATTCCGCTGATAACCTCATGGTGATCATCAACGACATCTTGGATTTCTCCAAAATCGAAGCTGGTAAACTCACTTTCGAAATTCTCGATTTTGATCCCCTCGAAGCCGCCGAAGGCACGTTGGAGATGCTCGCCGAAAGAGCGCAGTCCAAGGGTCTCGAACTGATCGCCGATACCGGACAAGGTCTCCCCCGGCGCTTGCGAGGCGATCCGGGCCGGCTTCGCCAAATTCTCACCAACCTCGCCGGCAACGCGATTAAGTTCACCGAAAACGGCGAGGTGGTCATCAAGGTCAGTGTCGAAGAGGAAACCACCACTCACGCGACCTTACGATTTAGTGTCATCGATACCGGTATCGGCATCTCTCAGGAGGCTCAAGATCGCCTCTTCAAGTCCTTCAGTCAGGCAGATAGTTCGACCACCAGAAAATACGGCGGCACGGGACTGGGACTCGCTATTTCCAAACAGCTGGTCGGCATGATGGATGGCGAGATCGGCGTGGACAGCGAAGAAGGCCAAGGGTCCACGTTCTGGTTTACCACCACGTTTGAAAAACAAACCGGCGAACCCAAAAAATCCCGGACTCCGGTCAAAGACCTTTTCAATCTGCGGGTGCTCATCGTCGATGATAACGATACCAATCGTCAAATCCTTCAGCACCAAATCACCGCGTGGAAAATGCAAATGGGCAGTGCCGCCTCCGGAAAAGAAGCCCTCCAGATACTCCGCGACGCGGCCAACAAAGGAGAGCCTTACGACCTCGCCCTGCTCGATATGCAAATGCCGGAGATGGATGGCCTCATGTTGGCCAAGGAAATTAATTCGGACCCCACCATCGCGCAGACCCGCTTGATCATGCTCACCTCTCTCGGATCCAGTTTCAGTTCGGCAGAACTCGATGGCCTCGGACTCGATGCCTATCTGGTCAAACCCATCAAGCAGTCCCGCCTTTTCGATTCCCTGATCGAAGTGCTCGGCGATGAAAAAGCCCAAACAATACCTTCCGAAGAAACGGTTTCAGCAAAACCCGCTGTTTCCACGATTCCCGCGATGCATGTGCTCGTGGCGGAGGACAATCAGGTGAACCAAAAAATCGCCGTTTCCCTTTTAAGAAAACTGAACTGCACCGCTGATGTTGTCGCCAATGGCCAAGAGGTCCTCGAACAACTCTCGCAGATCAAATACGATCTCGTGCTCATGGATTGCCAAATGCAAGAAATGGATGGCTATGCAGCCACTCAAGCCATCCGAAAGCGCGAGCAAGACACCAGTCGAAATTGCCGGTGGAAAACACCCATGTATGTGATCGCCATGACCGCCAATGCCATGCAAGGCGACCGCGAGAAATGCCTGGAAGCAGGGATGAACGACTACGTCAGCAAGCCGACCAGACTCCCTGATCTACAGGCTGCGCTGGAGCGTTCCTGCCAAGACAATCCTTCCTCATAAGCCAGCAAGAATGGCGACCATGCCTGATCGGATGCATACCACGGAAATCGCTATCATTGGTGGAGGCGTGGGCGGATGCGCCGCTGCTCTGGCTGCCCTCGAAGCTGGAGCCCAAGTCATTCTCACGGAGGAAACCCGCTGGATCGGCGGCCAACTCACTTCACAAGGCGTCCCACCCGATGAACACGGCTGGATCGAGCGATTCGGCCGCACCGCGAGCTACGCGCGTTTTCGCGATGCCGTGCGCGACCACTACCGCGAGCATTATCCACTGCGCCCCGAGTGTCGCGACGATCCCAAGCTCAATCCCGGCAACGGCTGGGTCTCCCCCATCTGCCACGAACCGAAAGTCGCGCTCGCCGTGCTCGAAGCGATGCTCGCGCCTTATCGCGAAAGCAAACAACTCCTCGTCTTCCTCGAAACGATTCCGACCTCTGTCGAACTCGCCAATAACGATACGATTGCTGCCGTCCAACTCACCGACCACGATTGCACCAAAATTCGCATCGAAGCCCCCTACTTCCTCGACGCGACTGAGCTCGGCGATCTGATCGCACTCAGCGGCACCGAATCCGTCACCGGGCGCGAATCGCACGCACAAACCGGAGAGCCCAGCGCACCAGCCGAAGCCCAGCCAGAAAACAACCAGGCCTTCTCCTGGTGTTTCGCGCTTGAGCATCTCGAAGGCACCAATCAAGTCGGCGAGCCTCCGCGCGACTATGACTACTGGCGCAATTATGTGCCCAACATCACTCCCGCCTGGCCCGGCGAATGGCTCGGCTGGAGCGGGCTCAATCCGCGCACGATGGAAGCGATGCACTACAAGTTCGCGCCGCATCAGGAAAAGCTCGGACTCTTTTCCGGACTGTGGACCTTTCGCCGCATCATCGATCGCGATCTCTTCGAACCCGGCGCCTACGCGAGCGATCTCGTGATGGTGAACTGGCCGATGATTGACTACCTCGAAGGCGATCTCCTTTCCGCCAACGCCGCTCAACGTGCAAAACTCTACGAAGGTGCCAAGCAACTCAGCCTTTCCGTATTCCATTGGCTGCAAACCGAAGCGCCCCGCCCCGATGGCGGCATCGGTTGGCCCGGCCTGCGTTTACGTCCCGATCTTCTCGGCACCGAAGATGGCCTCGCGATGGCGCCCTACATTCGCGAATCCCGACGCATCCAAGCTCTCACCACGATTCGCGAACAAGACGTTTCCTCGGCCCATCTTCCCGCCGGCTCAGATCGCGCCCGCCAATTCGACGACAGCATCGGCGTCGGTTATTATCGTATTGATCTACATCCCTCCTGCGGTGGAGACAACTACGTCGATGTCCATTCGCTCCCCTTCCAAATTCCACTCGGCGCACTCATTCCGGTGCGCATGAAAAACCTGCTGCCCGTCTGCAAAAATATCGGCACCACGCACATCACCAACGGTTGCTACCGACTCCACCCCGTCGAATGGAACATCGGCGAATCAGTCGGCTCCCTCGCCGTGCACTGCCTCCGGGAAAACCTCTCGCCGCACTCAGTCCACGAAGACGCTGAACAGCTTACCCAATTCCAAACTCTCCTCCGCCAGCGCGGCGTCGAACTCGAATGGCCTGATCAGCACCTAGACCCCATCGAAGGCGACCCCCACGCCCACGTGATGCATTTGGATTGATCAGCCCTCCGCATCGAAGATCTCTTCGATTGGTTTCTCAAAGAGCCGCGCTAGCTTGAATGCCAACGGCAGACTCGGATCATATTTGCCCGTCTCGATCGCGTTTACGGTTTGACGCGACACACCCAATTGGTCGGCCAGTGCGGCCTGCGACCAGTTGTTATCCGCTCGTAATTCTCGTAGGCGGTTTTTCATCGGTAACGGCGGATGGCCACGATGCTGCCTACAGTCCAGAGACCCATCATGATAAAAAAGGCGCCACCTATTCCTAGTCCGTGGGAAAACACGCCCAAAGGAACGCCGTTTGTATTAAGAACCGCAATAACAGCACCTGTCATCAACGTGCCGAGGGAGGCCAACAGCCAAACTTCCAATTGCATCCTGCGCTGCAGTTCATCGAGGCTGCGCACGAAACGCATCCAACTGCGGCCATACAACAGCAAGGGAAGCAGTGGGAAAAGCCCGACTGCCAGCCGCAAGTAGAGATCAGCATCAGCATTTCCCCGCAGCCAAGTTTGACCCGCTCCATAACTAGAGGCCGCCAGCAGTAACCATAAACTTAGCCTGAAATCTTTTCTCCAATCGTAGTGACCAGAAAAGAGAATCACCGATTCAGTGGTATTGGATTTATTCATGTGTAACGACGATTCGCGAGCGAGACTCCGATGCACCACAGGACGAACATTACCAGATAGGTCGCGCCCATTTCCAGACCATGGGGATACTGACTCCAAATCATCCCATGTGCATTCATCACATTGACAACCGCGCTCACGACCACAGTGCCAAGCGCGGCAAACAACCACGCTTCAAGCTGAATCCGCCGCTGCAGTTCATCCTTACTGCGGAGCAAACGCATTCCGGAACGGAAATAGAGCAGTCCCGGAATGACCGGTAGCAGCGTGAGAGCCACCTTGACGAGGGGTGACCATTCCGGGTGGACACGAACGAGATATAGCGTGACCAGATAGGTCGCCGTCGCCACTGCCAACCAGCCGTTAAATTTGAGTTCCTTTCGAAATGAGTGGCCCAGCGAACAACGCTCATCCGATTTATGATTTTCTGTTTTATCCATAAATCGATATGTAAAGCTTCCTTGTCATATGTCAAGCTTACTTGTCACATAAAGATAATTTATTCAGCTCCGCTAAGGTCTCTTAGGCCAAGAGCAAGCGCAGCACCACGACGGCCACCAAAGCGGTAAGCCCCACCAAGGCCGAGCCGATCGTAACTAATCGATAGCCTTGTCCCACCGATAAACCGGAGAGCTGGGTAACCACCCAAAAATAACTGTCGTTCACATGCGACACCGTCATTCCACCGGCTCCGATAGCCAAAGTTGTGAGCGCCACCTCAATTGAACCTGATAAACCCAGTGCGGGTAACAACGGCGAAACCAGTGAAGCGGTCGTCACAATCGCTACCGTCGAAGACCCCTGAGCCGTCTTTAAACCGGCGGCCACGAGAAAGGGTAAGACGATATTAAATACGCCCAGATCATATGAGGCCAGGAGTATCCCGATTTGATCTGCGAGCGGCGTCACCCGCAGCACTGCGCCCAAGGCGCCACCCGCAGCCGTAATCAAGACAATCGACCCGGCGGAACGGAGCGCTTCGCTGGTCCAATCGCTCAAGACCTCCGTGCCCTGTTTTCGCGCTAAAATAAGCGCTAAAAATGCTCCCAGCATCAAGGCCACATTGGGATTCCCCAACAAGTCAAGCCACCCGCCTCCAGCATCTCCGGTCACCGAACGCGCTGCGATTAGCCCCACCGGTAAAAGTATCGGGGCAAATGCGGTCAGGGCTCCCGGCAGATTTTCAACTTCCGATTCGTCTGCCACGATTTGTGCCGCCGGTGGTTCGATATACCAACGCCGTCCGGCTTGCACCGCATAAAACCAAATGACCGCGATCACCGGCACTGACACGACCAGTCCCAGCGCAATCACCGTGCCCATGTCTGCGTGCAACTCCCCCGCGGCGGCCACCGGTCCAGGCGTCGGAGGCACCAGACAATGGGTCGCATACAACCCCATGCTCAGGGCTACGGTAAAAGCCGCCATCGAGTGTTTGGTGCGCCGGGCCAATGAGCGCGCTAAAGGCGACAACACCACATAGCCCGAATCACAAAACACGGGCACCGATACCGCTGAGCCCGTTAGCGTCATCGCCAAAACGGATCGACTCGCACCCACCAATCGCAACGCCGAATTAGCCATCACCAATGCCGCCCCGGTGCGCTCCAGCACCATCCCGATAATGCAACCACTCGCGATCACGATACCGATGCCGGAAACCGTGCGTCCCAGGCCACCGGTCAATGCGCTCAGAGTTGCCTCGACTGACAATCCATTGATCAAACCATATACCGCTCCTCCAACCAGCAGGGCGAGGAAGGGATGCAAGCGCCACTTCGTGGTGGCCACAACGATTAGAACAATGATGCCAAGGAGCGACAGCATGGGGAGGATAGCATTCATCTTAAGGAAGCTTCCCACCCCGGCCATCCCAAAAGACTATTTCAGACAGCTTGGAGCTCACTGGTAGTAAGGTTCTCCGCGCTCCCATCGGGCCTGAGCTTCACGCAAACGCGGATCGATCTTTTGCTCCCAGGACGAAACTCCATTGCGAAGTTCGCTTGCACGCACCACCAAGGGAGTCCAGCACTCCCGACCGGCATCGTCCACCAGCACATAACGCAACACCGGATCATCCTGGGTCAGATCAAACTCGATTACCCCCGCGTTGGGCGAACTGCTGTAACCGGGACGAATGCGAATCTCGGGCTGCCGATGAGCCCAGTTGGGATTGGAACGCTGCGCCAGTGGTGAACTCGTCAACTCATACAGATCGTAGCCACCGCGTTTCGACCAGGGGATCGCATTGAGTTCCCCCATATGCGTATCACCAGAAACAAGCACAACTCCCTCAATTTTTTCGTCGCGGATATAGTCAAACAACGCGTCGCGTTCCGTCTGGAAGGCCGACCAAGCATCCCCGGTAGCTCCTTTGGAGAAACTCCAACCACTGCCACTAATCAGGATTTTAAACGGAGCCCGGCTCGCCTGCAAACCGGCTTTTAACCAGGCCATTTGCCTCTCACCCAACATCGTTCTTTCGTCACCAGCCGGGGCTTCGTTTGGCGAACGATGATAGCGAACATCCAATAAAAACAGATCCACTCCCCCGTAGGAATAGGAGGTAAAAACCCCCGGAGCTTGAGGTAACCCATAGGATGGATTGACCCAATAATTCTGAAACATCGCCAGTGTCTCCGCTTTTCCCGGATGCTCCCGGTCGTGGTTGTTTAATCCAAAATCATGATCATCCCAAATCGCGAGTTGCGGGATACGGGAAAGGAATTTGCTCAAGACGGGGACCTCATGAATACGCCGGTATTCTTCCGCCAAGACCATCGGATCCAGGGCATCACCATAAATGTTATCGCCGACCCAGATGAAGGCGTCCGGCGACCACTTCGCCAACCCATGCCAGATATTATCCGCCGCCGAAGCCTGCAACCGGTAGCAGGACCCAAACGCGATACGAAACCGGGCGCCAGTCCCCCGGGCCGGAGGAGTATGAAATGAAAAAGCCGGATAGGGCTTCAGGTATTTATCTACTCTTCCCGCAATCTCGACGCGGTAGTAGTAAGTGGTATCCGGTTCCAAATTTGTCAGTCGCAACTTGGCGGTGCGATCAGACAGCTCGGTCGGTATCACCGATACACTCACTTGCGTGTCTGTGGCCTGCAACCACGGATCCAATCCGTAACGCACTTGCACCGGCTCCAGATGACTCGAACGCACCCAAACCAAGGCGGAATCCTGGGTTACGGATCCCAGCATCGGGCCTTGCATAATGCGGGCGTAGCCATCCTCGGAACGCGCCTGTAAACAGACGGCACCGAGGATGAACCACGCCAGCGTGTTCATACAGACCCTACTATGGGAAAGGGAAAAGAATGAGAGCATCATAATATATGGGGCCTTAGTGATTAATCCTCGCGCTTACATCCTCCAGGAAATCCCCGCACGGGCATTCCAGGAATAAATTTCCCGTCCGGCAAAGCGGGCGTTCGTCCCCCGTGATTCGTCCAAGGGCTCTTCACCAAGATTCAACACTTCGGCGAAGATCGACCAATTTTGGTTAATTCGGTAGCCGGCTTTGAAATCCCAGGTGGTGCGCGCATCAACATAGAAATCCTGATCCGCATCACCCCCGATTCCCGCGATATAGCGGCCGCTGTAGTTAACCGCCATACGCACATCCCATCCGTATTTTTCGTAATAGATCGCCGCATTACCGGAACCATCGGCCTGCTTAAAGAACGGCAGCTCTTCCCCGGGCCGCGATGGCACGCTTACCTTGGAATCGGTCCAAGTATAATTCATCGAATAACCAAAGCCATCGAAAGGTGATGGCAGGAAGGTAAGATATTGCTGGTAGTTTAATTCCAACCCGGAAATTTCTCCACTCTCGCCATTGGTAGGACGGGATCGATTCAGCGTGCTATAGAAGCGATTCTCGAACGTAACGTTGCGCTCGATTGTCGACCGACCGTAGATCGGATTATCAATCTGCTTGTGAAATACTGCGGCGGAGATTGAACCTGCGCTTTTAAAATAAAATTCTAAGCTGAGATCGAAGTTCATCGCTTCATAGGGCTGGAGATTCGGATTTCCTTCACTGAAATCCCCCACAAATTCTCCGGGCGCAATTTCATCGATTTCGGTCTCACGGGTCGGAGCCAGATCTTCATATGCAGGACGGCCCAATGTATTGGTCCAGGCTCCACGTAATTGCAGGCGATCTGAAAATTTATAAACGGCGTGCAACCCTGGCAGCACATCGGTGTAACTCGTGGAGCCGGTCAAACGACGGAAAATGGCTGCGCCGTTTTCCTCGCCATACTCATTACCCGCGTAAGTGGCCTCGGTAACCTCCAGTCGCACACCGGTCAACACGTTGAGATTTCCAAACTCGGCACTCCCCATCAAGTAGGTGGCCCAGATATCTTCGGAAGCATCAAAATCGGATTCAGTTGAATTTGCCTGCGAGCCGGATGCATCATATTCAAAGTATTCCGGCGAGGAGGCGAAAAATGATTCCAGAGCCGCGATATTAAGGGTAGGACCAAATGTAATCTCCCCATCAAAAAAGTCAGCTGGAGATATCCCGGCCAACCCCGGTTCCGACAGACGAAAGTTCGTGGCACCGGTGTAATTCTCGTTATTTCGATCGAGCGACTTCTCACGACTCAGCCAACGCACACCAGTTTTCCAGAAGCCCTTAACGCCGAAGAAGGAAGTATCTCGTTGATAGTTCATATCCGCACTCATCAGTTTCTCGACTTCCGCATCCGAACGACGGCGCACCCGGCGGAAGGGATAGGCATCCGCCTCATAGAAATTATCTGACGGGGTGATGACCGGTTGATAACCGGAAACATCGTAGACGCTCGGGAAAGCACTGCTCGACGAACGAAATTCCCAGTCGATTCGACGAGGTGTGATCCGCTCGGCCCGGCCTACCGTCAAACTCGCATCAAAGGTGGCGTCGCCCAATTCCAAATCCATCCCCGCCTGCAAATTATTGATCTCCCGGGTCTGCAAATAACTGCGGTATTCACGCGAGGCCCGACCTTGAGTCCACTCTCCACTCGTCGCGGTTTGATTGAGAAGACTGCCGCGATCAAAGTCGAAATCAGCCTGATTTCTCCCTTCATCGTCACGAAACGTATTCAGACTCGATCGCAGATAAAAGCTTTTGCCTTCCTCCGGACGGAATTCCAATGCGCCGTTCAGCCCCGTGCGTCGACGGTTCACATCATAGTCGAATAACGTCTGCGATGTGGGCGTATAAAAATTATTGCGCACCACCCAGCCCCCGCTGCTGTAAAGATCTGAAGCATAGCGGCGATGCGAATAGCTCGCTCCCATGACCAGGCCCCATTTGTTATCGCCAAAGGTCGTGCCAAAACTCGCAGACCCATTGTAAAGCGCCTGCCCACTCTTTTCGTTCTGACCACCGGAGAGCCGCACTGTCGCAAACGCTTCCTCACGGTCAAACGCACTCGGCGTCACAATATTGACCGAAGCACCAATCGCATTGTGGTCCATGTCAGGAGTGACCGCTTTGATCACTTCAATCCGGGAAATCAGATCGGATGGCACCGTGTCCATCGCCACAGCTCGGGAACCACCGTCCGGCGAACCGACCGTTTGTCCGTTAATCGTCATATTATTGAGTGCTGAATCGACCCCGCGCACCACAATGAAACGTCCCTCTCCCTGATCGATTTCCGCGACCACACCGGGCAGGCGACGCACGGCTTCAGCCGCGTTATCGTCGGGTAACTTACCAATCGAATCCGAAGAAACCACATCGATCAGGTTTACCGAGACCCGCTTTTGCTGTAACGCCCGAGCCAGACCTTCCCGATTTCCCTCCACCACGAAGTCTTCGAGCCTGAGCACTTCCTGACCCGCTTCAAAGTCGGCTACTTGGTTCACTCCCTCAGCAATCGTTACGGTCTGTGATACGGAGTTATAACCCAGATAAGATACTTCGACTTGGTAGGACCCCGGAGCCAGGTCGCGCAAAAGATAACGCCCCTCGCGATCCGTCGTCGTCGTATTGTTGGTTCCAGCAACGGTGACTTCAGCGCCAAACAGATAACTGCTATTGTTCGCATCGCGGACGCGACCCGAAAGCGTTTCCGCCATTGCAGGCTGTGAAAATAGCATCAAGCCGCCAATCAGGCCGCCGAGTGCGCGTAAAGAACGCGCTGAAAAAATAATGGTTCGTAGATTCATTGGTAGATTAAGTTCGCCTGCCGTTAGGCGTCTTTTTTATACCCATGTCAACGATGGTAAGCGTCCGTCACAAAGACGTTTCCTTACCGTGACATTCAGGGCCGAAATCCAATTTTATAGCGTTACTTTGGTAACACTCTTTAATTTCTCCCACGAACTCACTTCACGCGGTGGAGGCGGCACACGACAACCTCACGGGCCTTTTTGCGAATACCGTAAAACACTTCGGGATCAGCGGGATCCCACGCAAAAGCCTGTCCCTCAAATGGAATTTCAACCGTGCCGATCCATTCCAAAACCGAACCCATTTGAGGAAAGCGAAGCACATGCAGCTCACGATCATCGTGTCCGGTCACGTAGAGGTAGCCACCCGGCCCCATCGCTCCACCTGAAAGAGTGTAATCACCGCCAATATGCTCAAACAACGCCGCCGGAAACGCCCAACCCCCCATGCGCCTCCATTGTTCATCGAAGCGCACCAGACTCGTCCACGTCGGGTCACGATTAGGCTCCGCCGCCCGATTCGAATAGTGCGCGAAGCACGCAATCCATCCGCCATCCCAACGATCCACCCAGGTGAGTGACCCAAAATAGATCCCAAAACTCTGGCTCCCGATCGGATTGAGTGTCGCCGGATCAAAGCGCTCCACCGAGCTCTGCATCGGCACCCCCGGATAGTTTGAATGTGACATCACCAATTCACCATCATGCACCAACCCCGCATTTAAATGAATGATCGGCCCATCCTGCGGAGAAGACCATCCCGCAACTTTTTCATGCGTATGCTTATCATACTTTCCGACCTCACGATTCCCGATCACGTAAATAAAATCGCCGTCAACCGCCACTCCCTGCCGAGCTTCCTCTGCGGGGAAACGGGCAATTTCTTCGACCTGCCAATCCTCCGTCCTCGTCGAGTCAGATCCGTGCAATATGGCGGAGCCGATCAAGAATAGCCCCACCCATTTCCCCAAGTTCGATTGCTGCCTCATCCCGCAGTCTTGTGACTAATCCACCCCTCACGTCAAAAGGGATCATCAATCGTCACCTATTCGTTTCAAAACTCAAACACCCCATAGTGAGCGTTACTTCGGTAACACTTCTATTTTCAAGAAGTAAGAAATTTCCAAGCGATCAATCCCCCGCTGCCGAACTTTCCAGCGAGCAAACTGCCTGGAGGCCGGTATCAGTGTCCTCTTCTTCCGCACACGCCATCACCAATCCGACGGGATGCCCCGCAAAATAAACCGTCGCTTCACCAGCGTTCGCCAACAGCCGTAGCTCCACGACCTCGCCCGCAAAGGCGCGCCCCACAGACCAGCGACGACCTTCGAAATGAAAAACACCCTTTTCCGAAACACGCCGTTTCACCGCACCGACCACGGGCGAGGTCGATCCGGCGTTTGCCAAACGCCGCGGGCTGGGCCGGTAACGTGCGGCCGCCGATGTGCGTCCTTCATCACCGCTGATTTGCGGTCCATTTTCTCGATCCGCCCATTGCGTCAGTCTTCCCCGCCAGCGCAACAAAGCCTCCTGCGGGATCCGCACCAACGGCATCTCATCACGAGTATTTTCCTGGGCGCGCCTCCGGAGCATTGCCCCTACATCGCTTCCCGATGGCAAACCGCGCAACTTCGCCTGCAATTCAGCCCACACCGGATCAATGGTCTTAATCGGTTGCGGATCCACAAACTCAATTGCCACTCCAAGTCGCATCACCGCTACGGTCAAAGCAGTATGCCGGGACGAAGGATTCCCCGTTTCCGCATCCTCACTCGGCCAGTGAAGCCGTCGGGGTAAACCGTGTAACTCAAAAGCACGCCAGATCACCTCACGACAGCCATCGCCACCCCGCTCTGGCACCACTTCCGCCGCGAGCACAAAATCAGTGGCCCGATCACGCAAAACGTAAGCGCGATGATTAAGTCCTCCCGAAACCGTTACCGGTCCGATTGCTAAAACCCAACCATCATTGGGAGCCGCATGTCCATCCGCAGCTGAGTTTGTTACGCGTCGGCGAATTGCCTCGATCGTCGTAATCGCGGGCAAGGGATCCACTTCGTGCTGCGCCAATTCCCGACACAACCGTCCATTGGTCCAGTTTGGATATTTCGCCAGCCAATCGCCTACCAATTTTTCGATCTCCGGCGCAGTGCGATGCGGATGTGAACGCGGTTTACGATCGCGCTCCAACAATCCCTTCGGGCCTTCCGCCCGAAAACGGTTAAGCCATTTGTAACCGGTTTTCCGGCTAATGCCAAAACGTGCGCACACCCGAGCAAAGGGCAGCTTCCCTTCCTCGGCTAATTTTATGAAACGTTCGCGCACAAAGATCAGATATAAGCTAAGAGGTCGCGCGGATCAATCCTTCACATGTGGCAATTTTGTCACAAACGCCTCCTGCGCGAGTAGAGATCACATGTAATTCCTCATGGTAATCTCCCGGTGTTTGGGTTGAGCGTTATTCGGCGCGAAGCCATCACTCGCCAGCGGATAGGTCGCCTTGCCCATTACCTCACCGGAAAGTTTTACCGGCGGATGCATGTTGACCAAGCGGCGGTTGGCGGAGGTCCAATCGAGGAGTTTCCCCCTCGCCTCGAGCACCACGGATTGATGCGCTGGGTCTTGAGCGAGATTGGCGAGTTCATCGGGATCGGACTCGATGTCGTAGAGTTCATCGTAGTTCTTCCCATCAAACAGCGCTTCGGGATAATGCACGTAGCGCCACTTGTCCCAACGAATCGCTTTGCTCCACGGATTCTCCGTCACCGCGACATCTTTGCCTGATGCGGTCGCACCGCTGAGCTGCGGGGTGATATCCACGCCATCCGTGGTGGCAAAACCATCGACTCCGCAAAGCGCGGCGAGTGTCGGTGCCATATCGATATTCTCGATCAGACCATCATGCACCGCGCCCTTCGGCGTCAGCCCCGGCACGCGCCAAATCATGGGCACGCGGCAGACCGCATCGGAGCAAATCCCGGGG
>Ga0075118_10002126_pt1 | contig 12969 bp, 10 predicted proteins | sample AntAceMetag02UKE_FD_69794 | JGI IMG/M metagenome (GOLD analysis project Ga0075118, IMG submission 69794) | Saline lake microbial communities from Ace Lake, Antarctica - Antarctic Ace Lake Metagenome 02UKE | ecosystem: Environmental > Aquatic > Non-marine Saline and Alkaline > Saline | place...
GCGCCTTGAACTCCGGCTTGTGCTGCTTCCGTTTCGTCATCACTGATCTCCTCTCGTTGAAGATCAGCAGACACCGACTCTGTAGCTTACGTCACTGTCCGATATCCGGGGAGTACCTCATACCGCAATTCCTTTTCCGTAATGTTTTTCAATTACAGCTACTGAATTCCCGCAATTTTCAGCAATCGTATAAATGCTTACCTGTTGTTTTTGTAGCATCAGACTGATGTATGAATGCCTAAGGCTATAGGGCGTCCTACTGGTCCCGCTCTTATCTATTTCCATCTTGCTATAGTCCATAAGACTAGCCCAACTTTTCTTAATACCCTTAATGGGCGTATCTTCGTCAAAGACCGGAAACAGCCATTCTGAGTTTGCCTGCGACCGCATGAATGTGACCAGCCTAGAAACATTCCTAGAGGCCACAACCCGCCTAAACCCTGTCTTTCTGGCCCCCTCTAACTCCGCGCGAACGACAATTTCAGTTATGAGGTTTCCTGACCTGTTTTCAGCAAGTGAAAAATCGTCAAACCTAAGAGACAATTCCTCAGAGGTTCGCAATCCCGTTTGAAATCCAATTCGGACAAAGCAGTAGAACAGGTTTCTATAATATCGGGTTTTGGGACTAAGTTTTTTGACCTTGCGCCAACGGTTAGCACGCTTGAGAAGTTCTTTAACCTCTGCTTCGGAAAACGCTGGAACCTTTTTCATTTTCCCGCGTAACGCGACGTTCTGAATTTCTGGGACGCTTGCGATAACCCGTTGCCTGAGGGCTAGCTTAAAAACAGCCCTTAGAGTGGTAAGTTCTGAGTTTATCGTTGAGGGAGATGGTTGACGCCTTGAATGGTTTTTTGACCTGTATTCAGCCTCTTGAACATGGCGACTGTGACCTATCTGATTTTCCGTCAGGCCCTGCTCCTTGGCATATTCGATGCGACGTTCAAGGTTGGCATCCACCTGAGCCTGAGTGGTGATGGTCTTTTTGGTTTTTAATCGCCACTCTTTGTAATCTTCAATATCGTGAAAACTGACCTTCCCCATCGCAAAGTCTGAAAAATAGGGAATGAGATAGTTTTCCAGCGCACCCTTTTGGCGTCGGTATTTCGATTTGATGATGTAGTCGTTTTGGAAATCATCTTCCAAAATGGCTAGGTAATCCTCAGCCAGTTTGCCGAACGTTTGTGACCTATCTAGCCCATGATAAGCGTCTTCATTCTTAGAGTAGTGAGCATCCTGAGCTACGGTTATGGCGTCTTGAACGTTGGATTTCTTTGTACTGGCTCGTACCCGGTCTCCATCGTGGCGAAATTCGTAATACCAATTTTTCGACTTTTTCCCGTCTTCAAACAAAAGTTTGTAGATGGAAAGGCCTCTAAATAACTCGTTTTTATCGGTTGGCTTCCAACTCACGGGAACGGCCTTTCGCAAACACAAACCAGCTATGAAACTGATTTTGACCGTTTTGACCAAACTCCGTCAATACGCCACTGAACCCCAAAATTTTCATTTGACGTAAGTCGTTGTATTACTGGGAGTTTTTGGTGGGTGCACACGGACTCGAACCGTGGACCCGCTGATTAAGAGTCAGCTGCTCTACCAACTGAGCTATGCACCCACCGAATGCTTTAGAAGCGGCGCGGATATACCATCCGTACCCCCGCTTGTCGATACGCTGAGGCCCGAAATGCTGGAGTTCAAGCCAGTCCGCCACGGCGGTTGATGTACATGTCCCGGTGCAGCCAGCAACTCATGATCAGGCCAAAGCCGATCAGGACCGTCAGCATTGCCGTACCGCCATAGGAAATCAGCGGCAACGGCACACCAACCACCGGCAGGATACCCATCACCATCGCGATGTTGATGAAGACATAGAGAAAGAAATTGACCGACAATCCCATGGCCAGCAGGCGGGCAAACTGGCTGCGGCAGCGAAACGCGATGAAAATGCCATAGGCGATCAGCAATCCGTAGAGCGCGATCAGCCCGACCCCGCCGATCAGGCCGAATTCCTCGGCCAGCATGGTGAAGATGAAGTCGGTCTGTTTCTCGGGCAGGAAATTCAGATGGCTCTGGGTGCCTTCCAGAAAGCCCTTCCCGAACATACCGCCCGACCCCAGGGCGATCTTGGATTGCAGGATGTGGTAACCCGACCCCAGCGGATCGTTTTCCGGGTTGAGAAAGGTGAAGATGCGCTGCTTCTGATAGGTATGCAGGAACTGCCAGGCCAGCGGCACCGCTGCCGCGACCCCCGCGGCCACCACGCCGAATTGCCAGAGACGCGCGCCTCCGATCCAGAACATCGCGCCCCCTACCATCGCCACCACCATGGCCGTGCCCAGATCGGGCTGGCGCAGGACGAGGGCGATGGGGGCCACAACGATCAGCACGGGGATCCAGAGATTGCGGAGCCGGCCGGCCTCGTCCACATCAAAACCATGAAAGTAGCGGGCCAGCGCCAGAATCACGGCGATCTTCATGACTTCAGACGGCTGCAGCTGGAAGAATCCCAGATCGAGCCAGCGCTGGGCACCCATGCCAATCGAGCCCATGATCTCGACCGCTGCGAGCAAGGCCAGGCATAGGCCATAGATCGGATAGGCCGCGCGCAACCACATGCGGATGTCCACCAGCGCGACGATCAGCATCATGGTCAGCCCGACGCAGAAACGCGAGAACTGGCGCGACGCCCAGGGGTCAAAGCTGCCATTCGCGGCCGAATACAGCATCGCAAAACCGATGGACGCTGTCAGCACGATCAACAGCACCAGTTCCCAGTTCAGGTGCAGGAGCTTCTGGCGAAGCGTAGGTTGCGATGTGCCGAATTGCGACATGATGTGCCTCTAGGTGCCCTGCCGGGAGGGACCGCGCAGCCCGGCGACATCCGCACCCGGCGCCAGCTTTGCCGGGTCACCTTCCAGGGTTTCCGTCAGGATGTCGCGCGCGATCGGCGCGGCAACAGACGATCCGCCGCCGCCATGCTCCACCACCACCGAAATCGCATAGCGTGGTTTTTCGACCGGCGCGTAGCCGACGAACAAGGCGTGATCGCGGAATCGCCAGGGGAGTTCATCATTCGTCCGGACGCCCCCTTCACGCTCGCGGCGGGTAATCCGACGCACCTGGGCGGTCCCCGTTTTTCCCGCCATCGACAGGCCAGGCACCTTGATGCGGGCGGCATGAGCTGTTCCACGGGGGTCCAGCGTGACCTCTGCCATGGCCTTCATCATCAGGTCCAGATGCCCGGCATCCACGCCGATCGAGACCTGTTCGCGCGGCACGCGCTCGGTCAGATCCCCGCGGCGGGTCACGTCACGGGCCAGATGCGGGAATACCGCTTTCCCGCCATTGACCATGCGCGCCGTCATGGTCACCAGCTGCAACGGGGTCGTGAGCACGAACCCCTGCCCGATCCCCGCCACCAGGGTTTCGCCGAGCACCCAGGGCTGACCAATGACCGCCCGCTTCCAGGATTTGGTCGGCACGAGTCCGGTCCGCTCACCGGGGACATCGAGCCCCAGATCGGTGCCCAGCCCGAAACGTCCTGCCATTTCAGAAATCTTGTCGATCCCGACCTTGCGTGCAATTTCGTAAAAATAAACGTCGCAGGATTCCGAAATCGAGCGGATCAAATCCACATGGCCGTGGCCGTGGCGTTTCCAGCAATGGAATTTTCCGTCACCGAGTTCCAGATAGCCGGGGCAGAAAAAGCTCGTCTTCGGCGTAATCACGCCTTCTTCGAGAGCGGCAAGCGCCACCACCATCTTGAATGTCGAACCGGGCGCGTATTCACCCGCGATCGCCTTGTTGCGCAAAGGCGCGCGTTCATTGTCTGCCAGCGCACGCCATTGGGCGTTGCTCAGCCCTTCGGTAAAGGCATTGGGATCAAAACTCGGCGTCGATGCCTGTGCGATCAGCCCACCGGTTTCGATATCCATGACAACCACTGCCCCGGATTCATCGCCGAGACGGCGCATGGCGGAACGCTGCAATGCCATGTCCATGGTCAACACAACATCGCGGCCGGCATCGCCTTCCTGTCGGTCAAGTTCGCGGATCACCCGCCCGACCGCATTGACCTCTAGCTGGCTGGCGCCTGCCGTGCCCCGCAACGGCTTGTCGAAAGCCCGCTCGACTCCGCTGCGCCCGATCCGAAAACCGGGAAGTTCGAGAAGCGGGTCACCGGTCAAATCTTCACGCCGGGGCGCGCCGACATAACCAAGCACATGCGCGGCAGCGATGCCGTTGGGATAAAACCGACGTTCCCCGACATCGATGGTCACACCCGGCAGATCAGGCGCATTGACTTCGAGCCGCGCCACATCCTCCCAATCCAGGAACTCCCGCACCGTGACAGGAACGAATTTCTTCTTCCGACGGATTTCCTTGAGAATACGCGTCTTCTCATCGGCATTGATCGGAATAATCATGGCGAGCCGGTCGAGCACCGCCGAGACATCGGGGGTATTCTCGGATTTTATCAGTACCCGATAATTCTGCTCGTTGATGGCAACCGGAACCCCGAACCGGTCGAGAATCCGGCCGCGCGAGGGAGGAAGCAACCGCATGTTGATGCGGTTTTCCTCGGCCAACATGTGATAGCGCTCGGATTCGACAACCTGCAGATAGTACATCCGCCCCACCAAAGCAGCCAGAAGACCAAACTGCCCACCGGCAAGCAAAGCTGCACGGCGGGTGAAAAACCGCTGACGGTCATTGTCACGGCTGTTCATGACAGCTCCGTCGCACCAACCAGCCAGCGCTGGCTGCGCAGCAGGAACCACGCCACCACCGGGAACACCACAATCGTCAGCCCGATGCTGGCCAGCACGACATCACTGGGCAGAACGGCCCCCCGCAGCGCAGACGCGACAATCCAGGTCAGAGCGCCAGCCACGGGAGACACGATGGCGAACCCGCTCCAGAAGATCCAGAACGGCTTACCGACCAGAAAGCGCCTCTGACTGAATACGAAGGCATGGGTGAGAAGATAAATCATCGCCGTGAGACCAAACGGCGCGCCGATCAGGGCATCCTGGAAAAGCCCTATCCCGAAAACGAGGACTCGCGGCATCAGGTCTGGCCGAAACACCACCCAGTAATAGACCCCCATCAGGGGCAACGCGGGTGCGATTTCGGTGTAGTAGGGAAATGGCAGATGAAGATGCGCCAGAAAGACAAGAAAAACCGTGGTCACGCCCGGCACCACACGACGCGCGAGGTCGCCAAATGTGCCGATCCCGGTCTGGTTCATTTTGCCGTCCCAGTCGACGATGCAGCTCTATCAACCGCAGGCACCTTCTCGGGAGGTGGCAAAATACCTTCGACTCCATAATCGAGAATTCGTGCTTCACTCAGCCGGGCCAGATCGACAACCGGCTGCAGCACGATGCGCGTCTCACTGGCTTCCGAAATGGTGCCGATGGGCAATCCCGGCGGGAAAACGCCACCATCGCCAGATGTCACCACCCGGTCCCCCACCGAGACCGGCGAGTTGGAGGCCAGATAGGTAACAGCGGGCCAGCGGGAGTTGTTTCCTGTGACAATCACGCGGTCCCCGGTCGATTCAACAATCGCAGGGATACGCGAGTTCAGGTCGGTGAGCAGCAGGACGCGCGCCGACCGATCACCGACTTCCGCGATACGACCAACCACCCCCGCATGAGAGACGACGGCCTGCCCGCGTTGGACAAAGTGGCGTGCGCCAGCGTTGATAAGCAGGCTGTGGAAAAATCCACCACCGGTATCGGCGATGACCCGGGCGGTCACGGCGCGCGGCGCCATCTCGGGAACGTATTCAAGCTGCGCGCGCAGCGTGGCGTTTTCAACCTCCAGCTGGCGCGCCGCCTGCATCCAGCGGATCAGGCGTTCGTTTTCCTGGCGCAGCCGATCATTCTCGGCATGAACCACGAAGAAGTTCCTCACCGAACGAGAAACCTCCTGCCCGGCTTCGACCGGGCGCGACATCACCGACAGGATCGGCGCCACGCCATCGACGATAAAGACCCGCGCATTCTGCAAGGCGCCGGTTTCCGCCTTGCTGAGCAGCATCAGCGCAAAGGCAAACGCAAGCAGGACAAGAAATGCAAAGCGCTGCGCCCAGATTCTGACCGGTACGGCCAGACCTGCAACTGACATGCTCGCATTACGTTTTACCACCAGACTATCCTGTCTCCCGGGCTCTCGCCGTTACCCGGTTACGGGTCAGTACATACTGACCAGTACATCCTTCAATCGTTTGAACTCCTCAAGCGAACGGCCCGTTCCCCGTGCAACACAGGTCAGCGGATCATCTGCAATCGAGACCGGCAGGCCCGTTGCGTGCCGCAGCACGTAATCCAGATTGCCCAGCAGCGCACCGCCACCCGTCAGCACAATGCCCTTGTCGACAATATCTGCCGCCAGTTCCGGGGCTGTATGCTCCAGCGCGACCTTTACCGCGTCAATGATCGCGCTGATCGGCTCGGCCAGACTTTCTGCAATCTGGCGTTCGGAAATCACGATTTCCTTGGGCACGCCATTCATCAGATCGCGGCCCTTGATCTCCATGGTCCGGCCTTCGCCGTCTTCGGGCGGGCAGGCAGACCCGATTTCCTTCTTGATCCGCTCGGCGCTGGACTCACCCACCAGCAGATTGTGGTTGCGGCGGATGTAGCCGATGATCGCCTCATCCATCTTGTCGCCACCGACGCGGACGCTGCGGGAATAGACAATTCCGCCCAGCGAAAGCACGGCAACTTCCGTGGTGCCGCCTCCAATATCGACAACCATGGACCCGGTCGGCTCGGTGACGGGAAGGCCGGCACCAATGGCGGCTGCCATCGGCTCCTCGATCAGATAGACCTTGCGCGCACCCGCGCTTTCAGCAGATTCCTGAATGGCCCGGCGTTCAACCGCCGTCGAACCCGACGGCACGCAGACCACGATCAGGGGGCTGTAGAAACCGCGCCGGTTGTGCACCTTGCGGATGAATTCCTTGATCATCTCCTCGGCGACTTCAAAATCGGCAATCACGCCATCGCGCAGTGGCCGAATCGCCTGGATGTTCCCGGGTGTCCGGCCAAGCATCTGTTTGGCTTCATTGCCAACAGCGAGAACCTTCTTCTTGCCCTTGGATTCAATGATCGCAACGACCGAAGGCTCGTTGAGCACAATATCGCGACCTTTCACATAGACGAGCGTATTTGCTGTCCCAAGATCGATGGCCATATCGGCCGAAAGCGCACCCATAATTCGCGAAAACATGACTCGCCGCCTCGTCCCGTAAGTTTCACCCCGATTTCGGGGCCGGGGCGCCGCATGATGCCGCGCCCCGGTTCTCGTCTATGCCGACAATGCTGCCGGTGCTGTTTTCTCTCGCTTCACGAGCAATTTGTTCAACCCGTGAAGATACGCACGTGCAGACGCCACCAGAGTGTCTGCATCGGCACCTTGGCCGTTTACCGTTTTGCCGTTCTCGTCCAGGCGTACCGTGACTTCCGCCTGCGCATCAGTCCCACCGGTCACAGCATGGACCTGATAAAGCTGCAATGTGGCCGAATGAGGGAACAACGCACCAATCGCATTAAAAACAGCATCAACCGGGCCATTGCCCTTTGCTGTCGTCGCGACGAGCGTGCCATCGATTTCCAGCTCGAGATCGGCCTCCTGCGGCCCTTTCGAACCGGCCCGGACCTGCAGCGAGACGAACTTCACCCGCGCATCATCGTTCTGAATGGTATCGTCGACGAGCGCAATGATATCCTCGTCGAAAAGTTCCTTCTTCTTGTCGGCCAGATCCTTGAAGCGGGCAAACGCATCGCGGATCGCATTGTCACCCAGATTTCCGTAGCCAAGATCACGCAGCTTTTCCCGGAAGGCATGGCTCCCCGAATGCTTCCCCATCACCAGATTGGACTGGGTCAGGCCGACGGATTCCGGTGTCATGATCTCATAGGTCTCGGCATTCTTGAGAACACCGTCCTGATGAATACCGGATTCATGGGCAAAGGCATTGGCCCCGACGATCGCCTTGTTCGGCTGCACGTTGAAGCCGGTGATCGTGGACACCAGATGGCTGGCGCGAGTGATCACGGTTGACTCGACGCCGGTCGCAAAGGGGATCGCGTCCTGGCGGGTACGCAACGCCATGACAATTTCCTCAAGCGCACAATTGCCCGCGCGTTCGCCGATACCGTTGATCGTGCACTCCACCTGACGCGCACCTGCGCCTACGGCGGCCAGCGAATTGGCGACGGCAAGGCCCAGATCATTATGGCAATGGACCGAAATCACCGCCTGATCGATATTCGGAACACGATTGAACAGCATCTCGATCAGGGCCGCGAATTCATCCGGGACCGCATAACCAACCGTGTCGGGGATGTTGATTGTTGTCGCGCCTGCCCGGATCGCACTTTCAACGGTCCGGCACAGGAAATCATGCTCGGTACGCGAGCCGTCTTCGGGAGACCACTCCACGTCATCACACAGATTGCGGGCATAGCTGACGCTGTCGATCACCGCAGCATGCACGTCTTCGGGTTCCATCTGGAGCTTGAACTTCATGTGCAGCGGGCTGGTCGACAGGAAGGTGTGGATGCGCGGTCGCACAGCCCCCTTCACGGCCTCCCAGGCACGATCGATATCCGGATGGGCGGCACGGGCCAAACCCGCAACGCCGGTTTTCTTGACGGTGTTTGCAACTTCGCGCACGGCCTCGAAATCGCCGTTGGATGCAATCGGGAAACCGGCCTCGATGATGTCGACGCCGAGTTCTTCGAGCACGAGGGCGACGCGCACCTTTTCCTCGAGGTTCATCGAGCAACCCGGCGACTGCTCGCCATCGCGCAAGGTGGTGTCAAAAATGCGAACGTAATTCGATGCGCTGGTATCGACCGGCGAATCCTTGGTCTGCGTGCTCTTTTCGGTGGCGGTCATTGGTCCTGCCTCAAAATCGTATTGGTTGACTTAGGTTCGGTTTCATTCCCCTGAACAATGCGGGCCATATGGCGCAGTCTTTGTTCAGAGGCACCTAAGTCGCAGGGCTGCGCCGCCAAGAAGAAGCGCGTCAAGATCAAGCAGAATCGGGCACAGATCAGCAGCAGCCGCTGCTTCGCAGAAGCGGCTTGATGTGCCTTCAACTGTGCGGACGATGATCACGTCCCTGATCTCCCCAACGGCTCCAGCCAAATCAAAATTCCTCACATGCGAAGAATCGACGCAAGAGCGTTAACAATTGGTAAACCGTGCGTTTACCAATATGAAAAGAAATTACCTATACGCCCTTGTTTTAGAGCGATATTGCAGTGCACCGCAACGGTTTTGTTAACCTTAACGGGCAGTTTTGCCCCGTGGACGCCGATTTGCGCCCACGGAAGCGAAACTGAAGCAATCGACTAGTTCTTGGACTTGTCGACCATCGCGTTCTCAGCGATCCATGGCATCATGGCACGCAGGCGCGCACCGGTTTCTTCGAGCTGGTGCTGGGCCTGCAAGCCACGTGTGGTCTTGAAGCCCGTCTGACTGACCTGGTTCTCGAGCATCCACTCACGCGAGAACGCACCGGTCTGGATTTCCTTGAGGATTTCCTTCATCACGACCTTGGTCTCATCGGTCACGATCCGCGGGCCACGGGTATAATCTCCGTATTCGGCAGTGTTTGAAACCGAGTAACGCATGTTGGCGAGGCCGCCTTCATAGATCAGGTCGACGATCAGCTTGACCTCATGAACGCATTCGAAATAGGCCATCTCAGGCGCATAACCCGCTTCCACGAGGGTTTCAAAACCCGCCTGAATCAGCGCGGACAAGCCACCACAAAGAACCGCCTGCTCACCGAACAGGTCGGTTTCGCATTCTTCCTTGAAGGTCGTCTCGATTATCCCGGCGCGACCGCCACCAATGGCCGAGGCATAGCTCAGGCCAAGATCATGGCAGTTGCCGCTGGCATCCTGATGGACGGCCAGCAGACACGGAACACCCGCGCCACGCTCATACTCGGAACGCACCGTGTGGCCCGGTCCCTTGGGAGCGATCATGAAAATATCCAGATCGGCGCGTGGCTCGATCAGGCTGAAGTGAATGTTCAGACCGTGGGCAAAGGCGAGCGCGGTGTTCTCGCGCATGTTGTCATGCAGATGATCGCGGTACAGATCACCTTGCAGCTCGTCGGGGACGAGCACCATGACCACATCGGCCCATGCTGCAGCTTCGGCAGCGTTCTTGACTTCAAAGCCCGCGCCTTTGGCTTTTGCAGCGCTGGCAGATCCTTCGCGCAGGGCGACAACCACATTGGTCGCACCGCTGTCACGCAGGTTCATCGCATGGGCATGGCCCTGGCTACCGTAGCCGACAACAGCGACTTTCTTGCCTTTGATCAGATTCACGTCCGCGTCGCGGTCATAATAAACGCGCATATTTCTTGTTCCCTGTTTTGCGTCTGTCTGGATGGGTTTATGTCGTTGCGTGTCCACGCTCGGCACGCAGAAATCCCGGATGCGCGGCGGTTTTACAGGCCCAGCCTCCGCCGGGCAATGCCGCATTGGGCAATTCCTGTTCCTAATCCTGGTGTTCGGCGATCCCTGCAAGCAAATTTGGCTTGCCGTGCTTGTCCCCACGCTTGATCGCGACCACGCCCGAGCGCGCAATTTCCGTCTCCCCGAGGTTGCGCATCAGGACCAGAAAACTGTCGACCTTCTCCGATGCGCCGGTCAGCGAAAACATGAAGGAATCCACACCCGTATCCACAACACGGGCGCGGAAGATATCGGCGATCCGAAGCGCCTCGCGACGCGCGGCACCTTCATTGGCAATCTTCACCAATGCAACCTCATGCTCCACATGCGGCCCCTCGGCCGTCAGGTCATGGACCTCGCGTACCGGCACCAGTCGTTCGAGCTGTGCCTTGATCTGTTCGATAATCATCGGCGTGCCAGAGGTGACGAGATTGATCCGCGAGGAGGTTTCATCCTCGCTGATCGCCGCCACGGTGAGTGTTTCGATATTGAACCCACGCCCCGAAAACAGGCCGACGACCCGCGCCAGAACCCCGGGTTCGTTGTCGACAACAACGGTCATGACATGCCGTTCGACGGGATCGTCTTTATGCGCCATCACGCGATCACTTTCTTTGTGTTTTCTGTTTTTGTTCGCGGGTGCGGAACCCCGGGACTGCAAAAGATCCTAGACGAGGACCATGCCCTCTTCGGACTGCTTCTGTTCCTGCTGGTCTTTGACACTGAGCATAATCTCATTGTGTGCGGCACCGCCGGGAATCATCGGGAAGCAATTCTCTTCCTTGGTGACAACCATATCGACAATTACCGGACCCGGTGTCTCAACCATCTGCATGATGATGTCATCCACGTTGTTCGGATCGGTGCACCGCAAGCCGGTGATCCCGAAACTCTCGGCCAATTGGATGAAGTCGGGCAGACCGTCGGAGTAGGATTCCGAATAGCGCGCGCCGTGCAACAATTCCTGCCACTGGCGAACCATACCTAGCCAGTAATTGTTCAGGATGAAGATCTTCACCGGCAGCTTGTACTGGGCGATGGTGCCGAGTTCCTGAATGTTCATCATTGTCGAGGCTTCGCCTGCAATGTCGATCACAAGTGAATCCGGATGGGCAACCTGCACGCCGACGGCTGCCGGTAGGCCATAACCCATCGTGCCCAGACCACCGGAGGTCATCCAGCGATTGGGCTTGTCGAAGTGATAATACTGCGCCGCCCACATCTGGTGCTGGCCAACTTCGGTCGTCACATAGACATCGCGATCCTTGGTCAGCTCGTACAGGCGCTTGATTGCATATTGCGGCTTGATGTCATCCTTCGAATTGAAACCCTGATCAAATTTCAGGCAATCCACGGACCGCCACTCCTCGATCTGTTTCCACCAGGCTTCCAGAGCCTTGCCATCCGGCTTGGCGTTCCGTGCCTTCCATTTCTCCAGCATGTCTTCGACGACGTTCTCGACATCCCCGATGATCGGCACATCAACACGAATATTCTTGTTGATCGAGCTGGGATCGATATCGATATGGATCTTCTTGGAACCGGGCGAAAACGCATCGGTCCGGCCGGTCACGCGATCATCGAACCGCGCCCCGATTGCAACCATGACATCGCAATCATACATCGCGAGATTGGCTTCATAGGTTCCGTGCATCCCCAGCATACCGAGCCACTGCGGCGATGACGCCGGGAACGCACCCAACCCCATGATCGTGGTTGTTGCAGGATAGCCGGTCGCCTTGACCAGTTCGGTCACCAGCTCACAGGCACGAGGGCCGGAATTGATGCAGCCGCCACCGATATAGAAGATCGGCTTCTTGGCGTTCGCGATCAGCTCAACCGCCTGCTCGATCGCCATGTCCGAACCTTCACGCGTCGGGTTGTAATGACGATGCGTCACATTCTCAGGCGAGAAATATTCGCCTTCGGCGAACTGCACGTCCTTGGGTAGATCGATCACAACCGGTCCCGGGCGGCCGGCAGCAGCGACATAGAACGCCTCATGCATGGTCCGGCTCAGATCGTTGACATCCTTCACCAGATAATTGTGCTTGGTGCAGGGGCGCGTGATTCCCGTGGTATCGGCTTCCTGAAATGCGTCATTGCCGATCAGGTGGGTCGGCACCTGGCCGGTCAGACAGACCACCGGAATGCTGTCCATCAGCGCGTCGGTCAGCCCGGTCACGGTGTTCGTGGCGCCCGGCCCCGAGGTCACGAGGACCACACCGGTCTTGCCTGTTGAACGCGCATAGCCTTCGGCCATATGGACCGCGCCCTGTTCGTGGCGGCACAGGATGTGACGTACGGAATTCTGCTTGAAGATCGCATCGTACAACGGGAGCACGGCACCGCCGGGATACCCGAAGACAATTTCCACACCCTGATCGGACAGGGCCTTGATCACCATTTCCGCGCCGGTCATTCGGTTTCCGGACATATCACTACACCTTTCGTTTTCAATCGATTTGATCGGGCT
>Ga0075118_10002128_pt1 | contig 12944 bp, 6 predicted proteins | sample AntAceMetag02UKE_FD_69794 | JGI IMG/M metagenome (GOLD analysis project Ga0075118, IMG submission 69794) | Saline lake microbial communities from Ace Lake, Antarctica - Antarctic Ace Lake Metagenome 02UKE | ecosystem: Environmental > Aquatic > Non-marine Saline and Alkaline > Saline | place...
GGCTACTACCGTCTCGGTGCCGACTTGGCCGGCGGTCACCGTCAGCGTTGGAGCCGCCGTCGTGTCTCCGTTATAAATCTTGTCGGGGGCGGCCACCGTGGCCGTCAGGATGGCGGGTGTGATCGCCGCACCGATGGTCTGCCCGGCGGCCAGACTGTAATTGCTGGCGAGTCCGCCATTGGTGCCGTCGGCGAGAGCAGTCGAGTCAACCGTCACCAGGTTCGCGGTGAGCACGTCCTTCGTATTGAAGGTCGCCGCACCGGTCGCGAGGACGGTTTCCGTTCCAACCTGGCCGGCGGTCACCGTGAGGGTCGGAGCCGCCGTCGTGTTGCCATCATAAATCTTGTCGGGGGCCGCGACGGTCGCGGTCAGGATCGCGGGCGTGATGGATTTCAGTTGGCTCCCGGGCTGGGCGAATAGTGCGTAGATAGTGTTATCCGCCCCAGCAATGCCATAGCCCGTGAAATTCACGGTAGTCGCCGTGAGCACATCCTTGCTGTCAAAGTTGGCCGAGCCTGAGCTCAAGGTCACCCGCTGGCCAACGGTGACACCGTCCGGAGGAGTTGAAAGAAATGTGAACGGCGTATTCAATGCCGCGGTAGTGTTACCATTGTATGCTTTGCTCAGCGCAGTCGCCGACGCGTTGTTGGCGAATGTCAAAGCTCGCGCATCGAATGTGCCGCCAGCCGATAAAGTCACTTTCGGACTATAGGAGGCAATTTCACTGGCCGTGGTCGTATAATCTACCGGATTAAAGCGAATGGACACATCGTGAGCGGTTATGGCAACAAACGTCACCGTGCCACCGGTCAGACCGGGGCCAGTACCATCACTGTCGGCAATCAGGGTCACAGAACCACCCGCCGCAGTGAGCGCAGCTCCGACGGTCACGTCATTTCCGGCAATCAGATTCAGGGAACCCCCGCCACTACTTGCGGTGGTGATCGCGGCATTGATGATCACATCATGACCGGCCTGCAAAGTGAGGGCCCGACCGGTCGCATTGCCGCTGGCATCGATTGCGGCATTGACCGTGATGTCGTTGGTCGCTTGCAAATTTACATTGGCTAACGCCAGCTGGGCGACCACCTGCGTGGTCGTGATGATGCTGCTGATGCCCGCATAATCCGCAAAGAGCAGGTCCGCTGAATTGAGATCCGTGCCGGGCGTACCGTCCAAGTTTGGGCCTGAGCCCGCAATGGTGAGATTGAGCGGGTCCAGGAGCAGCGTGCCAGTCGCCCCGTTTGGTGCCCTCAAATCAGCCAACCCGGCAAACACCAAGTTGTCTTTACCCGAAACCTCAGCTAGCCCTCCTTCCCCACTCTGCCAGCCACCACGAGCACTAATGTTGCCGTAAAAGCGGGTAATATCGTCCGACCAGATAATCACCTTGCCGCCGTTGCCAGCGGTGGTCGCATCGGCCGCAATGGAGGAGTCACTACTGACATAGGTCGCAGAGGAGTTTAGCTCGGGCCCCTTGCCCTGATAATTGCCGCCGACAAGCAGAGTCCCGCCGCCGGTGTCGCCCGAGACGTTGACGCTCGCCCCATTAAGCAACCCGACCTTGTCGCCCAAAATATGCACCGTGCCGCCAGCCTGGCCAACAGCGGCGCCCGAGGCATCGATTGTGCCGCTGACATTGACGGTTCCGGCGGCCCCGCCCAATAGAAAGATCGTGCCGTTACGATTTTCTATCGTGCGCGCCTCGATCACTCCGGTGTTATTCACGACGCTCGCCAGCAGCGCATCCTTTGCCCCCGCAGTCATGACAACCATTCCACCATCCGCGCGGATCATCCCGCCATTTTCGGCCAGAGTGTTCATGAGGCTCTGGTTAACCTGTAATTGCACGAGACTGTTCCCGTTGAAAGTAAGGGTCGCGGCACTGCCGGCCCCGAGGACCACGGTACCGAGATGAGCCGTGATAACCCCTTGATTGCTGACTTGATTGCCCAGCAAAGCCACATAGCCGCGTTGGGCCGCATTGATCGCACCCTGATTGATAATGCTGCCCGAACCACTGCCGCTGAAGTAACGCCGGTTTCCCTCAAGACTTGCATCCTGCAGATCCAGGGTGGATGCCACTAGGCCGCCGACATTCACCTGAGCCCCCGACCCGAACAAAATGCCGTTCGGATTAAGCAGGTAGACTTGGCCATTGGCGTTCAGGTGCCCGAGAACCTGCGTGCCGTTGGGATCGAAGATCCGGTTTACCGCAATGGCAGACGCCGAAGGTTGCAGAAAATTCACCGTCTCCTGCGGCGCAATATTAAACCCCTGCCAGTTGAGTGACAGATTCCCGCTGGTTTGCGTAATCGTGGTGGTCGTTCCCGACTGGGAAATGCTGCCCTGACCCGTAATCACCTGCCCGCCAACCGGACCCGCATGGACTCTGACCGCACCGAGCAGCAAGGCGGTGAGCAAGCAGCCGAGTCGTGTCATTGGGTTGCGACCAATTTGGCGTGCCCGGTAGGTAGTGGCTTTCATGGATAGGAGCGAACGCCTGCCCAACGGGCCAACGATCGAACCCTACATTACAGCAAGCACGTTACGCCTGCTATGGGGTGTTCAGAGCATTCCCGTAATGTTTGTCTGCCTTACCGAACCGAGTTGCGTAGGGCCGGCGGGCGGAGTAGGCATTATTTCGCATCCCAGCCTAGGAGCTGTTCGCTAATTCTGAGCCGAAATGAAAGCGGAGACGATATGAATCATGGCTAGAAAGGTGAAAGCGTGTTTCTCGTAGCGGGTCGCGGTACAACGAAACTGCTTGAGTTTGTTGAAGAACCTTTCGCCGCGATTCCGCTGTTTGTATTTGATTAAATCATACGCAATGGGCTCGGTGCGGTTGGAGCGTCCAGGGATTACTGGCTCGATAACATCGGGGGATAGACGGGCGCGGATTGCGTTGGTATCGCGGGCCCCGTGGAGGGCAGCGGACTCGAGGACGTTTTCCTCGGGTAATGCCTGTTAGAGAGATTCGAATTGCGCGCAATCGCTGGCCTGGCCGGGGTTAAGCTGAACAACAACGGCCTGATTTTCGTTAAAGGTGGCGGCATGTATCTTGGTTGTCAGTCCGCCACGCGAGCGGCCCAACGCCGCATTGATCGCGTTTTTTTTGGCGCGCCGAACGCATGCTGACGCGCCCGCACCGTGGTTAAATCCACGAACAGTGCCCTAGCTTCGTCCAGTTGCTCTTGCTGCAGGCTGGCCCAGAAGCGTTGCCGCACCCCGGCAGCTTCCCAGCGACGAAACCTCATATACACGCTATGCCAGCGGCCCAACTGCGTCGGCAGATCTCGCTATGGACTCCCGGTTCGCGCCTCCCAGATCAGCGTCTCCAAAAAATCGCGATTACTCTGCGTCGCTGGTTTGCCGGCCTTGGAGTGCTTGGCCGCTTCCAACGCTGGCTCCATGACCGCCCTGCATTCATCCGATATCCATCTGCGCGCCGTGTTTTTTCCCATCCCCGTTCTAGGACATGCCCTTATTGCAAAGTACAGTACTTAACCAACGGCTCCCCGAATTAGTGAACAGCTCCTAAGGTCCTTCCGTTCGACCCAAGTCTCACCCCGGTGCCCAAGGTCAAAATCACCCCAACCGCTCCGTTGAAGATTTGACATCATTGAGTTCAATCCATGTTGTGGTCTGACCTCTTACCACTTGTGACGAAATCGCTGCAACGCACTCCTTTGCCTGAGGCCATCGCTCGGCATATTCTCGCCGAATTTGGCACCGCCGAATGGCTTCCGCCCGAACGGCAACTCGCCACCGACCTCGGCGTGAGTCGCGCTGCGTTGCGCGAAGCGATCAAGCGGCTCGAAAACCAAGGCCTGTTGGAATCTCGACACGGCGTGGGTGTTCGGGTGACCCGTAATTTCAACGCCCCGATGCGCCAGTTACTGCAGCACGCCGTGCCCTCCCCAAGCGCCCGAATTCGTCAGTTCGCCGCCGTGCGCGTCCTCCTCGAACCAGAAATCGCCGGCCTCGCGGCGTTGCAAGCCAAGCCGGCCGACATCCGCCGCCTCGTTCAGAGTCAAGCGGAGCTCAAAAGCGCCACCGATCTGAATGCGGCCGTGGTCGCCGATTTGGAGTTTCACCGTCACCTTGCCCTCATCGGCGGCAACCAAATCCTAGCGTTGATGCTCGCTTCCATTGCCGAGCTCGAAGAGCAGGCGCGGCTCGTTTCCCTGCGACGCGTCGGATTACCCGATGCTTATGCTCAGCATCAACAGATCCTCGATGCCGTCATTGCGGGCAAAGCTGCTGAAGCTCGTGAGGCAATGCTAATCCATGTACAGGCCGCGCAAAACACGCCACCCCGGCGTGCGACGACAACCCGTCGTTCCCGCTCATGACCTCCGTAGATGTGCGCCTCGCCCTCGGCCAGAGTATCGACGATATCGATATCCTCACCGCCCTCGAAGACCTAATCCCCTATGGTTTCGATGGCACCGCAACTCTGAAAGAGCGTCCGCTGGCCGTCGTCTTTCCCCGTTCGACGGCACAGGTCGCTGCGGTCGTGCGGTGGGCCCGCCAAGCCCGGGTCCCCATCACCTCCCGCGGCAATGGCACCGGCCTTTCTGGCGGCAGTGTGCCGATCGCCGGTGGCATCGTGTTATGTCTCAATCACCTCGACCGAATCATCGAACTTGATCGCGCCAACCTCACGTTACGCGTCCAGGCGGGCGTGGTTACGCAGGACATCTTCAACGCGGCCGATGCCATCGGTCTATTTTACCCGCCCGATCCGGGTTCGATGAAAATCAGCACCATCGGTGGCAATGTGGCCGAAAATTCCGGCGGATTACGCGGCCTCAAATACGGCGTGACCCGCGACTATGTGATGTCGATGGAAGTCGTGCTGGCGGACGGATCGATCTGCCGCCTCGGTACGGGCTGCGTCAAAGATGTAGCCGGATACTCACTACGAGATCTTTTTATCGGCAGTGAAGGCACGCTCGGGGTGGTCACCGAAGTCTTGCTCAAACTCCTCCCACGCCCGGCCGCACGCCGCACGCTGTTGGCCACCTTCGCCGCGATGGACGAGGCGGCCGCGGCCGTTTCCGCCATCATCGCCGCAGGCATCGTGCCCTGCACCATGGAGTTTCTCGATCGCCGCACGATCCGCTGCGTGGAAGACTTCGCGCACGTCGGTCTGCCCACCGACGCCGAGGCGGTCCTGCTCATCGAAGCCGACGGCCATCCGGCCGCCGTGGCCGACGAAGTGGTGCAAATCGAAAAGCTTTGCCGTGACCATCACGCCACCACCGTGCGCGTAGCCGCTGATGCCGCCGAGGCCACGCGCCTCGCCACCGCCCGCCGCAGTGCATTCAGTGCTTTGGCCCGACTGCGACCGACCACGATCTTGGAAGATGTCACCGTGCCTCGCAGCGAACTGGCCGGCATGATCCGCGATGTTGAAGCCATCGCCCTTCGGCACGATGTGCAAATTGCCACCTTCGGCCATTTCGGCGACGGCAACCTGCACCCCACGATCCTCACCGACGAGCGTGATACCGCCGAGATGCACCGGGTGGAGGCCGCCATCACCGCCATCGTCGAAGCCGCGCTCGCTCGTGGTGGCACCATCACCGGCGAACACGGAGTCGGGCTCGCTAAAAAACCCTTCCTGCGACGCCAACTCGGCGACGCGTCGTTCGATCTTATGTGTTTGGTGAAACGTAGTCTCGATCCCGAGGGACTGCTGAATCCCGGCAAAATCTTCGATCTCCCCGCTTAAGCGCGCCATGTCCACCCCGGTTCCTTCCCCTAAAGTTGCTCCCGGGCCTACGCGTCACTTGGGCGCCATGGATTATTCGGTACTGCAGCAATGCATGCACTGCGGCATGTGCCTACCGACTTGCCCCACTTACGTTGAAACCAAGCTGGAGCGTCACTCCCCCCGCGGGCGCATCGCCCTCATGCGCGCCGTGGCCGACGGTGAACTCGCCGTGACCAAAGCATTCGGCGAGGAAATGTATTATTGCTTGGGCTGTCTGGCCTGCACCACCGCCTGTCCCGCCGGAGTGGACTATCCCAAACTGTTTGAAGCGGCTCGCGCCGAAGTCGAAGAGGCCAAGGTGCTCGACTCTCCGAAGCGCAACGCCATCCGGGCGACGGTGCTGCGGGGAATCTTCATGCGACCTCGTCTGCTGCGATTCGTCGGACGCTTGCTCTGGATCTGGCAAGCCAGCGGCGGTCAAAGTCTGTTCCGCCGCCTGCAATTGAACCGGTTACTACCATCAAACCTGCGCCGGCTCGAACCCCAAGCGCCCACCATCCGGACGCGGTTTTCGCATCAACTGATTCGCGCCATTGAGTTCCCCATTGAACCGAAACCAGCCCGTCGCGTCGCCGTGCTCACCGGATGCGTGCAGGATCTGGCTTTTAGCGAAATCAATCGCGCCACCGTGGACGTGCTGCGCGCCAACGGATGCGAAGTCCACACGCCCCCCGTGCAGCCGTGTTGCGGATCGCTCCACGCCCACAACGGCGATCTTGCCTCCGCTCGCGAACTCGCCCGCCGCCAAATTGACCTGATCGATCCCGATCAGTTTGACGCTATCATTTCCAACGCCGGCGGCTGCGGCTCCCATTTGAGCCACTACGACCATCTGCTCGCCGACGACGATGCCTACGCCGCCAAGGCCACCACGTGGTCGCGTAAACTACGCGACATCCACGAATATCTGGTCGAGATCAATTTCCGCGCACCGCAGGCGCAGCCTAGCCCACAAGTGGTGACCTATCACGAGTCTTGTCATCTGTGCCACGGGCAGAACGTCAGCGTCCAACCCCGCGATATTTTGCGGGCCATTCCCGGCGTCGAACTGCGCGAGTGCGGCGAGTCAAGTTGGTGCTGCGGCAGCGCAGGCATTTACAACATCACGCATCCAAAAACCTCGGCGTGGTTGCAGGACCGCAAGCTCGATCACCTCACCGCCACCGGCGCCGACATCGTGGCGACCGCGAACCCCGGGTGCCACCTGCAGATCGCCAACGGACTGCATTCCCAAGGTGACGAGCACACCACGGTCGAGCATCCTATCGTCCTCCTCGCCCGCGCCTACGCCGCTGAGTCCGATTGAACGGGGCGACTGGTCGGGCATCCGATCATCGCGGCAAAAGATCAGGGTATCGGTTCAAACAAATATTCGTGGCAGCAGTAGCCCGCATCGACGACTCCGCCTGATCAGTCAGTTTCGAAATTCGGGGCCTCCCCCGCGACGACCCTTGCGACCAAACGCTCTGAAAATAGTCGTGATCGACTCTCAAATGCTAAAACCGAGTTAAGACGCTGCAACTGCGGTTACAGACTCCACCCAATTTCCCGCGTGATTCCCTTTTGCGGCTACAGACCCCGGGCGCGATCATCCTACCATTCGCTTTTAAAAAACCACCGGATTGCAATTGACCGAAGAAATAACTCCATACACATGTATACTTGATTAATGAGCGCCTTTCGCTCAGACCATTTAAACGGTGTTATCGATGAAGAAAAGCACCCCACTGGAGCAGTCTTCTATGGTTCATTTTACTTCGCGGATGGTGTCTCAGAACATAAAGTCAGCAAGATCGAAGGGTGATGACCTGATTTGGTTTTCGAACCTAGTTCTGAAATACCGTCATCACCTACCCGGGTGTTACCGGAGTTCCCGAACGATAGAACTCGCAGCACGCCAATGAGGCTCCTCGCGTCATCCCAGCACTCCCGGGGTGCTCCTTCGCGGGGTAGGCGCAATCGCCATAAACAATCTCTCTTATTTCCATCAAACGTAACGTCGCCTTGAAACGCATACCCCCGAATTGGGTTAGGGAACTTGATTTGCCAGCGTGCTTTCCCCACTCCGATGCGGATTCCAACCCAACCTCGTCTATCATTAACTCTTCCACCCTAAAAGGGCATCGCAGGCTTAGCCTAACCGGCCTGCTCATGCTAGGTGGGTTGCTCCCCTTTGAGCTGTCGGCAGCCGTTCCGACCGACCCTCCAGCCAACGCTTTCGGGACAATCGACTGGCTCGTCGTCATCGCCTACGCGTTGGCTCTGATCGGCATTGGCGTCTTTTACTCCCGGCGGCAAAATACGACCGAAGACTACTTCTTAGGCGGGCGCACCGTCTCCCCATTTCTCGCGGGAATCTCCCTCTATGCGACGCTCTTCAGCACCCTGAGCTACATTGGGGTGCCCGGAGAAATCATTCAGAATGGACCCGTGCTCGTCCTCGTGGGGGTCCTAGCAACGCCCCTGATTTATCTGATCGTCGGTTACTGGGTTATCCCAATGATCATGAAACTACCGGTTACCAGTGCCTACGAGCTGCTAGAAAAACGGCTCGGGTTTTCGGTGCGGTTGTTAGGTTCGGGCATCTTCCTACTCACCAAACTACTCTGGATGGCGGTCATGCTCTACACGACTTCTTTCGTGCTTGTGACCGTGATGGGATGGGATGCCGCCTTCGCCACTCCCCTGGCGATAATCGCCGGAGGGCTAACCGCCGTTTACACGGTTACCGGTGGACTTCGAGCCGTGGTGGTCGGTGACGTGGTGCAGTTCTTTGTGCTCCTCATCGGAGCTATCTTCACGCTATTCTACATCACCATCTCCATGGGTGGAGTGAGTGCTTGGTGGCCGACCGAATGGGTCGACCATTGGCAACCACAGCCTTTCTTCAGTCTCGATCCCGATGTGCGTGTCACGATGGTCGGCACCTTTATCGGTGCGATTATCTGGTGGGTTTGCACCTCAGCTTCGGATCAGCTGGCGGTTCAGCGCTACCTTAGCACGCGCAATGAAAAAACCGCGCGACGGGCCTTCCTGCACAACACTTTGGGGTTTATTAGCGTCAGCGTGATTCTTTGCCTAATTGGATTGGCCGTGTTGGGTTTTTACAACGCGAATACGGGAGCCATCCCATCCTCACTTTCCATGGCGACCAAGGGTGATGTTTTCTTCCCCCACTATGTGAGCCATTTTTTACCCGCCGGCTTACCCGGTCTGGTGCTTGCGGGTTTGCTCGCGGCGGCGATGTCCAGCTTCAGTTCAGGCATCAACTCGATCATCACGGTGATCTCCACCGATTTCATCGAACCGTTTCGTTCCGGACCACCGCCTTCCGACAAACGGCAAATCAGAAACGCCCGCTACCTCGCCGCTATCGTCAGCATGGCAGCAATCGTCGGAAGCCAGCTGGCCGGAAATATCCCGGGCAACTTGATGGAAGTCGCCACCAAAACGGTAAACCTGCTGATTTGCCCTCTGTTCGGGTTGTTCTTCCTCGCGCTCTTCGTCAAGTTCGCCACACCTTTCGGTGCCATTATGGGGGCAATCTACAGTTTCGCTGCGGCCCTTCTGGTGGGTTATTGGGAATTCCTGATTGGCGGCGAGCAGATCAGCTTCCAATGGATTTCGCCCATTGCACTCATCGTGACGCTGATTGCAGGTCCCCTCTTCAGCCTACTGCCGACCCGAGGTAAGTCCGTGAAAATTTTGACCGGCTACTACACAATTTCGATTCTCCCCATCATCATCTTTGTTATGATTGCACGGTAATTCTCCCCACCCCTCATGAACCCCACGCGCGCTACCGCCTTTGTTCACAACTCGAATTCGAAACTAAAGATTGATCCCAACTGGCCGGTTTTGCCGGACCACATCACCCTGTTTTGCGTGAGTGGGATCGCCTTGGATTCACGTGGCTACATCTACGTGGCTCATCGGGGCGACAACCCCTTGCTGCGTTTTCATCCTGACGGCTCCTTCGACCGTGAAATCGCCGCAGACGTTCTGAAGAAATCTAGGGCCGACAATCTCATGGGGGACAAACCGATCCCGATGGACCTGCGTAATTGGCTGCACTACGTGCACGTGGATCCTTGGGATAATGTTTGGATCACCGATGTTGGGCGGCACCTTATCATGCGCTTTGATCCGGCAGGGCAACTGACCAAAACTTTAGGTGTCGATGGCGTCAGTGGCTGCGATGCCGAACACTTTTACCAACCCACGCATGTCTGCGTGATGCCCTCGGGAGAGTTTTTTGTCTCCGACGGCTACGGCAATTCCCGGGTGCTCAAGTTCAGCGCCGAGGGGAAAAGGGTGATGGAATGGGGATCGCGTGGCACTGCCATCGGCGAATTCCACACGCCCCATGTGATCACCTCCGATGAAGATGGAAAACTCTACATTTCCGACCGCGAGAATGACCGGGTGCTCGTATACGATCAACAAGGCGAATGTCTCGCGGAATGGCCCGGGCTTCATTCAGTCGATGGCCTTGATTACGGACCTGATGGTTTCATCTATGCCGGGGCGGGACTCGACGGCGCCATCCTACGTCTGGATAAAAAAGGTCAACTGATCGATGTGTGGGCCGAGCCCGGACAGTTCGGATATCCCCATGGGATCGCCATTGCATCCGACGGAACCATCTACACCGCTGAGACCGATTGCAGCCGAGTATTAAGATCAACCCTCGTCCCCTCGCATTGAAATGCAGTTGTCCGTAACGGTCGATGTGCCCGACGACTTTACCAAGGGCGTGATCGATCAGCGTTGTCTCGATGAGATAATGACCACGATCAGAGATATTGGTGCTACCCGGGTGCACTGGCTTTACTACGGCGAAACCGATCCGGCGGATCCCCGCGCCGGCAACATCTGGGATTGTCGGTGGGCGACTTATGGTTCAAAGACCATCCAGGCGTTGGGCGAACCCCTCCAAGCCGCGGTCAAGAGCGCGAAAGCCCGTGACCTAGAAATCTATGGTGTGCTCAAACCCTACAACGGTGGGGTAGCCGGAAGCTTTCCGTCGGGCTCCCCGGAAGCAGGTTCCGCATCCCAACAATCACGGATCGGGGGCACCCTAGTTCAACTTATCCCTTTCCTCGAAAAGCACCCCGAGATGCGCGTGCAGCGAAAACCGAGTGCTCAGCATAATTCCGGGCCCATCAGGGAAATTAGATTAACCAAAGCAGATGCGGACGAGACCCGGCTACGTCCCGAGCAGCTGCGCATCTGGGTGAGCGATAATAACTATCAGTATCGACCGCTCGATTTGGTCCCCACGGGAAACACCGCCGTAAAGCCCGCCTTATGTGACACCAAAGACTACCACGGCAATGTGCTTACCCGGATCGGCGATTCCGTGCGTATTATCACCCTCACCGATCTCAATATCACCGAGCCTTTTGTCGTCTTAACCACCACCTTTACGGAAGGTTCAGGCGATTTTCGCAACACTGCTACCGGCATGGTCGAGGTATTCGGTGACGACGGACAGGCCTTGAGTTGCGTCCTCGCAACCCACTCCGCGATCTGGGTCAAGCCACGCGATTTCCGGACCTATGGCCTTGAATTCGATCAAGGCTACGGACACATCCCGGTCTCGTTGGATGAACCGTGGAAAGAGCCTCAAGGTGACCGCGGGACTCACTTCTCCGGAGAAGATGAATTTAAGGACGAAGCCATTTTCGGCAATGGACAGGCGGGAGGGTTCCTCGGGATCGCCCGTGGAAAAAACGAATATCTTTCTGCCACCCCCTGCGAAGCTTATCCGGAAGTGCAGGAGCTCTGGCTTGGCTGGATTCGCGCCATGCTCGACGCCGGAGTCGATGGTGTCGATTTACGGATATCCGCTCACGGTTCTCTCACCGATGATCCGGATGCCTATGGTTGGAATCCCCCCATCCTTAAAGCCTATCGAGAAATTCACGGTGAAGGAGACATTGACCCCGTAAAACTCGCCGCCGTGCGGGGTGAGTTTTACACCAAATTCGTGCAAGCTGCCTCGGCCCTCGTGCGCTCCCGAGGCAAGAAGCTCCAAGTCCATCTCCACGCCGAAGCCTTTCGTCCCGAGCTCACTTTCGGGCAGAAACACGGCATCCCCGTTAATATCGATTTCCAATGGCAACGCTGGATCGAAGCAGGACTCGTCGATGAGGTCCAACTACGCACCAGCTGGTTTGAAGCGGCGGAAGACCCCCTCGGCGGCAAGGAAACCTCGCGCAGCAAATTGACCACTGCGCTAGCCGATCCCATCGCTCAGGAAATGCTCAACGTCGCCCAAAGGCATCACCTCCCCGTGACCCTCAATCGCTACATCGGTCGAGCGGCTGCCCTGCCCGAATATCTCGACGATATTACTCGTTCAAAACAGGACGGCCGCATTGATCGCTTCGACGTGTATGAGTTTTTCGACCTCGCCCAAGCCAGTCCCGACAAGCCCGGCCTAACGCCGAAAGGCGAACGCCTCTCCTCCTTGAAAGCCCGTTGGCAGAAACTTAATTCCTAACCTCGACTAAGTTTTCTTCCAGCGGCTCGGGGCAATCCCAGCAGCATCGCTTCGCATGTTGGCCGGTTTATTGGGGTGATTGAAATCGAATCCACGACGGGTATTCGGATCATCAAAGAAACGACGGATGTGCGGCGGTAGTGCCGCGACCTTGTCTTCCGGCCATCGATCAATTTTCGCTTCCACCGGTCCCGCCCATGCCGGGCGATACAAATAGGCCAACAACGTGCGGTCGCGATTGCCCACGTTGGGGCCGTTGCCATGGAAGCAGCGATGATTCAAAAATACCGCCGATCCCGCTTTGGCCGAAACTGCCACCTGTTCGGGATGCCCGGTATAACGCGTGTAGGGATTGGCATCTGCGTGTAGCGATAAATGCGAGCGCGGAAGCACGGTAAAGGGCGAGACGTCTGGGGTGAGATCATCAAGATAATACAACACCCGCACCTGCACCGGGCAGGATCCCGCATAACCGAAAATCTGCGATCCGTAGGGTTGCCCATCGGTATGCAGACTGATCCCCGGATGCCCCGGCTTGGACAATGCGTAAACCGCCCCGTGAAAGATGATGTCCGCACCTATGACCTGTTCGAGAAACCGGACGGTAGGAGGATGAGCAATCAACCCGGCCAAATCCGGATGATCCCAATGGAT
>Ga0075118_10002144_pt1 | contig 12852 bp, 10 predicted proteins | sample AntAceMetag02UKE_FD_69794 | JGI IMG/M metagenome (GOLD analysis project Ga0075118, IMG submission 69794) | Saline lake microbial communities from Ace Lake, Antarctica - Antarctic Ace Lake Metagenome 02UKE | ecosystem: Environmental > Aquatic > Non-marine Saline and Alkaline > Saline | place...
CAGAAACGGTTCCACGCCCATATCGATGAGTCGCGTCACGGCTCCCGGCGCGTCGTTGGTGTGCAAAGTCGAGAGAACGAGGTGACCAGTTAACGAGGCCTGAATCGACACCTGCGCCGTTTCTTTATCGCGAATCTCACCGACCATAATCACATCAGGATCTTGCCGCAAAAAGGAGCGTAAAGCTGCGGCAAATGTCAGGCCAATCTCAGAGCGCACCGGCACCTGCATCACCCCATCGATTTCGTATTCGACCGGATCTTCCGCCGTGAGGATTTTCAACTCGGGCGTATTGATTTCTCGCAGGCCACTATAAAGAGTTGTCGTTTTGCCGGAGCCGGTTGGCCCGGTCACGACAAAGATACCATTCGGTCGTCGCACAATTTCGGAAATCCCTCTGGAGATATCGTCGGGTAGACCCAGTTGATCAAGATCGAGCTGCACCGCGGATTGATCGAGGACACGCAGCACCACGCTTTCGCCGAATTGCGTTGGCAGCGTAGAAACACGTAAATCCACGGCGCGACCCCCGAGTGTGATTTTGATCCGACCATCCTGTGCGATTCGACGCTCCGCGATATTGAGATTAGCCAACACTTTGATGCGCGACGCGATCGGCAGAGCCAACTCCTTCGGTGGCGGGGTCATCTCGTAGAGCGCCCCATCGATTCGGTAGCGAATCTTAAACTCATTTTCGAAGGGCTCGAAATGGATATCAGATGCGTGATCCTTGACTGCTTGCACCAGGACGAGATTCACAAAACGAATAATCGGAGCCTGCTCCGCCATCGCTTCGATATCGGTCTCGGACACTTCCTCCGGATCAGTCACATATCCTTCCGGCGAAATCTCACTCAGCAGGTCTTCGAGACTCGTCGTATCCTCACCATAATAGCGCACGATCAGCGCCTCGACTTTTTCCGGATCAGTGACAACCAAGCGGACTTCCTTACCCAGAGCAAAAGCGAGGTCATCGACGACTTGTTGGTTGAACGGATCGACCGCGAGAAGAGAGATCGATTGCGAATCAGCGCTTACGGGAATCACTCCATAATTTCTCGCTTGTTCAGGTGAAAGTAGCGCGACCAATTCCGGCCGCACCCGATCACCGGGCTTTTCCAAATATTCCCACCCTAGATGCGACGCGATCCGGTTCAGCAGGTCACCGGCTTCAATCAGTTCCATGTCGATCACGACATCGGCGAATGGCTTGCCGCTCGTCTCGTGATCCTCCAAGGCGGCCGCGAGTTCTTCGGCATCTAATCGCCCTGTGCCCTGCCCTAGCAGCCCGTAGATGACTTGGCTGTGACTGGTGAACATGAGAGCTGATTTCCAATCACACTTCCATAAGCGTCGCGCCGGCCGCGATCAGCTTCTCACGCATCACGATTGGATCCTGAGATTTCTCCACCGCCTCATCAGGAGTGATCATCTCGCGATTCACGAGACTCATCAAATGAGTGTCCATCGTGATCATGCCAAGTTTCGCTCCGGTCTGCAGTTCAGAGGTTATGCGGAAGGTCTTATTTTCACGAATCAGTGAAGCAATCGATGTCGTGTTGAGCATGATCTCGTAACCGGCGATACGCCCGCCACCGATCTTCTTACAGAGCACCTGTGAAATCACGGCCTGCACTGATGACGCCAACTGCGTGCGAATCATATCTTTCATGTTCGCGGGGAAAGCATCCACGATACGGTCAATCGTCTTCGCCGCACTATTGGTATGCAGCGTGCCGAAAACCAAGTGACCTGTTTCTGCCGCACTGATCGCTGCTTCAATCGTTTCAAGATCTCGCATTTCACCGACCAAAATGATGTCGGGATCTTGACGCAGTGCGCGGCGAATCGCCTCGGCGAAATCCGAGACATCTGAACCGATTTCACGCTGAGTCACTAGGCAGCGTTTGTGCTCATGATAATACTCGATCGGATCCTCGATGGTGATGATGTGCCCATCGCGGTGTTCGTTAATGTAATTGATAATCGAAGCCAGCGTGGTCGATTTACCTGAACCTGTCGGTCCGGTGACCAAAATTAATCCGCGGGGGCGGTAAAATAACTCCTTCAGTTTATCGGGTAAGCCGATGTCGCGCAGGCCAAACAGGTCCTTCGGAATTTGCCGTAGCACCATCCCGTAATTCCCCTTTGCTTTCAGCACACTCACGCGGAACCGGGCCTTGTCCAGAAAGGCGAATCCGAAGTCAGCACCCCCATTGAGTTTCGCATCCTGCACTTTGCTGTCTGGAGTCACCGAGAGCATCAATTGCTCGGTGTCTTCCGGTGTGAGCACATCACCCTCGATCGGCATCATACTTCCGCTGATTCGGAGGGTCGGCGCTTGCCCCACTTGTAAGTGAAGGTCGGAGGCATTTTGATCGACCACGAGATCGAGCAGTTCGTTCATTTCATAGCTCATATGATTGAAAATATGTGGGGGTTAACTGGAATCACCTATCGTGATAGAAACGACTTCCTCAATAGTGGTCAAACCAGCGATCACTTTGCGAACTCCATCTTCGCGAAGTGTGCGCATGCCAGATGACCGCGCTTTCTCGCGAATCCGCGCTACACTTACACCGCTGTGAATCATCGTTCGGAGGTCATCATCGATGACCAGAAGTTCGAAAATCCCCATGCGTCCACGATAACCAGTGCCATGACATGCAGGACACCCCTTCCCCTTTTTGAAATTAGCGGTATCGGCGATTTCAGGCGTGATGTTGAGTTGGCGAATTTGCTGCTCGTCGGGTTCGTAAGGAGCCGCGCAATCCGGGCAGATTTTACGCACCAATCGCTGCGCCATCACGCCACGCAAAGATGTCGAAACAAGAAAAGGTTTCACCCCAATATCCACCAATCGAGTCACCGCTCCTGCCGCATCATTAGTGTGAAGGGTCGAAAACACCATGTGGCCGGTCAGCGAAGCATGGATCGAGATCTCAGCGGTTTCGAGATCACGAATCTCACCGACCATCACGATATTGGGAGCTTGTCGTAACATCGCTCGCAACGCCGCAGCGAACGTCATGCCCACTTCGTTGCGCACGGGCACCTGATTGATCCCACTCATTTGATACTCCACCGGATCTTCAACCGTGATGATCTTTCGATCCGGTTTGTTGATCTCATGAAGACAGCTATAGAGCGTGGTGGTTTTCCCTGATCCTGTCGGTCCGGTGACGAGAAAGATACCGTCGGGCTGCGAGATCAGTTGTTTAAAAATCTTCTCATCGTCAGGAAAGAAACCGAGTTCAGGTAGACCGAACTTGAGGCTCTCCTGATCCAGAATACGCATCACGATCCCTTCGCCGTGCGAGGTCGGCAAAGACGACACACGTAAGTCCAAGTCTCGCCCCTCTACTTTGATTTGAATTCGTCCGTCCTGAGGTAGTCTTTTCTCCGCGATACTGATCCCCGCCATGATTTTGAGTCGCGAGATAATGACCGCCTGTAATCGCTTGGGCGGTGTGGGCCCAGCGATTAAAACGCCGTCCACGCGGAATCGAACCCGCAACCGCCGCTCCAATGGTTCCACGTGAATATCCGAAGCTCGTAATTTTACCGCATCGGCAATCATCGATTCGACCAACTTAATGATCGGACCATCATCATCGGTCGCTTCGCTCTGTTGAGCCGGTTCCGCCGATGGTTGAGCTGTCGTCGTCTCGGCTGACAAGATCTCATCAAATTCGGAATGATCGCGACCATAGTGACGCGTGATGGCTTGGTTCAGTTCATCCTCTGCTGCGATGGCCGCTTCGATTGTCAGGCCCAACAAGTGAGCCAGCTCATCCACGCCTTCGGTCGCCAAGGGATCCGCAATCGCCACATGGAGAACATCACCCTCGTGTCGCAACGGAAGCAGTTGGTAGCGCAACGCCTGCTCTTGAGTGATTAAAGCGAGAGCCTCCGCCGCAATCACTAGCGACTCGACCTCGATGGTTTCCAAACCAAACTTGGTGGCCAGCACACGCGCCGTCTCCGCGGGATCAATCAATCCACGTTCGAGTAATATCCGATACGGATTGGTCAGCTCGTTCTCAGTGGCGGCCGCTTGCTCTGTAGCTTCGCGACACTGTTCTTCGGTCACCTGCCCTGCTTCACGCATCAACCGCAGAAAAAGATCATCCGCGGTTGAGGGGGCATTCATAACGAAAGGCAGTGGAGTGGCTTAACGTAAGGTGAAAAGGAACTCCGCGTTGGATTTCGTTTTCCGCAAACGTTTGATCAACATTTCCATGGATTCGATTGGGCCGAGGCCCTGCATCGCGCGACGCAGTCCATAGATTTTCTCCAACTCGTCCGGATGATAAATCAGCTCTTCTTTTCGCGTTCCGGAACGATCGATATTGATTGCCGGGAAGATACGGCGTTCGACGAGGCCACGATCGAGATGCAGCTCCATGTTACCCGTGCCCTTGAATTCCTCGAAGATGATCTCGTCCATTCGGCTACCGGTATCGACCAGAGCCGTGCCCATGATCGTCAAACTGCCTGCGCCTTCAATATTCCGAGCTGCACCGAAGAAACGCTTGGGCTTCTGGAGGGCGTTGGATTCTAAACCGCCGGACATCGTCTTACCTTGATTGCCTGTCAAGGCGTTGTAGGCGCGAGCTAGTCGCGTAATCGAATCGAGTAGGATCACGACATGTTCACCTTGCTCGACGAGACGCCGGGCTTTTTCTCCCACCATTTCCGCGCAGTGCACATGGCTCTCGGGAGACTCATCAAAAGTAGAAGCGACGACCTCGCCCTTCGTGTGACGTTTGAAATCGGTGACCTCTTCCGGACGTTCATCAATCAACAGAAGGATCAACGTGTAGTCGGGGAAATTTTCCGAAATAGAGTTGGCGATGTTCTGCAGAATCACCGTCTTGCCGGTGCGTGGCGGCGCGACAATCAGACCGCGTTGGCCGAAACCAATTGGGGTTAAGAGATCGATCGTGCGCATCGAAACATCTTTCTGCGGTTCCGCAGATTCCAAGAGGATCCGTTGCAGAGGATAATACGGAACTAATTCCTCGAAAGGCGTTACCTTGGAGATTTCTTCCGGATCCATGCCCATCACCTTCTCGACACGCACCACGGCCGGACAACGATCCGAATCAATCGGCACCTGCACGAGCACTTCTACCTTATGCCCACGCTTCAAACCGTAGCGGTTGATCAGGGTATCGGCGAGATAAGGGTCTTCTGGATAAAGCCGGTAGTTAACGTGCTGATGAACGATGAACGCGCCCTGCGCATTCTCATCGATGTAACCACGGTCACGAATAGGTTTCTTGGCTTCACTCGCGAATTTAAACACTTCGAGAAGCAATTGAATACGATTAGGCGCCCCCTCAAAAGTGGCTCCATATTCACGCGCATATGCGGTGAGATCTGCCAGATTCATGGCGTAGAGCTCATCCAGATAAAGTGGATCACCGCCACCTGAAGAGATCTCGGCCGCCACGACTTCGAGTGCTTGCAAATCAGCGAATCGCTCGAGAAGAGGTAGGTCCCCGACGACTTGCCTCACTTTGGCCGGAGCAGGCTGATCTGGATGTTGCGAACCGCCGCGACCACCCTTTTGCCATTTGGCACCACTACTGCCGTTTCCATTTCCGTTTCCATTCCGCCCACGACCACGCTTGTTACGGCCACGGCCTTGCTCGTCATTGCCATTCCCACGCTGACGCTCGCGACGCGGGCCACGTTCATTGTTCTTTGGAGAATCGCCTTCGCCCTTCTGACCCGGTTCCGGATCCGATTGGACTTGTCGATCTTCATTGGAACCATCGCTTGCCGAGACCGGAGGAGCTTCCTTTTGAGGAGCTGGTGCTTCTTTGGCCGGAGCTGCTGTTTCCTTAGCCGGAGTTGGAGTCATATCCAATTCGGATTGAGCTTGGGCCGGGGCTGCCGTTTCAGCCTTCGCGCTTTTTTTAGCAGCAGGTTTCGTTCGATTCGTCCGAGGCTTCGCGATGCGTGGCTTGGTCGCGCGGGTCCGCGGAGCTTTTTTCGGTGCAGGTGCATCTGATTCAGCAGATGCGGATGCAGGAGTGGCTTCAGGTTTTGGAGTATCTTCCATGGAGAAAGGCAGTATCGTGGTGGCTTGGTGGCCGGTTAGAGACGGGATTGCAGATCCGCAGACAGGATATTCACCTGATCTTTGAGGAAACTGATCGGCCCGTCGTTCCAGAGAACAAAATCGGATAGTTCTATTTTCTTCGCCAGCAGCAGCTGTTTGGAAATTCGTTGTTCGGCAAGCGGTCTCGGAATCCCTCGCTGCTCCAGCCGTGCGAGTTGTAGATCCGGAGAAGAGGCCACGCAGACAACGAAATCAAACCAATTTTCTAATTGTTTCTCAAAGAGTAAGGGAACCTCGATTACCCACCATCCCTGTGGATCTGCCCGCATGATCGCGCGCCATTCGTCAAAGAGCTTCGGATGAGTCAATTCCTCCAACCATCGAAGATCTGCTTCATTCGCGAAGACCTTGGTCGCGAGCCGAGAACGGTTGATCTTACCTTCACTATCGAGGATCTCCTCACTATATTTATTTACAGCCTCGGAGACGACTTCCGGCAGGTGCAGGATCTTATCCCGGATCAAGGCATCGGAATCGATCAGTGTAAAACCCTGCTCAGCCAGCAACTTGGAAACCGTTGATTTTCCACAGCCCATCCCACCGGTTACCCCTATACAGACTGAGTGATTCACCCTAGTTTTTGCTTGGCTCATACGTCTCTTAACTCCTTATTCTTCACAGATAAGTTAACATCACCACATCCAAAGGGACGTATTACCGAGATCTCAATGATTACCAGCATAGATACTAAGGATTCAACGGCAGTTGCTGAGTTTGTTTGTGGTAAATACAAGGCGTTATTCCCGCGTGCTAGATTGGGGAACTTGAGGAGATTATTTAAAGATACGACGAATCTTTTCACCGGCAAGCATCCCGATTTCCTCGCTAATAATTTAAAATATCACGATTACGAGCACACGCTTCAAGCCACCGTGTGCTTGATTGATTTACTAGAGGGACGTCACCAGGCGAAAGCCGAGCCACGGCTCAACGCCCGTAAGTTCGAATTAGCGATTGCTGCTGTTCTGCTCCATGATTCCGGGTATATGAAAACCCGTGGGGATCTCAATGGGACTGGGGCAAAATTCACCCATATTCATGTGATGCGCAGTTGTGCCTATGCTGCCAGTTACCTCCCACTTCTCGGCTACAATGAGCTCGAAATCGAAAGTGTGTTCCATGCGATCCGTTGCACGGGTCCGGTCAGCGATGTCGCCATCATTCCTTTTGCAAATGAAACCGAACGAGTCATCGGATTCTCGCTCTCATCGGCCGACTACCTCGCGCAAATCTCGGCCAGCGATTACCCCGATGAACTTGAATTTCTCTACTACGAATTCGAAGAATCGTATAATTATTTCAACATACCGAACGAAAGACGCCTCTTCCTTTCAGTTGCAGGATTGAAAACTGCGACTCCCTTCTTCTGGTCCAAGTTTGTGCTCCCTCGATTAGAGCGTGAATACACTGGTCTCTATCATTACTTAGAGCGCCCTTACCCGGGCGGCACCAATGTGTATTTAGAGAGTGCGAAAAAGAATATTGCGAAAATTAAACGTCGGTTGGCTCGACGTAAGGCGAAAACCAAGTAGATAATCAACGCATGCTTGCGACGATTGATTCAGCTGCCCTGCTCGGGATCACTGCTGAACCAGTGCTCGTCGAAGTAAACACCGGTGAATCCGGTGACCCGCGTTTCGTGTTAGTTGGCCTCCCCGACACTGCCGTCAAAGAATCAGATGACCGCGTGAAATCTGCGCTCGGCAATAGCGGTTTTTCGATGCCGCGCACGCGAACAACTATCAATCTTGCGCCCGCCAATATTCGCAAAGAAGGCCCACTCTACGATCTGCCGATCGCACTCGGCATCCTCGCCGCCAGTGAGCAACTCCACGCTACTGTGCCGCTGGATGATTATCTGATCGCGGGTGAGTTGGGATTGTCCGGCGCGACCCGCCCGATCAAAGGAGCCCTGGCCATCGCCCGACTCGCGCGAAAGCTCGGGAAGAAAGCCGTGCTGCTCCCACCCCGTTCCGCCGAAGAGGCCGCTCTCGTTGAAGGTATCGCCGTGCATTGTGTGGAGAACCTCGATCAAGCCGTGCGCTTTCTCCGGGGTGAAATCGCCCTGCCCACCGTGCAACCACCTCGCGCGATTGATCGTTCCTCAGCCCACGATCCGGATTTTTCCGAGATCAAAGGGCAACACGCACTCCGGCGCGCCGTCGAAGTCGCCGTGGCCGGCAACCATAATATTCTGATGATTGGCCCGCCGGGTGCAGGTAAGTCGATGCTCGCTAAACGCATCTCCTCCATCATTCCACCGCCCACTTCCGAAGAGCATCTCGAAATCCTCAGCATCCATTCCGCTGCGGGTCGCACAATTACCGGCGAGACTGCTTGGGGCACGCGCCCATTTCGCAGTCCGCATCACACCATTTCCGATGTCGGCTTGCTCGGTGGCGGTAGTATTCCCGGGCCCGGTGAGATATCACTCGCTCATCACGGCGTGCTGTTTCTCGACGAATTACCGGAGTTCAAACGCTCCGCCCTCGAAGTGCTCCGGCAACCGCTTGAAGACGGCGAAGTCTCAATCTCACGCAGCGCGGGTAAAGTCACCCTGCCTTCCGCCTTCATGCTTGTGGCGGCGATGAACCCCTGCCCCTGCGGTTATCTCGGTGACAGCAAACATGAATGCCGTTGCACCCCGACTCAGATTCAACGCTACCGCGCCCGCATCAGTGGCCCGCTGCTTGATCGGATCGACATTCACGTGGATGCCCCGGCTCTTTCGATTGGCGACCTCCGCTCGGAGAAACCAGGCGAAACATCCGCCGTGATCCGCGCCCGTATTCAAATCGCGCGGGAACATCAGCACCGCCGCTTCACCGGCACCAAAGCCACTTCCAATGCGCGAATGTCACACGCACAGATTCGCAAGTATTGCGCGATCGATTCCACGCTGGGCGATCTACTTCAACAGGCCATGGAGCAACTCTCCCTCTCAGCCCGCGCCTACGATCGCATCCTCAAAGTCGCGCGCACCATCGCCGATCTCGCCGGAGCGGATAATATCGCGTCTCCCCATCTTCTCGAAGCGATCCAATACCGCACGCTCGACCGGAAAGTGTTTTATTAGCCGCACTCCAATCGCGCGCTTGACCCTGCTGCGCAAAATCCAACTGTCTTCTTTCCCGTGCTTTGCCCCCATCGTCTAGCGGTTAGGACAGGTCCCTCTCACGGATCAGACCGGGGTTCGATTCCCCGTGGGGGTAGGCAGGCTAGCTTCCGCAAAAGCGCATCCATCCCGATGCGCTTTTTTCGTCGCTCGGTCAGACACAGACACAAAAAAGCCCGCCGGTTCGGGGCGGGCTGAAAATTGCGAGAATTGAAATCGATTAGGCTTCGAAAATCTCTTCAGCCTTGAAGAAGCGATTCAGCTCGATGGCCGCATTCTCATCGCTGTCGGAAGCGTGGACGACGTTCTTCATCATCTCCGTTCCGAAATCACCACGGATCGTGCCTTTATCCGCTTTGCGCGAATCGGTCGGACCGAGTAGGTCACGAACCTTGGCTACAATTCCCTCACCTTGGAGGGCCATGGCGATCACGGGTCGTGAGCTCATGAATTCTTCGATCTCAGGATAGAAAGGCTTGTCGGCCACATGCGAGTAATGCTCGCGAAGCAGTTCAGGTGTGAGCTGCATCATTTTGCATCCCACGACGGTGAAGCCGGCATTTTCGAAGCGACTCAGCACTGCGCCGACATGCTTTTGCTCCATGCAATCAGGTTTATAGATAACGAATGTTTTCTGCATAAAGGAGAACGATTACAATGGGCGGCTCGTTTGGAAAGCCCATTTTTGTCCGAAATACAGATCACGAGAGCACTGACTGGAGCGCGTGCTCCAATCGCTCGTGTGTAAAATTGAAATCACTCTCCTGCAGCACCTGTGCTTTCACCCGCGAACTCGCCAGCAAAGCTTCATCCGCCATCTGCCCAAACAAGAGGCGCAGCATAAACGCCGGAACTGGCAACACCGCCGGTCGCTTCAATACTCGCGCCAGAGTTTTCGTGAATTCCGCATTGGTTACTGGTTGTGGCGCCACCGCATTCACCGGCCCATGAATCGAGTGCTCCACGATCACATGGTTAATTACCCGCAATAGATCCTCTTCGCTGATCCAGCTCATCCATTGTTTGCCCGACCCTAATCGCCCACCTGCGCCACACTTGAAAGCAGGCAGCATCTTACGGAGTGCGCCACCGTTTCGTGAAAGCACGATTCCTAATCGAAGCGAGGCAGTCCGAAGACTTAAGCTCTCAACTTCGCGTAAACCTCCCTCCCAATCCCGACACACCTCCGCGAGAAAACCCGTTCCCGATTCGCTCGTTTCATCCAGCACTTCATCGCCACGATCGCCGTAAAAGCCCGTCGCCGAAGCGCTGATCAATGTTGCTGGTTTCGTCGAGCAACCTCGAATCGCTTCAGTCAAAGTGCGTAGCCCATTCACGCGACTCTCGAGAATCAGTCGCATACGCTTCTCCGTCCATCTCCCCTCGGCGACATTGGCTCCGGCCAAGTGGATAACGGTATCGAATCCACTCAGATCGTCGGGATTCAGTTTACCGGCACTCGGATCCCAGTAGATCGCATCATCCGCGACTTCACGGGATCGCACCAGTCGCGCGACTTCATGCCCTTGCTTCCGCAAATACGGCACCAGCGACGATCCAACCAATCCCGAAGCACCTGTCACCACGATTTTCATTTCGAATTCCTTAACTGTTGAAAAGCCGCAAGGGCTTCCTTTCGAGCCGTTGCGTGATCGACGATTGGTTGAGGATATTCATTTCCCAATTCAATCCCCGCGGCCTGCAGCACTTCGAGCGGCGCTTCCCACGGGCGTTGAATATATTTCGAGCCCAACTTTGCCAGTTCCGGAATCCACTTCCGAACGTAGTCACCATTCTTATCAAATTTTTCGCCCTGATTCACGGGTGCAAAAATCCGGAAAAATGGCGCTGCATCAGCTCCGCATCCCGCCGTCCACTGCCAGCCTAGCGTATTACTAGCCAAATCAGCGTCGACTAATGTATCCCAAAACCACGCCGCTCCCAAAGTCCAAGGCAGCCGAAGATGTTTCACTAAAAACGATGCCGCGACCATCCGCACGCGATTATGCATCCAGCCTGTGTGCCAAAGTTCTCGCATCCCCGCATCGACAATCGGATAGCCTGTGAGCCCTCGTTGCCACGCTTGAAGTTTCGCGCCACCCGGATCGCTCGCCCATGGGAACCGCTCATAATCTTCACGCAAAGGCGCATGAGGTGTCTGCGGAAAATGATAGAGCAGATGATGTGCAAACTCCCGCCAGCCTATTTCGCTGAGATACACTTGCTCGCCCTTACTCGTTGGAAACACACCGGTCGCTTCGCTGCGCTTCTGCAGAGCAGTCCAGATCTGTCGCGGACTAACCTCGCCGAAATGCAAATATGGAGAGAGTCGTGAGGTCCCCACGACGTCAGGAAAATTACGCTTCGCTTCATACTCATCCACCGCGGATTTTATGAATTGTTTGAGGCTCTTCACCGCGCCGGCTTCGCCCGGTTCCCAGTTATCAGCGAATCCATCGGTCCAATTAATCGCCGGGAGTAATTTCAGATCGTCGAGGCTCGCTGACTGCGGCCATTCATCAGGATGCGGGATCTTCTTAACCCGCGCTGAAGTGTTCTCAGAAACACCCTTGGCTAGACAATGCCGCCAGTAAGGAGTGAAGACCTGAAACGGTCTACCTTGCTTATTCTCGATCGTGTGCGGTTCAAACAGCAGCGCGCCATTGAAACTCTCCCCCTCTATGTCGCGGTCGCGCAGGCTATGTTTGATCTGCTTATCCCGCGCGATGATCGAAGGCTCGTAGCGTCGATTCCAATACACCGCTTGCGCGCCTGTTTCTTCGCACAGCTTCTCGAGCACTTCCCTACTTGCACCAGCCCGCACGATCAATCGCGAGTTCAGCTTGGCGAGTGATTCTTGTAGCGAAACTAACGAGTGGTGCAGCCACCAACGCGAGGCGCCGCCCATCTTCCAATCGCCCTCGCCGGCTTCATCGTGAATGTAGACAGGTATGATCGGCCCGCCGCGCTCCAACGCTTTTTGCAGAGCTGGGTTATCCTGCAGACGGAGGTCGCGCCGAAACCAGTAGAGGATCGGTGGCTTCATCACTGATCAGAGAATGTCATCGTAGAGCTCTAAGTATCCTCCGGCGGCACTCTTCCAACTGAAGTCGCGTTTCATTCCGCGTTGCTGCACGGCGGCATAACGCGGTTTATCGCCGTAGAGTTTGAGCGCGCGTGACAGGGCATCCCCCAATCCTTCTTCCGTGGGTAAGAACGTCAGCCCTGTGCCGCTCTTCGCATCCTTATCGGCATCGATGACCGTATCAGCAAGTCCCCCAACCTCGCTCGTTAGAGGCACGGTGCCATAAGCCTGCGAATACATTTGATTCAAACCGCACGGCTCGAACAGCGAAGGCATCAGGAAGAAGTCCGAGCCCGCTTCGATCAAATGGCTCATCGCCTCATCAAGCACGATGCTCAGTGCGATCTTATCTGGTGCTTCGGCGACTAGATCGTGCAACGCTTGTTCGTAGCGCTCCTCTCCCTTGCCCAAAATGATCAGGCGGCAATTGTTTTTCAGGAAGAAGTCCGCGTTGTCTAAAAGCAGATCGATGCCCTTTTGTTCCGCCAATCGACAGACCATCCCGAAGACCGGTCCCTT
>Ga0075118_10002150_pt1 | contig 12824 bp, 12 predicted proteins | sample AntAceMetag02UKE_FD_69794 | JGI IMG/M metagenome (GOLD analysis project Ga0075118, IMG submission 69794) | Saline lake microbial communities from Ace Lake, Antarctica - Antarctic Ace Lake Metagenome 02UKE | ecosystem: Environmental > Aquatic > Non-marine Saline and Alkaline > Saline | place...
CGCTGCGCCTGATGATCGAGGCGGGCGAGAAACCTGCGGTGGCACTCGAACGGTTGCGCCATGTGCGGCCCTGCGCGATCGAGACAGAGGCGCAGATGGAATGGGCGCTGTCGCGACGTCGCAAGGCGCGGAGCTGACGAGTTTGCGGGACGCACCGCGTTTACCAGACTTGTCCGCGAAAAGCGTCAAGTGCCGCGCGGCGGTTTGGGCGGCTTGTTGCCTTTGGCGTTCCGGTTGGCCGTCTGTTCGGCTGCATGGGCGCGGCCAAGGGCGCGGGCACGGCGGCGGCTGACCGTCATCGAAGTAGTGTTAAGCTTGTCTTCGGATTTCAGCTTGCGCCAACGCTCCAGTCGCGATGGGTCAAGCTGACCTGCCGCGACGGCTTGTTGAACGGCGCATCCTGGCTCTGCGACATGTCTGCAATCGCGGAACTTGCACTGGGTGGTCAGGGCGGTGATGTCGTCGAACAACTCGTCAATGCCGCCGGCCACATCATGCAGGCCCAACTCGCGCATCCCCGGCATGTCGATCACCAGACCGCCGTTCTTCATCAGATGCAATGAACGCGCCGTGGTCGTGTGACGGCCCTTGGCGTCGTCTTGCCGCATATCTGCGGTGGCCTGCACACTACCGGTCAGCGCGTTGATCAGCGTGGATTTTCCCACACCGGAGGACCCGACAAAGGCCACGGTCTTGCCGGTTCCGCACCAGTCTGACAGCTGGGCCACCTGTTCCGGGTCTTTGGCATTCAAGGCGATCACGCCTGCCAGCTTCTCAGACAAGGCGCGGGCCTGCGTGACATAGTCGTCCGGATCATCCGTCTGATCGGTCTTTGTCAGCACGATCACGGGTTTGACCCCGGCATCCAGCGCCAGCACCAGATATCGCTCCAGCCGCGCAGGGTTGAAATCGGCATTACAGGACGTTGTGATGAACAGCGTATCCACATTGGCCGCCAAAAGCTGCGGCTTGGCTTCGACACCGGCGGCACGCCGGCTGAGAAGTGATTGGCGTTCAAGGACCTTGGTGATGCGGCCTGTTTCAGGATCGACCAGCACCCAGTCCCCGACAGCCAGCCCGCCTGCGCGCAATTCGGGCGGAAAGCCGAGGGGTCTTTCGCCCGCCTCATCAAGCCCGGTTGCAATGGCCCGCTGCACCGAGATCACCCGCATCGGCAGCAGACCCTCTGCTTGGGTACAATCGTCAGCAAAGGCCTCTGACCAGCCCAGATCGGCAAGGGTCAGGGCGTCTTTGACAGGTTTATCCAAATGTGTGTCGGCTGGCATCTGTGCCTTTCGCGGCGGTCGTGGATCGGCCTGAATGCTTGGCCTGTTTCCCTGTCCCGCGCAAGAGGCGCGGCCCATTGCTGGCTAAGGGAGAAAAGGTGAGAGGCTGGACAACGACCCAAGCGGGGCTCGTTACGGCTGCTTCCTTCCGGATCTGACCGGGTTGGCGAGGTGCCTGCCCGCGCCAACCTCTCGCCCCCCATATAGGGCCGGGGCGTGGGATTCGCAAGATCGCCTGTTGCAAGTAAGCGGTGACGCCAGTGCGGTCAGAAATGCAGACGAAATCGCATAAAACCATTTGGACCGGGACCTGCCGCCTCAATCCGCACATCCGTCAGATCGTGCAGGGCTTCTGCTGCTACGGGTGCGCTATCGAACAGGGCCGAGGTGCCGGGGGCAGGTGCAAAACGCCAGACGGGTTGTGTGACTGGCGTGATAACTGCATGGCGGGAAATATAATCAGCCAGTACATCACGAATAGTCTCGGGTGCGGTTGCGTGCAAATTGTCCAACGCGACCTCTTGAAGCCTAAGCGCAGCAGCAAAACCGCCCCCATGCGTGCGGTAGCTGTTGGTTGCAACGACAAAAGTCTGATCAGGCAGGACCGGCGCGGTGTTCCATGTGATATCGCGCACCCGTCGCGCATCGGGGTTCAGCAGCCTGCCATCGGGCGCGAAACGCGCAGGCTCGAACGGGTCGATCACATAGCGCAGCCCGCAGATCACATCGAAGTTGTGGCAGGGAAAGGCCGCGTCGTGCAGCATCTGGTCATGCCGGCCTTTGCGTATCTGATGGAACTGTCCGGCAGCATGCTCCAGCCAGTCTGCCAGTGCGGCACCGGTAACACGGACGGCACTCAGATGGTTGGGAAAAAGATAGAGATCGGCAAGATTGCGGATGCAGAGCGGTCCGGCAGGCACATCGGTGAAATGGTCCGGTCCCGCAAGACCACCTGCCTTGAAAGGTGCGACAGCCGAAAGCAGGGGCAATTGCGCGTCGGACGTTCCCTGCAAAAGCTGGGCAACACGGGCGCGTTGGGCTTCGGCGACCAACTGGATCGACGGATCATCGGCCACTAGCGCAAAGAAGGAATGAAGTGGTGTACTGCTATGTCCAACGGGGCGGCGCATCTGGGACAGCGTCCTGTCATGCGCGTCTTGCACCAGTGCCACCACTGCCGAATCGTCCGCCACCAGAGCTTTACCCGCGCCAGCCTGATCTTGGGGGTTAAAGATCGGACGCAAGGTGCTTTGGTGCGCGGCGACTTGCCAGCCTTGATCACCTTTTACCAGTGTCAGGTCGATCACACCAAGATGAGAGCCCCAGAAACCCGCCATGACGGCCGGTTTGCCATGCAGCGTGCCAGCTTTTGCATCCACGCCTGCGATCCCTTCGAAGGAAGGGCCGGGGAACATCTGGTGCTGATGGCCGCAAAGGATCACATCGACGCCCGGCAGGGCGGCGAGTGGCAATGCAGCATTCTCCATAAGCTGTATCGACGTATCCGCTGCAATACCGGAATGACACAGTAGGATCACAATTTCCGCGCCCGCTGCCCGGAGTGCGGGCAGGTAGGCGCGGGCCGCCTCCACCATGTCGCGCGTCCGAACGCGCCCCTCAAGATGCACGCGGTCCCAGATGTCGATCTGCGGTGGCAGAAGACCCAGAACACCGATGTTCAGGTCATGCCAATCCCCACTGCGGTCGCGCAATTTGCGTGTGAGAATGCGCCAGGGTGGCAGAAGGGTGATATCAGTGCAGGGTGTGTCACCAAGTTGGCGTGCGACATTGGCACAGACCAACGGGAAACTGGCTTGCTTCAGCACGGTGGTCAGAAAGGGCAAGCCATAGTTGAAATCGTGGTTCCCCAGCGTTGCCGCGTCAAAACGCAGGCTGTTCATGGCCGCGATAACCGGATGAATGCCGCCAGTACCGACAACTGAGGGCGCTGCGTAAAGATCGCCCAGAATCGTGCCTTGCAGGAAATCACCGGTATCCAGCAAGATCGAATTATCCTTCTCTGCGCGCGCAGGCCTTATCAAACTGGCCAGCCGTGCAAGGCCTGTCCGGTCGGTCGGGCGGTCTGACAAATAGTCATAGGCTAAAATATGAGCGTGAAGATCTGTTGTCTGCAAAATACGCAGATCAATTATTTTCTCGGCGGGCCCGTGCCGGCCACGATGGCGGATCGCTTGGAACAAAGACAGATTTTACCGCTTACAAGATGCTATACGCGTCAGGCTTGGGACGACCTTTCGGATTGCCACGCAAAGTTAGCATAGAAGCAAATTTTTCTACCTAAAAGTGAAAGTTAGCTTATCTGGTTTGGCCACTTTGCATTCCTTCCTGCACATGCAACTGTTTTGCAAAGTTGGTCTGAAAACAACGATCAAAAAACGGATAAGAGGCGCAGCGCAGGATGAAAATTGCGGAAACAGTGACTTTTGGCGGCTCGGGGCTTGAGCGGTATGCCGAACTGCGCGGCGATGATGTTGCACTTGCGCAGGCAAAGGCTGACCCGCGCAGCCGGGCTGTGGTGTTCTGGCGGGGAAAGCCCCTTCTGGAGGATGCGGTTCAAGGCCGCTTGCTGGCAAGGCTACCCCTGAACCATCCCCTTCTGGCCGAAGCTGCGCCTGACCCTTTCTTTTTGGGAAAAGAAGATGGCGCGGCTGTTTTTGCCCATGATCTTGCAGGCTGGACGCCACCGGATCAGGATGCGTCCCACCTGAACAGTTTTCTGGACCGGAGCGAACAGCACCATCCCGCTTTGCCCGAAAGCCAGCGCTTTGCCGAATTGCGGGCTGTCATGACCCGTATCAGCCCGCGGGACGCGGAACTGGCCGCGAGCGCGCGCGCCCTTCTGAACTGGCACGCAACGCACGGGTTTTGCGCCGTATGTGGCGCGCGCAGTCAGGTGGCAAAGGCAGGCTGGCAGCGCGATTGTCCAACCTGCGGGGCGCATCACTTTCCGCGCACCGATCCGGTGGTGATTATGCTGATCACGCATGGAAATTCGGTCCTGATGGGCCGTTCTCCGGGCTGGCCCCAAGGCATGTATTCGCTTCTGGCCGGTTTCATCGAACCCGGCGAGACCATCGAGGCGGCTGTGCGGCGTGAAGTTTGGGAAGAGGCGGGCGTGCGCGTGGGGCAGGTCGGCTATCTTGCCAGCCAGCCATGGCCGTTTCCCTCGTCATTGATGATGGGATGTCGGGGCGAGGCTACCAGCCGAGAGATCACGATTGATCCGCTGGAAATCGAAGATGCGCTGTGGGTGACACGTGATGACATGCTGGACGTTTTTGCCGGACGTCATCCCAAGATTTTGCCTGCACGAAACGGGGCAATCGCCCATTTTATCCTAAGCAATTGGTTGGCCGACAGGCTTGAATGACGCGACAGAACCTATTGACGCGGGCGTGATAGATGATGATTCATACATATCCATCATAGTCTCTGGCGCAGAGGCCGATTTCCGTGGGCGCGCATGTCGTCTTTGTCCTAATAGAGTTGATTAATGAGTGAGTAGTGATGAACTTTTCTGCCAAAGAGGACATTGAAGCGCCGATCGAGGTGGTCTTTGCACAGGTCACCGATTTCGAAGCGCTGGAGCGTGCCGCCTTGCGACGGGGCGCCGAGGTGCAGCGCACCGATACGCTGCATAAACCGGGTGTCGGCATGGGATGGACTGCCGCCTTCATGGCACGGGGGCGCATGCGCCAGCTTGATATCCGTATGACAGCGTTCGAACCGCAGCATGCGCTTCGGTTTCATTCTGTCGCGCAGGGGCTGGAATCCGAGTTGAAAATAGACCTTGTCGCCTTGTCGCGAGGGCGTACCCGTTTGAGTATCAATCTTGAACTGAAGCCACGGACGATTTCGGCAAGGCTTCTGGTGCAATCCCTCAAACTGGCGCGTACCAATCTGAACAAGAAATTTCATCTTCGCATGGCTGATTATGCCCGCGAACTGGAAGAGCGGACAAAACGTTCAAGCCAATAGGCTGCGATCAGCATTTCGGCAGTGCTTCGGGATTGACCAGATGGATGGGCGCATCCGATGCGTAAGCGTTGATCTGGTCGTAGATATCACCGAATTGCATGTCCAACTCATCCTCGGTCACATAGCCGATATGGGGCGTGCAGATCACGTTGGGATGAGACATCAGCGGATCGACTTTGTCGGTCAGTGGTTCGGTGTCGAACACATCCAGCGCGGCCATTCCGGGCTTTCCTGCGTTCAAACCGGCCAGCAGCGCGCCCCGTTCGATCAAGGCGGAGCGTGACGTGTTGACCAGCACTGATCCGGCCCGCATTGCCTCCAGATCGGTGCCTGTGATGATCCCGCGTGTTTGCGGCGTCAGCTTCACATGCAGGCTGATGACATCGCATCCTGCAAAAAAAGCTGCGCGTGTCGTCGGCACGTGCAGACCATCAGCCCGCGCACGGGATTGTGCGTCCTCGGACCCCCACACGCTGACGGGCATGCCGAACGCCTTTGCATAGCCAGCGACCACACCTGAAATGCGCCCGTAGCCGTATAAGCCCAGTGGCCGCCCGCGCAATGTGCGCCCAACACCCATTTGCCAGTTGCCTGCCCGCAGCGACGCCATCTGCTGCGGAATTTGCCGCATCGCTGAAAGGATCATCCCCCAAGTCAGTTCTGCTGCCGCATAAGAGGGAATGCCCGCGCTCATGTTCGAGGCCAGTAGCACACCGTGCCTAGTGCAGGCGGCAACATCCACATGCGGATAGGGTCCGCGCTGCGAAATCAGGCGCAGGTTCGGCAAACGGGCCAGCAACGCATCAGTAATGGCCGTGCGTTCACGAAACAGCACCAGGGCTTCGGCGTCGGACAGTCTTTCGGCCAGGATGTTGATGTTTTCCACATGGTCATTCCAGACAGTGACGTCATGCCCCGAAATCTTTGCGAAAGACGACAAGCCGCCAAGCGTGTCGAACCAGTCGTCAAGAATATGTACTCTCATGGGAATCCTTTCGGGACAAAGTTGTCCTGTCTATATTGTCAAAAGCGTTTTGGATCAGCCGGGTAGACGCCCAATATGCTGAGAACATTGGTGAAGTAGCGCAATTCCTCAAGTGCGAGGCGCACATTCTCATCCTCGGGATGGCCTTCGATATCGGCATAGAACTGTGTTGCAGTGAAGGACCCACCGACCATGTAGCTTTCCAGCTTTGTCATGTTCACACCGTTTGTGGCAAAGCCGCCCATCGCCTTGTAAAGGGCTGCCGGAATGTTGCGCACCTGAAAAACGAAAGTTGTCATCATGTGATCCGACCTGCGCTCAAGGTCGGCCTGCGGGGACATCAATAAAAAGCGGGTCGTGTTGTGCCCATGATCTTCGATGTCGTGGGCCAAGACCTCCAGTCCGTGAATCTTGGCGGCAAGTTCGCTGGCCAGCACGCCTTCATCGGCAGCACCGCTGCGCGCAAGTTCGGCAGCGGCACCCGCGCTGTCGGCGGCGGCTTCTGCGGCAATGCCATGTTTGCCAAGAAATGCACGCGCCTGCGGTATCAGCACTAGATGCGCGCGCACCTTCTTTATGTCCGACAGGCGCGAACCCGGCTTGGCCATCAGGCAGATCCGCACCCGCACAAAGACCTCGTCCACGATATGCAGGCCCGATTCTGGCAGCAGTCTGTGGATATCCGCGACTCGGCCATAGGTCGAATTCTCGACGGGCAGCATCGCCATCACCGCGCGTCCTGTCTTTACAGCGTCGATCACATCTTCGAACGTGCGGCAAGGCAGGGCTTCCATGTCGGGACGCGCAGCGACACAGGCCTCATGCGAATAGGCGCCAAGGTCACCCTGAAAGGCGATACGATTGCTCATGCAGTCAATTCCTGTTGAATTCGGGTCACTTTTCATCCCCTCGGGCGTTTGGTCGCGGTAAGTATACCTTGCCAGACAGAAGGGGAAGCAATAGATAACCGCCGGACAGCGACCAATTGCAAAACGATTCAACGGACGGGCGACACATGCTTGACACGATGACCTTCACAAAGACTTTGGGTGCATTCTGCGGGGCCCTGCTGATTTTTCTGCTGGCCAAGTGGGGCGCGGAAGAGCTGTATCACATGGGCGGTCATGGTGACGTTCAACAGGCCTATGTGATTGATACCGGCGTGGAAGAAGAGGTCGAGGTTGCCGAAGAGGTCAACTTCGAAGAGCTTCTGGCCTCGGCTGATTTGGGCCGTGGCGCGCGGCAGTTCAACAAATGCGCGGCCTGCCACAAGCTGGAAGATGGCGCAAATGGCACTGGTCCGCATCTTTACGGCGTTGTCGGTCGAACCATAGCATCGGTTGACGGGTTCGGTTATTCCGGCGCGCTGGACGAAAGCGAAGCATGGACCCCTGACAACCTGTCCGCATTTCTGGAAAACCCGCGCGGCTATGCGCCCGGCACATCGATGGCCTTTGCCGGTCTTCGCAACCCGCAAGAGCGGGCTGATCTGATTGCCTATCTGGACAGCGTCGACAACTGATCCGGTGCAGGACTGGAATTTATGCAAAAGACCGCCGCTGCGCTGCAATGGCGGTCTTTTTCGTTTCATAACCACTATGATGCGGCGATCACGCAAAGATCACTGAAACTCAACTTGAATATGGTCCTGCGCGCCCTTTAGCTTAGGTGGTAAGACAATGTCAGATAAGGTCGGATAAATCCGGTCACATCAACAGGAGGATGAGCACTTGAACCGGCCCCGCAACAGCGCAGCCGCGCGCACCGCCCAATCCCTTTTGCCCCTGTTCGGGTCAACCCTTTTGATGTTGGGTCTTGCTGGCCTATTGTGGCTGGCCGCATTGGCACCCCTCAAGGCCCAAGAAGCAGTCACCCGCGCTCATGGGATTTCGACCTTCGGGGATCTGAAATATTCAGAAGGCTTTGCTCATTTCGACTATGTCAATCCGCAAGCCCCGAAAGGGGGGACCTTCTCCACCTGGGGTTTCGGGACATTTGACAGTCTGACGCCTTTCATCCTCAGGGGGAATGCCGCTTCCCTCTCGACGCTGTTTTTCGATACATTGATGACCGGATCGCTGGATGAACCCGATGCCATGTACGGCTTGATCGCGCATACGATCGAATATCCTGAAAACCGTGAATGGGCGACATTCTACATGCGCCCCGAAGCACAGTTTTCCGACGGAACACCTGTGACAGCCGATGACGTCGTGTTCAGCTTCGAAGTGCTGCGCGACAAGGGCAGACCGTCCTATCAGGTGCTGTTCAAGGATTTCAAATCGGTCGAGGCGATCGACGACCATACTGTGAAATTCACGTTCAACGCGGATGGTGCCCTGCGCGAACTGGCGATGAGCGCGGCAGGACTGCCCATTTTCTCAAGAGCATACTACGAGGGACGGGATTTTGCTGAATCAACCTTGGAGCCGCCTTTGGGGTCAGGCCCCTATCTGTTGAATCGTGTCGATGCCGGCCGCTCTGTCAGCTACAAGCGGCGTGACGATTACTGGGCGCGCGATCTCAATGTGAATGTCGGGCAGAACAATTTCGATATCCTGCAGGTCGAGTATTTTGCCGATTACACCTCGGCGTTCGAGGCATTCAAAGGTGGCGCCTATATGTATCGCGAGGAGTTCTTGTCGCTGCTTTGGGCCACCGGATACGATTTTCCGGCCGTACAAAGTGGTTCAGTCAAGGTGGAAACTCTTCCTGATGGTCGTCCGGCGGGCACGCAGGGATTTTGGTTCAACCTTCGCCGTCCAATCTTTGAAGATCCGAGGGTACGGCAGGCCATCGGTATGGCTTTCAACTTTGAATGGGCCAATGAAAGCCTGTTCTATGGAATTTACAGCCGCACCGACAGTTTCTGGGAAAACTCGACCATGCAGGCCGAAGGCATGCCGTCCGAAGCGGAACTCGCCCTTCTCGAGCCGCTGCGCGCAGATATTCCCGACACCGTCCTGACAGACCCTGCATTCAGCCCGGCGGAATCCAATCCGGCCAGTGTCGGAGACAGGCGTGCCCTGCGCGAGGCGGGAGGGATGCTGGACGAGGCTGGCTGGACCGTGGGCGGTGACGGGATACGCGTGAACGCCGACGGGCAGCGCCTGCGGATCGAGGTGCTGAACGACAGCGCCAGTTTCGAAAGGATCATCAACCCCTATATCGAAAACCTGCGCCGCTTGGGTGTTGACGCGGTCTATACCCGCGTGGACGCCGCCCAATCGCAGGAGCGTGAAAAGAAGTTCGACTTCGATATTGTCACGCGCCGCTATTCGATGTCGCAGACTCCGGGCATCGAATTGCGCGGGATTTTTGGCGGGGAAGCCGCCGATGTGGAAGGTTCCAACAATATCGCAGGTGTGAATAATCCGGCTGTCGATTCCCTGATCAAGACGATCGAGAATGCCAGCAGCCGCGCGGATCTGGAAACAGCGGTCTCGGCGCTGGACCGTGTGCTACGCGCGATGCATATCTGGGTGCCGCAGTGGTACAAAGGCGAGCATAACATCGCCTATTTCGATATGTACGAACGTCCCTATACAGACACGCCGCCGCCCAATGGCATGGGTGAGCTGTCGATCTGGTGGTTCAATCCCGAAAAGGCGCAGGCGCTGCGCGCCTCTGGCGCCATCCGCTAGGGGCAAGGACATGGGCGCCTATATTCTTCGCCGTCTGGCGCTGGTTATCCCCACGTTGTTGGGGATCATGATTATCAACTTCGCGCTTGTGCAATTTGTGCCCGGTGGCCCGATCGAGCAGATCATCGCGCAGGTGCAGGGACAGGGCGACGTTTTCGAGGGCTTCGCCGGAGGCGGCGATGCGGGTGCCAGTAGCGCTGGCGCCGGATCAGATAGCGGCTATGCGGGCGCACGTGGCCTGCCGCCCGATTTCATCGCCCAGTTGGAGCGGGAATTCGGTTTCGACAAGCCACCGCTCGAGCGTTTCTTCAATATGCTGTGGAATTACATGCGGCTGGATTTCGGCAACAGCTATTTCCGATCAATAAGTGTGATTGATCTTGTGCTGGAAAAGATGCCGGTCTCGATCACACTTGGCCTTTGGTCAACGCTGATCGCCTATGCCGTGTCGATCCCGCTGGGTATCCGCAAAGCCGTTCAGGACGGATCGCCATTTGATACATGGACCTCGGGCATGATCATTGTGGCCTATGCGATCCCCGGTTTTTTGTTCGCCATCTTGCTGCTGGTGTTGTTCGCGGGCGGGTCATACTGGCAGATATTCCCGCTGCGGGGGCTGACATCCGACAACTTCGACGAACTGTCACTGCTGGGTAAGATTGCCGACTATTTTTGGCACATCGCGTTGCCCGTCACGGCATCGACCATTGCCGCCTTTGCGACATTGACGCTGCTGACCAAGAACAGCTTTCTGGACGAGATCAAGAAGCACTACGTCATGACAGCCCGCGCGAAGGGACTGTCGGAAAAAAGGGTCCTGTACGGACATATTTTCCGCAACGCGATGTTGATCGTGATCGCGGGCTTTCCGGCTGTGTTCATTGGTGTTTTCTTCGGCGGATCGCTGATCATCGAGACGATCTTCTCGCTGGACGGTTTGGGGCGTCTGGGGTTCGAGGCAGCCGTCGCGCGGGATTATCCGGTGATTTTCGGAACGCTGTTCATTTTTGGGCTGATCGGGCTGGTCGTGGGCATCCTGTCGGACCTGATGTATGTGCTGGTTGATCCGCGTATCGACTTTGAAAAAAGGGAAGGGTAAGCCATGGCATCGCTACCTGATCCCACCGCGACCCCTGCGCCCGTTCCCGCCGATATTGGCGCGCCCCCAAAGGCGTTTCTGTCGCCGCTGAGCCAGCGTCGATGGAACAATTTCAAACGCAACCGACGTGCTTTCTGGTCACTGATCATCTTTTCGGTGCTGTTCGGTCTGTCGCTTTGCGCCGAGTTAATTGCCAACGACAAACCGATCTTGGTGAAATATCAGGGCGAGCTCTACACGCCGATCTTCTCGTTCTACCCAGAGACGACATTCGGCGGCGATTTCCAGACCGAAGCCCCTTACCGGGACATCGAGGTGCAGTGCCTTATCGCCTCGGGCGGGTTGGAGGATTGCTTTGACGACCCCGAAGGCATCATCGCGCAGTCTGAAACAGGTATTGTAAACGGGCAGGCGATCGAGAAAGGCTGGGCGATCTGGCCGCTGATCCCCTATAGTTTCCGCACGACTGTTGACCGTCCGGGTGCGGCACCATTGCCGCCTAACGGCCAGAACTGGTTGGGCACGGATGATACCAAGCGCGATGTCGCGGCACGTGTGATCTATGGCTTCCGCCTGTCTATCCTGTTCACGCTGATCGTCACCACAATGGCCTCGGTAGTGGGGATCACGGCGGGTGCGATACAGGGTTATTTTGGTGGCTGGATCGACCTGATTTTCCAGCGCATCATCGAGATATGGGGCGCTACGCCGGCGCTTTATGTCATCATCATCCTGTTTGCCATCTTGGGGCGAAGTTTCTGGCTGCTTGTATTCATCACCGTTCTGTTCGGTTGGACGGCTTTGGTCGGTGTGGTGCGCGCGGAGTTTCTGCGTGCGCGCAATCTGGAATATGTCCGCGCGGCCAAGGCGCTGGGCGTCAGCAACACCACAATCATGTTCAGGCACATGCTGCCCAATGCGATGGTAGCGACCGTAACCATGCTGCCTTTTATCGTCACGGGCACCATTGCCACGCTGGCGGGTTTGGATTTTCTGGGTTTCGGTTTGCCGTCCTCCTCGCCTTCACTGGGTGAATTGACCTTGCAAGCCAAGCAGAACCTGCAAGCGCCATGGCTGGGTTTCACCGCGTTCTTCGTCTTCGCCATCATGTTGTCGCTGCTGGTCTTCATCTTTGAAGGCGTGCGCGATGCGTTTGATCCCAGAAAGACCTTTCAATGAGCCTACTTGAGGTCCGGGACCTGAATGTATCCTTCCGGCAGGATGGCAAACTGACCCATGCTGTGCGCGGCGTCAGCTTTACGTTGGAACGGGGGGAAACCGTCGCCCTTGTCGGTGAAAGCGGATCGGGCAAATCCGTCACGGCACTGAGCACCGTGTCTCTGCTGGGCGACAGCGCGCAGGTGTCAGGCTCGGTCACCTATGACGGGCAACAGATGATCGGTGCCGATGATGCGCTGCTGCGCAAGGTGCGGGGCAATGACATCAGCTTTATCTTTCAGGAACCGATGACCAGCCTGAACCCGCTGCACACGCTAGAGCGGCAACTGTCTGAATCGCTGGCCCTGCATCAAGGCATTGTGGGTGCGGCGGCGCGTGCGCGTATCATCGAGTTGTTGGACAAGGTCGGTATCCGCGACGGGGAAAGCCGCCTTGGTGCCTATCCGCACCAGTTGTCGGGAGGGCAGCGTCAGCGCGTGATGATCGCGATGGCGCTGGCCAACAAACCTGACGTGCTGATCGCGGATGAACCAACCACAGCTTTGGATGTCACGATTCAGGCGCAGATCCTTGATCTTCTTGCCGATCTCAAACGCACCGAGGATATGGGGTTGCTGTTTATCACCCATGAT
>Ga0075118_10002170_pt1 | contig 12773 bp, 13 predicted proteins | sample AntAceMetag02UKE_FD_69794 | JGI IMG/M metagenome (GOLD analysis project Ga0075118, IMG submission 69794) | Saline lake microbial communities from Ace Lake, Antarctica - Antarctic Ace Lake Metagenome 02UKE | ecosystem: Environmental > Aquatic > Non-marine Saline and Alkaline > Saline | place...
TTCTGCGGCTTCCCTTCGCTCACGCGGGGTCATGTCGCGCTGGCCTTGCAAGGTGTCTGCGAGATCGTCGCGTGCCGCTCCGATGCTAATTCCTCTTTGTTCGGCTTCTTGCCTATAGCCTTCGGCAGAATCTAGTCGCTCGGCCTTTTCCTTGGCGGCACGCTCGTCCGCACCATCAAGCGGCAATGGCTCGGAAGGCGGTACGGATGGCTCTGCCGCGTCTTGATCCGTGACACCCACTGGCATGGCTGCACTATCCCCGTCGATCTGGGGGGCTTCTAGCGACTCTGGCGGGTTCGTTGGTGGGGGTGTCGTCTGGCTTGGCGTGCTGGGCGGGTCAAGCAAGCCGGGCAACTCGTTAATCAGCTTGTCCGTGCCATCTGGCGGTCGATCTGCCGGACCCTCCACAATCGCCTGAGCAAGTTGGTCAAGCGTCTCCTTTAAGCTGGCCTCTGCATCCCTGACTTGTGGCGCGGGTAAATCCGGCGCGGTTGGCGGCTTATTGGACGCCACCTTCTGCACCTTTTGTTTGGATGGCTTCCAAGGTGAGTTATCCGACGACCGCTTTGCCATTACGCCGTGACCTTCATCAGTGTTTTAACGCGAATAGACCCGCCATCACGCGGTGCCAAACTCAACTCGACACTATGAACCAGCACGTTCGGAGCAAGGTCGGTCGCGTCCCCGATGTCCAGCGTCAGAGTCCCCTCGACCGGCGCAACCACTGCCGAGCCAAGTAGCCATTCAAAGTCGTCGTTGGTCCCGGTGCTTGTCAGTGGCGTAAACGTCGGCTTGGTGCTGAACTCGCCACCGAACCTAACAGGAACCGGGCCGCCCGAAGCATGGCTGGCGGTGTCCATTTTGTCAGACAGCTTGAGTGTCCCGGCCAATGTCCCGAACTGACTCATCACGGTTGTAATCGCTAGTGAGTTATTTGCGTGGTCTGCGACATAACCCGCCTCAGCAACACCCGCCACTGATAGCGACGTAGATGGAAGGCCGTAGGTGTAGGTTTTGGCCGATTCTGCTGTTCCGCCCGATGAGCCGGTAACGTCAAACAACTGCCAGCTACGCCGAACGCGCCAGCTTTGCGACTTGACGTTCATGCTTGTTGACAAGTTCATGCTAGACGCTTGAGCTAGGCCGTAGGTCGCCTCACCCGTTTCCTTGATAAACCCGACGCCGACATACTCGCCAGTTGGGATGCCGTGGACGTATGAAGCGTGATTGGCAGCCGCACCTTCACAGGCACCCGCGACGTTGAAGAGTGGGTTTCGTAGGCTAACGCTTGTCTGCGCGAAGCACATCGTATATGTGCCGCTTGGAAGCGTTAGCGAGCCGTCTTGGATCAGTGGAAAACTCATGCTTTATAACCTTGGCCGTGGGCCGTATCCTTGTTCAATCGTTCCCTTGCTTGACGGCCACCACCGACCGCCTCGCTGTCCAGCGCCCTTGTTACGGGCAATCATTCGCTCAAACTCGTACATCGATGCCTGTGCGTCTGGGTGTCCCGGCGCTCCAAGGATTAGGTAAGCCCTGGCCCCGATGTTCAAGACTTCGTAAGCCCATCGGTCGGGTACATTTATCTCTTTAGCAAGTGTCGTGGCGTCCGTGCCGCCGATCGTCCATCCCGTAATGTCTAGCGTGTCCCATGCTTCGATATTGACCGTATACGCATCGTCTGGCGTCGGGAACATGAACATCCGATTGCCGTTAAATCCGATCATCTCAGGTCGGCCCGTCGCGTCACTGGTGTCATACTCACGTCGAATCACCTCGTAGTCCACGATCTGTAAGGGCCGATAGTCCGTGGCTTGAATGTAGGGCATCCCGACGATTTGGTCTGGTCTAAATCCCGATGCGATCTCGGTGTCAAGGTCGTAGAACCGCGTTCCGCTGACCGTGGCCATCGTTTTCGTAGAGCGAGCAACTTGGGTTTCCCGCAAGAACCGCTCGAACGCCGTCCTGATCGCCATATCCAACTTACGCTCACTAAAAACATCCTGCGCCGCGTGTAAAACGGAGTCAGTAACATAGAGCCTTGCTTCTGGAACGGTGATCGCCATAAACCACCTCGTTAAGTGAACATGTAGAGTGCGTTGGCCGAAGCCGCGCCAGTCATATCAAAGTAGACGCCAAGGTATTGAGCGCCAGTGTGACTTACCTCGACCATCGCGGGCAGTTGGTCGGCTGGGCTGATGATGTTGATCGCAGCCGTTGCATAGTTGGACGTAATCGTGTCAACCATCAACTGACTTGTCCCACCGATGACCCCGCCAGCAACGCCAGTACCCGTGCCTAGCGTCAAGGTCAAGTGGGCTAGCGGCGTTGGGATGAACTCGCCAACACCACCCGAAACAACCTTAGACCACGCAATCAGCTTGACACCAAACGTCTCTGCGTCCGCGTCTGTGCCAAAGAACATGAGCTTGGCAACCGCCCCGCCGATCCCTAAGATGCCCGCGCCTGTCGTGCTGTTGCTCGATGGCTGGGTCAGGGTTGCAGCGATGGCGGCAAACGATGTTGCTGCCGTGTTGGTTCCAAAGATCGGGCCTGCCCAAAGGCTCGTCTTTACGACTGATTCGGTTTTAGTGGTCTGTACGCCCATTGGATTACTCTCGTGTGTGCGAATTAAACCGACAAGACGCTTTTCAGCGCCGTGCCGATATTGATGCTTAGTCGTTATCCTTTTTGCCAAGTGCAATCTGGCGAACGATCACGGCATTAGCCGCAGCCTCGTTCGTTTCGATGCCGACAAAAGGGAGTAGGTCGATATTAGCGGCCAGCGCCGTGCCAGTCGCAACGTGCGCGTACCCGCCGCCATTGGTGCTGATGTAAGCGCGTGGGACGCGATCGGCATCCAGTTCAAACACCAGTTCGTAGGTGGTTGAAGCCTCGACCGTAACGCCGGTGTTCAGCGTTTCGTCGTCAGTCGCCCGGCCATCGTCGGAAGTAATAAACTCCCAATTCCCGCCCGATTGACTGTCTTGGAAGCGGAAGAACACTTGGTCATTGTCGGTAGCAACCGTGTCGGCGCTCGTGAGCTTAAAGCCCGCGAACAGCGTCAAGGCGTCAATCGCCGCAGCCGTCTTGATCTTCGCGTAAAACGCAAGCTCGTCGCTGGTAGACCAGTCAATCGTACTCAGGTATGGGTTGCCGCCCGTGCCGGTGTGTCCGCCTAACACAACATCGTCGCCGTCTGCTGTGGCGGTGGTGAGCGTGATGCCCCCGCCCGTTGCACGGGCTGGAGCGATGGCGTTGGTGCCGGTGACTTCCCAAACGAGATTAGACGAAGCCGCCGCTTCGACTTCGGCGTCGTCGAATGTCCCATTCAGGTCCGCCGATGCCTTGAGTAGTGGCAATGCCTCGAACTTATCTTGGTAGGAAGTGGGAGCGCTCGGAACGATGCCGAGCTTGGTAAGTAGTGTTGGAGTAATTGTATTAGGCATGATGCTGTTTCTTTCTGTGTGTGTGTTGTTGATGTGTAATCAAATTGCCGTCAATTTATTAAGCCTCGGCTGTCCATGTACCACTGATGCTTGACGCCATCCAGATACCGCTACCGTGGTAGGTCATCGTGGCAGACTCACCCGCAGCGTTTGCGGTGACGTAATCACCTGCTGCCGGAGCAATCCCCGTCTGGATGATCTGATGCGTAGCGTCTTCCACGTCTACGCGAAGCTCTTGGGCTGTGCGAACGTGAAACTCGTAGGTGTCGCCCGTTCGAGCGCCAGCGGGGAGCGAGTATGTAATTGTCCCGGTAGCGCTGAGGTTGGTAAAGATGCCGCCGGTTTGCGCTGGCTTGAGCGTGACGCTGGACGTGCGGTGAGTGACCTTGCGGCGCTTGCCGGTAGGGTCGGTTTCAAGTTGTCGATTTACGTTGTGTTTAGACACGATGGTCTCCTTGTATGCGTTTCGTGGGCCTGCATGGGCGGGGTCTTACGGACCCCGCCCCAGGCTTGCCGTTATAGGGCTGCTGCACTGGTCAACATCCTTAGATGTTGGCGGTGAGGCCGGTGATCTTGGTTTGAAGGTGAGGTTGGTGACAGATTAGACGGGGAACAAACTCGAAGTGGCCCCATTCGACGGCAGGGCCGCCTCGTTGGAGCTTCGTGTTGTCGTTCAGGCCACTAAACATGAAGTCCTTGCCCTTCTGGATTTCCAGCGACCACGAATCCATCGTGGTCAGGTACATTTCGCCCGCAGGACACTTGGGGTCAAGGACGATGTAGGTGTCATCGAAGTTGATGCACTTGCCCTTGAAGCCTGCAAGCGCACTGTTGGGGATGCCGTTCGTGGTGATCTCGTAGCGGCCATCAGCCTCGGCTGCGAGCGTGCGGAACAAGGCTGCACCCGCAACAACGCAGTCCGCCCCAATGCCTGTGCTGGTCTTAGTGGCAATGCCTTCGACCTCTGCACTGGTATCTGCACGGGTAAAGCCAAGTTGAACCGCGCGGATCATTTCCAGTTCCACGGTCGTACTGGTGCCGATTTGAGTAGAAGCCGCCCAGACATTTGCGTTAAGGGAGGTTTCGACTGCACGGTCCACACGACCAAAGACGTTGCCAGAGCCAACCTGGTGCTGTAGGCCAAGAACGCCAGAATCAGTCAAGGCGTTTCCGCCCCAGATTTGTGCGTTCTGTTGGGTGCCTGAAAGCGATCCGGTCCAAAAGTCTTGTGTCACGCGCTTAAACATGCGTTCAAGGGCTGGTTTGGTGGATTCATCGGCGAGTGACTTCACGGCGGTTTCGCCCCTGGCCATCATCAGTGAATCTTTACGAATCTCGACGGGTTCGACGTAGTGACCCCAGCGGAACTCGGCGGTGCCGAAGTTGTCTTCTGCGTAAGCAGCCGCCGTTGGGTAGTTGCCGCCATACGCCACCGATCCGCCGTCGTTGGGTTCAGCCTTGACAAAACGGATTTGGTGGTTAGACGAGCCAAGCTTCTCCGTTTTCTGAGCGGTGGACATGCCAGCGCCGCAGCCAAGGAATCGCCCAGCGGTCGGACGGCCCGCAGTCTCGCCCTTATAGGGGTTCTTGCGGTCATAGACGCCTGCCGCGCCGAGCATAGCCCAGATCGCGGAGTAGGTGGTGAAGCGGTTAGTTACAGCCGCATTGATGTTGTCTTGAATGTGGGCGTTTAGCGCGTCTCGAACGAATGCCATGATGAGGCTCCTGTTGTTCAGGGGCGCTCGGGATTAGGTCGGTCTTAATCAGGTATCCAGACCCTAAAGTCTGATTTCCCTGCTGTATTCCGCCCAGCACCCGCAGCACCCGAAGGTGTCGTTTGGGTGCCCGTGGCTGGCTTGCGTGTCTTAGATGATGCAGGTGGGACGGCGGTTTTCTTCGGCTTTGCTGCGGCCCCTGTAGGCTTGCTTGTCGAAGGAGGCGAGGCGTCCATTTTGTCTACTTCGCGGGCGAAGTATTTTTCTGCGAGCTTCAACATATCACTTCGATCGGATTCGTCCGGGTAAACTTCTGCGGCTTGTTCCAGTGACTCTTGCCATACTGGTTGACCGTCATACCCTTTTTCTTCCTTAAAGCGATTCCAACCCTCTGTCGCCTGTTTCTGCTGCTGTTCCCGTTGAATGTATGCCTTGACTTCATCAAGGCCATCAATCTCTACGGGCTTGCCCTGCGTGTTTCGCATGGCTTTGAATACTTTGGCCTGTGCCGCCGCGAGTTTTGCGAGGTCCGCACGGGATAACTCATCAAACTCGTCTTGGTCTTCTGCCAAGGCATTTAACTCGGCCATCGCCTCTTCAAACTCATCCGATTGCTCGGATTCGGTTGCGTCAACTGGGCTTTCGTCGTCTTTCGGGTCGGCGCTTGCTGCGTCTTGCCGATCGGTTAGCAGTTGTAGAATCTGCTCCATCTTGGCGTTGCTGGCCTGTTCATAGGCCGATTGCCGCTGTTGGAGTTTTTGTAGATTCTTGTCGGGCGTCCCAGGCTTTTGTCTGTCTACCTCTGGGGGAGAATCAGATTCTTGCTCGGGTTCAGGGTTAGGATCATCACCTTCATCCGTCTCGCTTTCAACTTCTTCGACCGGTTCAGCCGCTTCCGTTAATTGCTCGTCGGTAACCTCAGCATCAATCTCCGGTTCGTCTTGTGATTCGTCTGTGGAATCATCAAAACTATCATCGATGTAAACCGAGTCTTCCAGTGGCGTGTCAGGTGCCGATTCGTCCGGCACACTCGCGTCTATTTCCTGCGTCATCTTGCAACACCCATCCAATGCTCGACTTTGCCGCTTGACGCCTCCTGCTAACACTGCTCAAAGAGCTTGTGGTGGAACTGGCGTACTTGGGCTAGAGGTCTGCGTCCTCGGGCAACGGATTCACCACAATGATGAATCACCATGTATTATGTAACATGCGATGCGCGGGCTGCATAGTGGATATGGGCGTTTTGGCACAACAAGGCGAGATTATCACCATGTTTTTGCTAAACCGACGACCTGCTTAAGTCTGATGCGAACATAGCAATGAGGCGCGCGGCGAATCGGTGTCAGCCTTCCGTCGCTGGGGGAAAGATATCGCCATATCGTTCGGATAGAAACATTTAACACATCGGCGGCTTGCTCTGGCGATATGGTTTTGCCGCTTTCGTCGTCAGTGCCAAGACTCTTTCCCATATCCCGCACCGATGAAAGAAGCACTCGGTTTTCAGGCCGACCCTTGGACGGGCTTTTTACCGCTTCTAAATTGCCTCGTTCAATCAGTTTCTGCACGTAATTAACGGAGTAGCCTAGCGATCGGCTTGCTTCGCGTTTGGACACTGTTTTGGGCTTGGATACGTTTGAGATCATCACCTATTCCCTTTGAACTATCAATCTCGTCTACAAAAACCTCACTGTCGGCCTGACACCATCATCTTTGTAGTAGTGGTAGAAGTCAGTAAGGTGGCTGCGGCACATATGGCGGCATCTTCCGCCTTCCTCGGGGTAAATCACCGCAACCGCCGTCTGCGTGCATGGCGATGTCTGTTCCCCGTCGCGTCGGCATGGGGCACTACATATCGGTCCTTCAAGAAGGCGCTTGGGGCGACTCGTTCGCTTCCGTGCTTTCATCTTGTTGTCCCTCGATAGATTCTGGTGATACTTCAATCAATGCGTCCAGCTTGTCCGCGCTACTTACGCCAACGCCCCGCATCCCAGCAAAGACGCCATTGTCATCCTTCCATGCTTTCAACTCCTCAATCGTGGTGATTCCGTTGTCGGCCAATGCTTTAATGGTCGGGCCCGGCAAGTCGCTTGTGTCAATGGTTGTCGTCTCGTCTGTGTCTGGTTCGTTGTCGCCTGTTTCGTCTGGCGTTCGTGGACCACCCTCAACGCCAGCGGCATTGGTCGTGCCAAGTTGGAATCGCTTTACCACCTGCTCGATGTCGCGGTTCTTGTAAGCGATGCCGCCCTTGTTGGCTCGCCCCGCATCAATCGCGGCTTGTTTAAGCGTTTCTCGCTCGTCCTCAGTGGCATACTCAAAGCCTGCCGCATCAAGGCGACGGCGGATAACACGTTCGGCGTGTAGGGTTTCAATGTCGGTGGCGATTGTCATGGTTGGTTTCCTTATCGTGGTCCAGGTGCGTATTGGTCTAGTGAGATTGATGCGCCGACTTGTCCAGACGGCTGTTGTGCACCCCGTTGTTCAAGAATCCTGCGGGCCTTGCCTGCGGGGTCGTCCACCTCAAGCTCAGCCAGCGTATCCTCAAGCGGCAGTAGGCCACTATTATACATCTCCATCGTCTGTGCGCGGTCAAGCTGCTTGGCAATTCCCCGGCCAGCGGCAACCGACACCTGCACATTGAAGTCAGAATAGCCAGCCCGTTCAATGATCCTCCGCAATGCTGGCAGCGCATATCGACTGCTGATCTTGGTCCATTCCGTTTCCGGCATCCATGAGACGATGGCGTGTTGCAAGAGGCGTCCATATCGCGTCATCGCGTGCTCGTCCATGCGGGCCTTGAGCGCCAGCGTCCCGGTCGCGTGTTCTTGGAGTTGGGCGATGGCTACGCCGGACGATCCCGACGATGGAGCGCGGCCCTGTCTTACCCCTACGTTGCCGCTCAGCGTGTCATGCTCTGCGAGAAGCATTTGCAATAGGTTCATCGCCGACGCGCTAAGCTCTGGCGGCTGTACCACCATGCTCTGAAATCCGCCGTTTTGCAGAACATTGTAGAAGGCGTGGTCGGGCATTACCGAGTACCCGCCCGGCTCGTTGAACAAGCTAAGCCCTGTCCCTGACAGAATATCATGCACCGTCTGCGGCAGTACCATCGTCGGCGATTGAGCGTATCGCTGGTTGTTGATGATGATGGCCGCAACGCGGTTAATCTCGCGCTGAATGTCCTCCAGTCGCTTCGCGTCGCCTTGACCAAGAGGTGATCCGTCGATGCGCGGGACGTTGATAAACAAGATTAGGGGGATGTCCCAGTATGGGCATCGCACGTCTTGCACCGGGAAATCAAGTCCGCCAATCGTCACAACCTGCCGCAATCCCTCTGTGTCTGGCCAGTTAGTGCCGTGGTCGCGCTCGTCCTGCGGCTCTACGATGTCGCCGGCTGATGCAGACTTACCAACGTGCTTAGCTCCGTGTTCAGTCAGTCGATATGTTACTTTGGGTCGCCCGGTTTCCTCATCAAGCAGTTCGACCTCTTTCTCAGTACCTTCTTCGTCAACATCCTTGACTTTAACCTCGGTTCTTTCGACCCATTCTTCTGATAGGGCTTGGTCGATGCTTGCCGGGACTTTGTGATGGCGGTGCCATGTCGTTGTGATTTGCAGCATGTCACGCTGATAACCAGCCGTGTTGACGCCTGTGTCGTGAGCATCGACGGAGCCACTGTTGGCGGCGGACTCTAGTAGGTCGTCGCCAAGCTCAGGGAACATGACCTTCGCCCGCTCAAGCGAGACAACGCGGTCTTCGCCCGCATAGTCGCAATCAGCGATATCGTCGTGGTGCGGATCGATCCAAACAGCCTTGATCGGCATCGTCTCTAATGAAATTCGGTGCTTGCGGGCACCTCGCATCATGTAGGTGAATCGCAGGAAGCAGTAGCCGCAGGCGGTGGAATAGTTTGCCGCCCTGAGATACTTCCCGTCGAGGTTTGCGTCGCGGTTTAGCGTGGTGGCAATCTTCTGAATCTCATCCGCCGTCGCGTCGTCGTCAATCTTTTGCATGTCCTCACGCGTGAATAAGCCTTGGTCAATCAGGGCGTTCACCTTGTCCACCTGAGAATCGCTCAATGCGCGGGATGGGCCATACTCATCGTCCATAAAGCCCGCGATATCAGGGTAAACGGCATCAATCTCATCCATTGCCTCCGTTTCGTTAATCGGCGGTGGTGGCGGGGCACCTGTATCAGCGGGCGACATCTGCCCCTGGGCGATAATCGCCTGCTGCATCTCCCCGATCTTCGTCTCTCGCAGCAGGATTAGCGAGTTGGCCCCTCGTTTTGTGAGCCAATGCTCGGCATCATCGCCAGTTTCCTGCGGCTGGAAGCGAATCTGTACCGGCCTCGCTGTCCTAGCTTCAGTGTTAGAGAGGATTGCGTTCTGTGTGCGGTTCAGCACTGGTCGCACCAAGTCATCCATGCCGTCACTGCCGCCGGAAATGACGCTCTGGAACGCAACAGTACCGCGTTGCGCATCCATCGCATCGCCTGAATACTGCTGGTAGTCCCACTGATTGCCGAAGTAGGCTTGAACTGCGTCAAGTGCCTCTCGCTCGATCGGGCCGTGGATCATCCGGGCTTCGTCGCGCACCCGGCTTACCATCTGTACGGTGTCGTTGCCTTCCGATCTGCTGTCGTGGTGTAGGCCGCTGCTCGCACTGAGCTTTGGCATCTTCTTGACGGCCTTCTTTGCAAGGCTCGATAGGTCACTCATTAAGGGCATGGTTTAATCCGTTATTGGGGCTTGACGTAGTTGCCGGGGCGCATCAGGCTTGCCTTGGGCATCCCTGCCCGCCCTGCGGTGTCTGCGTTCTGTTTGTCAGCCTTGGCCCTTAGGCTGGCGATGAGTTCTTTTGTCTGGCGCTCAACGTCAGCCATCTGCTTTTGCGTCATCGGGACCGGCGGCTTGCCTTGGCTGAGCATGGCCTGTGGTGCTCGGCGGCGATAGGCTCGGGCAAAGATCAGCACTGATCCTGCGATGGACAGTAGGCCTATAAACAGAGCGATTGCTTGGGATAGCTGGATGATTTGGTTGATGGTCATTGCACTCTCGCCCCATAACTCGGTGAACTGCCAACGAACGCCCGTAGTGGCCGGATCAGGTAGTCCGAGCCAAGGTACGCCCCATCGACCGGCAAGCCATCACGATCCATCTTCCGGGCATACTGCGAAAGCTCGCGCCTAAGGTTCTTGCACCTCTCACATATTACCAACTTCCTCGACCTTAACAAAATCTGAACCTGCGAATCTGCCATCTCTTGTGATGTCTCAATCCACGGTCCGAAGTTCCATCCGCGTGAACTCAACTCGCTCGCCGTCACGCCCACCTCTTTTTGCCGCATGTATACCGAGTCTGGGTCCATCATCATGCCACGCATATCGTCGCGGCGGCTCACCTTGTTGCGGGCAAGCAATCCGGTCAAGCGGCCTTGTAGCGACTCGGCATCGGCGTTAGCCTCGTACATCTCATCGAGGACAACCATCGTGCCTTCGATATCCATCGTGCCGAGCAGCGCTCCGGTCGTTGCGCCCGGCTGAAGCATGAGCCACGCATAGCAGTCGCGGGGCATTTCGGCCATATTGGGGATGATCTGCCCGCCGTCTCGGTATGGCTCATCGTGGAACTCTGTGAACATGATGCCTGGCCTCGTTAATTTGCTGACGACGATTCCACACCATGCCACCATGTCCGCGCAGTCGTCGTGCTTGCCTTGCGGAAATGAAAGCAGTTCGGCCTCTAGGTCGTCAAGGTTGGGAATACCCTCTACAAAGAAGAACTTACCGCCCTCAAACATAGGCTCAACGATGCTGGACCTAGCCACCTTGTCCTGCGTGCCGGGCTTGAGCGGCGTGACGGGCAATCCCTCGGCCAAGAACTCCTGATTGAGCGTCTTGCCCCAGTGAGCATCCTCGTAAGCCCCTCTATCAAGGCCGAACCGTGCGAAGTCGCTGCGCAGCACCCGCTTGACGGTCGGGCTGTCGGCCTGTGCTCGCCAGATGTCCAGCAGGATGATGTCACCCTTCTTGGTGACGGCGATGATGCCGCGAACCGTGTAGTCGGCCTGCGTCTTGGCGGTTTGGGCAAGGTCGGCCACTGCGATCGTGAGCAGGTCGGCGTCGTAGACGGTCATGGTCGTGCCGTCGTCCTGCGGTAGCTGGTATCCGCTGTCGATGCGCTTGGCGTAGCGGAACCATTCACGCTTGTAGCGGTTGCCGTCCTCTGCCCTTGGCTCTTGCTGGTAGAGCGATTGCCACGCACGCTTGCCCACGGCTTGTTTTGTCGCGTCGAGGTCGCCCACGCTGTATCGCTCGGGCCAGAGAGCTTCGCCGGGCTTTCGGTTCAGTACGTCGCCTTTGCGGGCTAGCGCGGGGAGATCGACCACCTCCCACTGATCGCCGCCGTCCGTCATCTCGTCCAGCAGCTTGCCTGCAAGGTCGTCCTCGTGCCAGCGCGCCATAGTCAAGATGATTGATCCGCCGGGTTCGAGCCGCGTTCGGAACGTCGTGCGCCACCATTCGATCATGGATTCACGCATCAACTCGCTGTTCGCTTCGGCCCAGTTTTTTATTGGGTCGTCGCAAATCATTAGCGAAAATCCACGTCCAGTAAATTCGCCGCCTACACCGGCTGTGTGCATCCCTCCCTTTTCCGTCGTCTCCCATGAGTGCGCGGCACCACTATCGGCGGCTACCTCGATACCCAGCTTGGCGCTATGCTCGGTGATCGTATTTCTAACCCTCCGGCCCCACAGGGCTGAGAAGTTAGCTTGGTACGTTGCCATGCCGATCAGGTTTGCGGGTCGATGGGCGAGATACCAGACGGGTAGGGCGTGTGAGGCAGCCCAGGACTTCCCATGCCGGACCGAGCAAGACAGCATGATGCGTTTATTGCCCTCCAGCACCTCGGCCAGCTTGGCGCCCATGTACCGGACGTGCTTAGGCCGCGTCCACGTCGGCTCTAACCACGCCATGAGCGCATCGGGTGTGGCCATCGCCTTAGCTCGCGCGATGGCCACGTCGTAATCGGCCAGGCTGTACTTGGCTATCGTCTCGTCCCCGAATATGTCTGAATCAATCGCGGTCATTCTGCCTCCGTATTCGGTCAGTATCAGGACGCGAAAAAGATTTTTTACTTTTTTTGGCTAAAGCCCTTGACATGGTTAGCCGACCTGCTAATATGTGGTTGTCGATGAGCGTCATCGGCACGAATCCAACACCGGCAACTACAGGAGCCAAACCATGGAAAACGTCGCACTTAATGGAACCGAATACGCCATCGAACTTGCCCGCCCTGCTGATGCGGACACGACGCGCGTACATATCTACGCAGACAATGTTTGGGTGGGTGATGGTACGTTGAGCGCCAATTTGAGTATCGAGGATTGCGCCGCTGATCTCGGCGAGGATGTGTACGACGCTCTGGAAGATGCCCTGAGTGATGCGCTTGGCCTCGGCCTGTACGCTGCATGTGACCCATCTTGACACCCCTATCGCCCCGGCCAACGCGGAGGCGGACTGACACCCAACCCAAACAGATAGGAGCAACGCAATGAACGCAATCATAGAAAAACTCATCCCCTTAGCCGACGCACACCAAGCCGCCGA
>Ga0075118_10002179_pt1 | contig 12740 bp, 9 predicted proteins | sample AntAceMetag02UKE_FD_69794 | JGI IMG/M metagenome (GOLD analysis project Ga0075118, IMG submission 69794) | Saline lake microbial communities from Ace Lake, Antarctica - Antarctic Ace Lake Metagenome 02UKE | ecosystem: Environmental > Aquatic > Non-marine Saline and Alkaline > Saline | place...
TTTCTAATTTTGCATTTACTCTACAATTCCAAAAGACAATGAAGCATAAAACCAATACCATCGTCATCAAGATAGGTTCCAATGTGCTAACCATGGAGGATGGTAGTCCTGACCTAAACAGAATGGCAAGCCTAGTGGACCAAATGGTCTTCCTTTTGGAGAAAGGAATAAAAGTGGTATTGGTCACGTCGGGTGCTGTTGCTTTTGGAAGAAAGTCGTTACCACTGAACCCAAAAACCGATGCAATATCCAAAAAGCAGGTTTGGGCTGCCATCGGGCAAATAGAACTAATCCGGCACTATAAGGAATTGTTTTCCAATTATGGGCATCCCATTGCCCAGCTAATGGTTACAAAGGAGGATTTTAGAGACAGGACGCATTATCTCAACATGAAAAATTGCCTCGATGGTTTATTAAAAAACAATGTGGTCCCTGTAATTAACGAAAATGATGCCGTGGCTGTAACCGAATTGATGTTCACAGATAATGACGAACTTGCAGGGCTGGTGGCTGCCATGATAGACGCCGATAGTTTACTGCTACTTACCAATGTAGACGGAATTTATAAGGGTCATCCTTCAGATCCTTCCTCCGAACTTATAACATTTGTAGGACAGAAAATGCCTGATTTGAGCCAATATATATCCACCCATAAATCCTCCTTTGGACGCGGGGGAATGCTTACAAAAATGACCATGGCAAAAAAATCTGCCAATCTTGGCATTGAAGTTTTGATTGCCAACGGGAAGAAAGACAATGTGCTAATCGCCTATTTTAACAAGGAGCTTAATTGCACCTATTTTGAACCTGGGGAATCAAAAGACAATCACAAAAAATGGGTCGCTCACAGTGACAATTTCTCCAAAGGAGAAGTTACCATCAACGAAGGGGCTAAAAATGCCTTGGTATCGGATAAAATAACCAGTTTATTGCCTGTGGGGATTCTATCCATCAAAGGGGAATTTCTGAAAGGGGATATTATTCGTATTGTAGATCCAGCAGGAACCAGACTCGGTCTTGGGAAAGCCGAATACAATGCTAAAACTGCCAATGAAAGAATTGGACTTAGTGGTCAAAAACCATTGATACATTATGATTACCTTTATATTTCTGAATTAAACTGATACCTGTCGGTATAAACAATATTACTTATGGACAACCAGGAAAACATCTTTTTAAAAACACTGGAGGCAAGCAGGGGGCTCTCCCTCCTATCAGAAGATAAAATCAATAAAATTTTAGATGATTTGGCGATGGCAGCCATAAAATACACCCCAGAAATCCTCGATGCCAACCAAGACGACCTGGACCGAATGAACCCTAATGACCCAAAATACGACCGTCTTAAATTGACTGAGGAAAGGTTGGAAGGAATTGCTAGTGACCTTATCAATGTGGCCAAACTGGACACGCCACTAGGAGAAATTATTTCTGATAAGGTCCTTGCCAATGGATTGGAATTGAAAAAAATAAGGGTTCCTATAGGAGTAATCGGCATCATTTATGAATCTAGACCAAATGTTACTTTCGACGTTTTTAGCCTTTGCCTGAAAACAGGGAATGCCCTAGTGCTTAAAGGGGGATCAGATGCTTATGCTTCCAATTCCTGCATTGTTGATCTCATTCATAAGGTATTGAAGAAAAACAATGTAGCTACCGATATAGTCAATCTACTTCCTGCAGGAAGGGAGGCTACCAAGGCCTTGCTTCACGCCGTAGGTTTTGTCGACATGATCATCCCAAGAGGAAGTCAGGGACTAATCAATTTTGTCAGGGAAAACGCTAAAGTACCGGTGATAGAAACTGGTGCAGGTATCGTCCATACTTATTTTGACCAATCTGCGAACCTTGAAAAAGGCACTGCTATTATTTTCAATGCCAAGACAAGAAGGGTAAGCGTCTGTAATGCACTCGATTGTTTATTGTTGCATCAAAGCAGAAAGTCAGATTTGGAGGCAATGACCCTGCCACTGGCAAAAAAAGGGGTAACCATCTATGCAGACGAACAGGCATACAAAGAATTGGAAGGGAAATATCCTGAGAACCTGCTTCATCATGCCAAAGAAGAACACTTTGGCACGGAGTTTCTTTCCATGACACTCTCGCTAAAAGTGGTGGCAGATATAGAAGAAGCACTGGAACATATATCCAAGTACAGTAGTAAACACAGTGAAGCCATCATTGCAGAGGATGAAAAATCCATTGACCATTTTCTGAGGGCAGTAGATGCTGCAGCGGTGTATGCCAATGCTTCCACTGCATTTACCGATGGTGCTCAGTTTGGCTTAGGCGCCGAAATTGGCATTAGTACGCAAAAACTACACGCCCGAGGCCCAATGGGCCTAGAAGAAATGACTACCTATAAATGGGTAATTAGAGGAAAAGGGCAAATCAGGGATTAATAAATAGCACCTCTGTAGATGAAAAGGAAATAATATGGATTCAATACCAAATATTTCCTTTTTATTTTTACTCAACCCTTTGATACTATTTTTTAAAAGCATAATTGACTGATCAGTCAGATTTTGTACACACAATTTAATATTCATCTTATTTTTTATAATCGATAAAATCGTACTTTGGTTAGTTTCTAAAATCCTATCGCAGAAAGGATATAAAGAGCTATTAATTCCATTGATGGAGTGTGTATTCACAGTAAACTTTTGGAATGCGCACCTTAGGGCTAATTTTTATACTACCTTAATGGTATTTTAAGGCAATCTTAAGAAAGATATCGTTTATTTGCTTTGTATTAGTATCAACTACCCATGGCTGGTAAACTTCAAAAATGCCAATAAATGATTTGCCGTGATTTATAAACTTCATTCAGCATGAGGATTCTAATAATTGAGGATGAACCTGGGATCTCAGGATTTTTAAAACAAGGCCTGGAAGAAGAAGCCTATGCTGTGGACGTGGCAGATAACGGCAGGTTAGGATTGGAAATGGCTCTCGAGGGGTATTATGATATCCTTCTGGTAGATTGGATGGTTCCGGGGCTGAGTGGTATAGAAATTACACGGCAGTTCAGAAAAGAATTTCCAGCTACCCCTATTTTGTTCATAACAGCCAAAGATACTTCAGATGAGGCTATATTTGCACTACAAACTGGGGCAAATGACTATATCCGGAAACCATTTAATTTTGAAGAGTTACTGGCCCGTATCAGGGTACAATTGAGATCCCAGTCTGGTGATCAACTGTGTTTTACGCTTGGCCCTATCAGTTTATTTACGGAAAATCATCGTGTTGAAATCAATGGGAAGGAAGTAGTTTTGACCCAAAAAGAATTTGCGCTTTTGGAATACCTCCTTCGCCACAAAAACAAAGTTTGCCGGAGAATCCGAATAATAGAAAGTGTATGGGACATTCATTTTGATTATGATACCGGCGTGATTGATGTTTTCATCAATTCATTGAGGAAAAAGCTCGGCTTGAGTAAAGACAACAATTACATCCAAACCATTAGAGGTGTAGGATATATGGCCAAGGAGGAATGAAAAGGACATACAAAAACAGGATATCTTTCAAACTTACCATGGCATCTGCTTTTATGGTGCTGGTTTCGTTTTTCCTTATCTTTATGGTTGTAAAATCCACTGTTCTGGGCAATATAGATCACAACCTTGTAAATGAAACCAATAAGCATGTTGATCAAATAAAAATTGAGAATGGTCAAATAAAATTTGCTCACAAGGGAGAGTGGGAAGAGGAAGAGCACAATGAAATTAATTTTAACCCCATTTTCATTGAGATTGTGGATGAGGAAGGAAATTCCATGGACAAATCGCCAAATCTGGGTAGCAACAATCTTAATTTTAAACCCGGTACTTCTTCAGAAAACAAGGGTTTTAACCTCACCCTAAATGGAAAAGAAATAAGGCAAATGCAGGTGGAGCTATTTACCAATAAAGAGTTGTCAGGGTATCTATTACTCGCTACTTCTTTTGAGGATTCGAAGCTCTTACTCACCAATCTTAAAACCATACTTTTTCTACTTTACCCTGTGGTTTTGTTATTCCTGTTCCTTACCCTGAGGTGGTTGGCTTCCAAAAGTATACAGCCCATTATAGATATTACTCACAAAGCAGAAATAATTACAAAAGACAACCTCAATGAAAGGCTTCCTTCCCTCCGGTATAAGGATGAAATCAACAGCCTCTCTGTATCTATCAACCATCTTTTGGAAAGGATAGAAAGAGGTGTTTTGAGGGAAAAGCAATTTACTTCTGATGCATCCCATGAATTAAGGACGCCACTGGCGATATTAAAAGGGAATTTTGAAGTATTGATCCGAAAGCCAAGACCACAGGAAGAATATGTGGAAAAAATAAAAGATGGAATTGTAATCATAGACAAACTAAATGCTATCCTGGACCAATTATTGACCCTTGCAAGACTTCAGAAAAGCCCTTTTGATGGTGAAGAAGTAGATTTGAAGTTTTTAATAAGGGATATCATGGCTTCCATCGGCACACAAAACCCAACCCGATCCATTCAGTTGGAAGACAAGGTCCATAAAAACCTTTACATCAAAGCCAATGAAAAATCATTGGCCATAATCCTTGAGAACCTCATTCATAATGCAATAAAGTATTCCTCAGAAAACCAAGGCATCAAATTGATCCTTGTGAAGGATAACGAGGGAATCTTCTTGCATATAGTAGATTTGGGCATAGGGATTTCAGAGGATGAACTCACAAAGATATACCAACCATTTTTTCGTGGAGAAAGCCATGAGCTGGGTCGTATTAATGGGGCAGGGCTTGGTCTTTCCATCGTAAAAAAACTCTGTGATTTTTACAAAATAGGCCTTAACACGCGAAGTGAAAAAGGAAAGGGTTCGACTTTCACACTTCTGTTTCCACCCTCTCTACAACATTCTTAAGGAGACCTTAAGAATTACTTAAGCCACCTTAAAGGTATTTGTATGTACTTTTAGGTATTGAAAATGCAAAGGATATTGAAGTTACGAGAAAATCCCATGCGTGGAGAAAACGGAGATATAATACCGCTATTAACAAAGCAACTGTTTTAAAGTAATTCAATAATAGAATGACCATTATATTATAGGTATTCAAGCAGAATATATAACGACTAATACATATATTAGGTAGAATAATCAATTGAAATTGTTGGGGATTAATCAAAATCATGCTAGATAAAATTATTCGTTGGAGTGTAGGAAACAAACTCCTGGTTTTTTTGTTTGTTTTTGGCCTTTTGGGATTTGGCTCCTATTCTTTGACACAAATACCAATAGGCGCGGTTCCTGATGTAACCAATAATCAAGTTCAGGTAATAACTACTTCAAGAAACCTCTCAACCGAGGATGTTGAAAAATACTTAACCTACCCAATAGAACTGGAAATGGTCAACCTCCCGGGGGTTAAGGAGATCCGTTCAGTTTCTAAGTTTGGTTTATCTGTAGTAACGATTGTCTTTGAAGACAATCTGGGAACTTACCTCCCCAGACAGTTGATCGCAGAAAAAATAAAAACAGCAGAACAAAATATACCATCCAATTTCGGTAAACCCTTTATGGGTCCTATATCCACCGGCTTGGGCGAAATTTATCAATATACCATAGATCTCAAGCCAGGGTATGAAGACCGGTATTCATTAACTGACCTTAGAACCATCCAGGATTGGATCGTTAAACGACAACTTTCCGGAACTCCTGGCGTGGTCGAAGTCAATACCTGGGGAGGATACCTGAAGCAATACGAAGTAGCAGTAAATCCTGAGCGGTTGAAAGCAATGAATATAGACCTGGGAGAGGTGTTTATGGCTTTGGAACAAAATAATGCTATCGCAGGAGGCGGCTATATAGAAAAGACAAATGAGTCTTACTTTATCAGAGCAGAGGGACAAACTAAATCGCTTGAAGAAATCAGGCTGATAGTAGTAAAGAGCAGAGAAGGCCAACCGGTTTTTGTCAGAGATGTGGCAGAAGTAAGGTTCGGTCATGCCAATCGCTTTGGGGCAATTACTGCCAATGGACAAGGTGAAAAAGTACTGGGACAAGTGATGATGCTCAAAGGTGCAGATTCCAAGGCCACCATCGATCGGGTCAAACAAAAGCTGGTTCAGATCGAACCAACATTGCCAGAAGGAATTGTGATCAACGGCTTTTTGGACAGAAGTGATTTGATAGGAAGAACTACCTTTACCATTGCTGAAAACCTAATACTAGGCTGTTTAATTGTTGTTTTTGTAGTGGTTTTGTTGCTGGGAAACTTTCGTTCAGGGCTTGTGGTTTCCTCAGTCATCCCTTTGAGTTTGTTCTTTGCCTTATCCATGATGTACCTTTTTGGTGTAGATGCAAACCTGATGAGCCTGGGTGCTGTAGATTTTGGGATCATAATAGATGGCGCAGTGATTATTGTAGAATACATCGCATTTCAATTTACCCAGAAATACAGTGAGTTATCGGGTCTTTCCGGAGCTGTCTCGCAAAAAGAAAAGGACCGCATTGCTATCGAAAGCGCTTCCAAAATGATGAATAGTGCTGTATTTGGTCAATTGATCATCATTATCGTTTTTATTCCCATTTTAACTTTATCAGGAATCGAGGGCAAAATGTTCCGTCCTATGGCGCAGGTATTCAGTTTTGCATTGATAGGCACTATGATCCTTGGGCTAACTTATGTTCCGGTGATTTCGTCTTTGTTTCTGAAGACTACAGACCCCGAAAAGAAAAATTTTACCAGCAAGCTTTTAGAATCCATTAACAAAATTTACCAACCGTCAATTACCTGGGCTCTAGGACATAGAAAAGTAGTACTCAGCGTTTCTGCTGGTATTTTAGTGGCTACTTTTTGGCTCTTTTCCAAAATGGGTGGTGAATTTATCCCCACCCTGAATGAAGGGGATTTTGTTATACAGCCCGTATTAAAAACGGGTACAACATTGACCAAGACTATTGCCATTACCACCGAAATGGAAAAGTTGTTGTTAAAATTTCCTGAGGTAGATCAGGTAGTAAGTCGAATTGGTGCCGCTGAGATTCCTACTGATCCCATGTCCATGGAGGAAAGTGATGTAATTGTCACCTTAAAGCCGAAAGATGAATGGACTACAGTTACGACTAAAGATGAACTGGCGAGCGCTTTTAAGGATTCTTTGGCTGTAATCGCTGGATTAGATCTGGAATTTACACAACCCATCGAAATGCGCTTCAACGAACTTATAACAGGTGTCAGGGCAGATCTAGCCATCAAAATCTTCGGAGAAGACCTGGATATCCTGAACGAAAAAGCCCATGAAGTAGAAGCTGCTATTTCCGGCGTATCCGGGGCTGCGGATATCGTGGTGGAAAAAATAGCAGGCTTGCCCCAAATGAAGGTGAAATACGACCGATTAAAAATCGCCAAATACGGGCTAAACGTCAATGCACTAAATGACATCCTTACTATGGGTTTTGCAGGAAAAACTGCCGGGACGATTTTCGAGGGTGAAAAACAATTTGACCTTGTGGTCAGGTATGGGGAAAGTTACAGGCAAAATCTAGACGATATCAAGACAGCATCTGTTAACCTACCCAACGGAAATTCCCTGCCCCTCAGCGAATTTGCGGAAATCTACATAGACAAAGGCCCGGCAAAAATATCACGAGACGGCTCCCGTCGAAGGATTGTAATAGGGGTTAATGTAAGAAATAGAGATTTACAATCTGTGGTTACTGATATCCAGGAGATCGTTAATCGGGAAATCAGTCTTCCTGATGGATATTTCGTAGAATATGGAGGTCAATTTGAAAACCTAAACATGGCAAAAGCACGTTTAAAAATAGCTGTCCCTATTGCTCTTACACTGATATTTCTGCTTCTATATTTTGCGCTTTCTTCAATTAAAGAAGCCTTGCTGATCTTCACTGCCATACCATTTTCTACCGTAGGTGGCATTTTATTGCTATACCTGCGGGATATGCCATTTAGTATCTCTGCCGGAGTAGGATTTATCGCTCTTTTTGGTATTGCAGTATTGAACGGTATAGTTTTAATTGAGCATTTCAAAGATTTAAAACTAAGGCACAAGGGAAATTTAAATACACTCGTTATTCGAGGAACCTTGGAAAGACTGAGACCTGTCCTTCTCACTGCATCGGCTGCTGCACTCGGTTTTTTACCAATGGCTATATCCACTTCTGCGGGAGCAGAGGTACAACGCCCGTTAGCAACGGTAGTCATAGGAGGTCTAATCTCAGCTACTCTTCTCACCCTTATTGTGCTTCCTGTACTTTATACCATGTTTCATCCCAACATAGAAAGTAATGAACCATCCTAATAGACTACTATTGTTTCTTTTTTTCCTGGTTTTACTTTTACCTGCCGAGCTATTCGGGCAAAGCCAGCCGATCAATTTAAATGATGCTATTGCGCTAGCGCTGGAAAACAACCGAGGACTAAAAGCATCTCTTGAAAAAGTAGCCGCTGCCAACGCAATGGTTCCATCCGCCTTCAATTTGGATAAAACCCAATTGTATTACAGGCATGACCAAAATGATATCGCAGAAAATGGATTTTCCAATAAAGTTTTTGGCATAAGCCAAAGTATGCTTTTCCCTACAATTTACGGAAAACAGCGAAAAGTATTTATGAACATGGGTGAATTAGAGTACCAGCAACATGCACTTAACCAAAATCAGGTAAAGAAAGAGGTGTCTCAAACCTACTACACCATTGTATATCTGAATAAATTAGAAAACAATTACTTCTTTTTAGACAGCTTGTACAGGAAGTTTTCTAAAGCTGCCGATCGAAGATTCGAGGTTGGAGCTACCAATTACTTGGAAAAACTAACGGCCAAAAGTAAGCAACGGGAGCTCGAAGTATTACTGACACAAACCCATGAAAGAAAAAATCAAGCTTATGCAAGGTTAGCACAACTAATTCAAACAGCCCAGGAATATCTGGTAGATCAGGAAAAGCTTATCCCATTAGAATTAATTGAATCAGAAATTAACAATCACCCAGGAATAGGCTATTATGAACGGGCAGTTGATTTACGAAGAAATAACCTCGTTTTAGAAAAAAACAGGTTATTGCCCGATTTGCATGCGGAAGTTTTTAGAGGAACAAATAGTGGTCAAAATGCACAGGTATATCCCGGTGTAATGTTTGGGATTTCTATTCCTCTCTGGTTTGGTGCACAAAAGGCAAAAATCAATTCGGGTAAATATCAGCTGTCACAAGCAAAATTTCAATTGGATAATTATACCTATCAATTGGAAAAAAGTAGCGAACAGCTGAGGATTCAGTTGCAGATCTTTCAAGAAGCCATTTCATTTTATAACATGGAAGGTAAACTCTTGAGTCAACAACTAATTGAACAAGGAAACCAGTCTTTCCAAAATGGTGAAATCGACTTTTTCCAATTTGTTATTCTCCTGGAAAATTCCCGATCCTTAGAAGTAGATTATTTAAACAATCTGCAACAATACAACATGACCGTACTGGAAATCAATCACCTAACCAATATCTGAGTAATGAAAATCTTGTTTATAAGCTTAATTTCTTGCTGCGTTTCTGTTATCCTGTTTTCATGCGGCACCGAAAACACAGAAAAGGAGATCCCTCAGTCAGAGGTGGTTGAATCCTCTGAAATTGTCCTCACTGAGGCGCAGTATAAAAAATCCAATATGGAATTGGCGCCGCTTTCCGATCATGATTTCAGTGATTATGTTTTGGCCACTGGACTTATTGACATTCCACCAGAAGGGAGGTTTGAAGTAAGTGCCTATTTCGGCGGTAAAATCATAAAATTTGACCTATTGAAAGGCCAAAAGATAGTAAAAGGGCAAACCCTATTTGTTCTCGAAAATCCAACATTTGTGCAGATGCAGGAAGATTACCTGGATGCCAAAAGCCAACTTGCATTTCTAACCTCGGACTTTGAACGGCAGAAGTTATTAAGTAATGAAAATATTACTTCTCAAAAGTCCTTTACCAAATCAGAGGCTGATTATAATAGTACCATCGCTAAGGTGGAATCTTTAAGAAAAAAACTGGAAATGCTAAACATCCCGACCAAAAATTTAGCCCCTTCCGGAATCACTTCAATGGTAACTATCAAAGCACCAATATCCGGTTATATTGAATCCATCAATGTCAATCAGGGAGCTTTTCTCAACCCTACGGATATTGCATTAACGATCATGAATACTGAGCACATGCATATAGAACTCAGTGTTTTTGAGCAAAATGCCAGTTCACTCAAAAAAGAACAATCTGTCACCTTTTTCCTTCCTGATAATCCCGCAGTAACATTTGAGGCAGAGATATTTTTGCTTGCCCCTTCTATCAATGAAAACAGGGTATTGAATGTTCATGCCCATTTGAAAGATGAACATACAACCCATAACCTAGTTCCAGGAATGTTTGTAGAGGCAAAAATTGAAATGGAAAAAACCAACCATGCAGCCTTACCCAATGCCGCTATAGTCAATGCCAATGAAATCAATTGTGTGCTATCATTGGCAAGAAAAGATGGCGACAAGTATTACCTTAAAAAAAATGAGGTAACTATTTCCTTTCAGGACGATGAAATGGCTGCCATTACTTTTGAAACAGCTCCGAAAGAAGGTACACTATTTCTTACTAAAGGAGGATTCCAACTGATTAAATAGCTTAATATGCTTGTGTTACATCAACCCTGAGAAAACCAGGGCTGACATTACGAACGCCATCGAATAATTCCATCTAACTCTTTATGGACTCAAACTTACCTAAAGAATTTTTCAGCGTAATTGACGCAGCCTAAAATAAATAGCTCTGGGTTTTAACCCGGAGTTTAGTAACAATACCCCCTCGATTTTGGCGGTATTGTTGCCTATTTTTTGCAACAATAGTGACAAAATCCCGACGTTAGGCTACCTAACGTTACTTAGTAATGTCTTCGAACCCGCGTTTAAGCCCTTTTCAAGCGGGGAAAACCATCATGTAATTGGGAAATAGGAAAATGTTGGTCAGGAAAACAGAAATGTAACCCGGCAAAATGCATTTGTAAGTCGGGAAAACGGAAATGTAATTAGGTATTATTGAATTGTAATTATTATAAACCCAAAAGAAAATCCTGAAATTCCTGGGTATTAAAATTGCTCATTCCCTCCTGATAAAAAACAATTTTACCTTCAGGGCTTACGACCAGTGTGGTGGGTATCGCCTGGCTTTGCAAGGATTGATTTAATCCATAGGCAGCATGGACAATAGGAAAAGAATATTCCTTTTCCTCCACGAGTTTTTTACTTTTATTAAAATCATCGTCCAAGGCAATCATCAGGAAAACCAGGTCTTCCTCACCATTTACCTTGTCATACAAATCAGAGATATGTGGCATTTCTGCCCGGCAAGGAGGGCACCATGTAGCCCATAAGTTAATAAAGATGGTTTTGCCCTTAAGCTGGGATAGGCCTACCCTGTCTCCATGGATGTCAACAAACTGCCCAGCATAATCAAATTCTTGCTTTTCCTTGTTCTCCAATAAAACCTTCGGCTTTATCAATCCTGTGGACAATACCAAAGATTGAAGCCCTCCCACTATTGGCGTAATTAGGCCCGTAAAGTATAAGATACCAAATATCCCCAACATTATCCCCCAACTTTTTATTTCTTTTCTCCAATTCATATGTATCAAATTTTACGTAAAAATAAAACCTATTTTATTAGTAATCGGTGACAAAACTCACGTTGAAAACTTCCGAAATCATTAGGACTTGCTTATTTTTGTTCTAAAACGAATACAATGAAAACAAAGTTAACGATTACCTCATTATTTTCCGTGTTATTAATGTTTAGCGCCTTCAAAGCAAGTGCGCAAATCCATATTGGTGTCTACCACGAGGGCATTCTCAACCATATAGGGGTCGGAACTGATCCCGAAAAGAAAATGTTTGGCGAAGCTCGGGTGCTTGCAGGTGGTGTCGTAAATCCATTCCTGGGAGTGGAGGCTTTGGGACATTATAATTTTCGCCAAACCGATAGGTACAACCTGCATGCAGGATTGATGTTAGGCTATACCGAAATTAGTGACTTCCAGGCAGGTATTCCATTTGGGTTAAGCTTTAAACCTATTGCCAACCATCGCCAGTTTTCTTTGTTGCTGGAAGGAATGCCTATGTACGAATCCTATGATTTTACCATCAGGGCATTGATTGGATTGAGGTATACCTTGAGTAAAGAAAACTGATTGCCTTAATACCCGTATTTCTTACCCCAGAGTTTTTGAAGGTTTTTCCTCAACTCGTTCTCACGGGCATTGGCACCAGGATCATATAGTTTTGTGCCTTTGATTTTATCTGGAAGAAATTCCTGAAGCGCAAAATTGTTCTCAAAGTCATGGGAATACTTATACTCTTTCCCATAGTTCAAGTCTTTCATCAACTTGGTAGGCGCATTGCGAAGGTGAAGGGGAACAGGTAGGTTTCCTTCCTGTTTTACCATTGCCTGGGCAGTATTGATGGCCATATAGCTTGCATTGCTCTTTGCAGAGGAAGCCAAATAAGTTACACATTGAGACAAGATAATTCTGGATTCGGGATAACCGATAACATTTACCGCTTGAAAACAATTGGTAGCGAGCAAAAGTGCATTGGGATTGGCATTACCAATGTCCTCAGAAGCCAAGATAAGAAGCCGCCTAGCAATAAACTTCACATCCTCTCCCCCTTCAATCATTCTGGCCAGCCAATAAACAGCCGCATTAGGGTCAGACCCTCTGATAGATTTTATAAATGCCGA
>Ga0075118_10002197_pt1 | contig 12676 bp, 17 predicted proteins | sample AntAceMetag02UKE_FD_69794 | JGI IMG/M metagenome (GOLD analysis project Ga0075118, IMG submission 69794) | Saline lake microbial communities from Ace Lake, Antarctica - Antarctic Ace Lake Metagenome 02UKE | ecosystem: Environmental > Aquatic > Non-marine Saline and Alkaline > Saline | place...
GGCGTGTGCCGCCGGCGCTTGCTTGTACTCATGTCGTTGTTGATTCTTCCTGCCCGAGGATCGGGCATCAAGAGTCGCACAACAATTGGACCACTACACGGGGGTCATCTCAGTATGGGCGGCTCCGACTCGGCGCTCGATGGCATCCTGGACAAGCGGATGACACGGCCTGCAGTTGTTGCGGGGTGAAATCGTTGCCGAGCCGTACATAAACCCTATTGACGGAAGAAGTTAGGTAAGCCTTACAAACCGAGGATCTTCTCGCTATCGTTCGAGTGATGGCAACGCCCGGCGAGTTCCACCCCGCATTCGAGGAGTACTGCGAGTGCATCTTCGAACTTGGTGAAGACAATCTTGAAATCGCTCAGGTTCGTATCGCCGAGCGACTCAATGTCAGTCGCGCGGCGGTCAGCGAGATGATCAAGCGGCTCCAAGGCGGAGGGCTCGTCGCTACGGACGGTGGGATCCGACTGACACCGGAGGGAGAGCGGCTCGGCGAGCGCACAGTGCGCCGACACCGCCTCGCTGAGCGTTTCCTCACCGACGTTTTGCACCTGTCCTGGGCAGAAGCGCATCACGAAGCAGGGAAGTGGGAACACGTGATGAGCGCGTCCGTCGAACGCTCAATGGACGAGCTGCTTGGCCATCCGACGACCTGCCCGCACGGAAACCCGATCCCCGGATCGGCGTACGAACTTGCCGTTCTGCAACCACTGTCTGAAACCGAAGTCGGTCAGGTTGTGGTCGTCCGTCGCATCACCGAAGAACTCGAATTCGAGCCTGGCCTCCTCGAGTTTCTCGAAGCGTCGGCGATCCAGCCGGGTGAGGCAGTCAGCGTCACATCCATATCACCCGACGGAACGCTCATGGTCCGAGTGGGCGAGAGCTTCATCGGTATCGCCCCCTTCACGAGCGAACGCATTCTCGTCAGCACCTGACGGTTAGTCCGAATCCATCCGAATCCATCCGAACGCCCCGAACTGCGTCGAAAGCGACATCAAACTTCATGGTTGACACACTGATCGACACCACTGACATCAACCCGGTCCTCAACGAGATCATGCTCGCTGAGCTCGCCGGGGTCGTCAGGTATACCCACTACTCACTCGTGATCACCGGCCCGAACCGTCTGCCTCTGGTGGCGTTCATGCAAGAGCAGGCAGACGAATCGCTGGTCCATGCTCGCCAGGCTGGCGAGATCCTCACCGGCCTTGGGGGCCACCCAACGCAGGGCATTGGCGAGATCGAAGAGTCGCACGACCACACCATCGAAAACATCTTGCGCGAGTCGATCGGTCATGAACGGCGGGCGCTTGACCTCTACCGCAACTTGCTCGCCCTCGCCGAGGGCGACTCGATTTACCTCGAAGAGTACGCACGGACCCAGATCGGCGCCGAGGAACTGCATGTCATCGAGATGAACAAGCTGCTCCGGGACTACACCATTGGCTGACCGATCGAAACTCACTGCTACATCGGTCGGCAATAGGGCGGTCGTTGGCCTCTGTGCTGGCAAGGATTGTCGGAAGCGCTGCGAGTTCGCAAAGGTGCAGAAGGCACTCGATCGAGAATGCGATGTGCTCGAACTCAAATGCATCGGGCTGTTCAACGGACCCGTCGTCGTCGTCGTTCATCCTGGCCCAAACTCTCCGGTGGTGTACTCCAAGCTTCGGACGAAGCGACAGCGCAGTCTGATCGTTGGCCTCGCGACTGGTGACGTGGGCGCTCGCAAGCAGCTTTCCGGGAGGAAGGTTGACAAGAAGAAAGCCGTCGCCTCAGTGGAGCGTCAGCTCAAACGCCGAGTCGCCTGACGTTGGCCTCCTGACGTTGGTCACGTCGTACTCGGTCTCTCGTGATTGCCAGAAAAGAGCCGCAGCGCACGGTCGGTACCTTGCAGACCCGACTGTGACTGGTCCACGTTTCCACGAGGAGATCCACACCAACCGTTGTGGCGTCGTACCACAGGTCGTAGCGATCGGAATCCGTGTCGCTCGTGAAACGTCGGCGGCTCCTGGCTCGATAGCTCGGGTTGGCATTCGGGCCTTCGAAGTGTCGTTGAACTCGACTCGACTGTGCGACGGTTGCCGCCGCCAGGACGACGGTCCAGTCCGGGGGCCGAGAGTGGGGAGGAGTGGGGAGGAGCGGGGAGCCGCCGTTGACGAGTCCCGCAGCATCGGCGACAAGCAACAGCCACCGTTTCGCGACGATCGGGCGCAGGCTGGCGAGTTGTTCGTAGTCGCCGTCGGGCACCTCGATGACGGAGAATCTCCAGAGGCCAACTCAACCACTTCGAACATCGCTGAGACTTGCAGAGGCCCTCTGGTACGTCTTGGATCGACCCCGAACCATCACCCAACCCTCAGATTCGAAGAACCCGCTCATCGCGCCTCAGTGTCGGGTTGGCGCACTGAGGGTTGCCCGACCGGGAACTGTCTCTGAGGCGGTATTGAGTGCGCGATACTTCTCCCACACCACTAAGGAGACGCACATGGGACCGCAGTCTGCAGACTGGTACCTCGATCCAAGCGGAGAATTTAGCCACCGTTACTGGAACGGCGAGAAATGGACCGAACACGTTTCGCGAGAGGGCAAGGCGTTCACCGACGCCGGATGGCCGCGTAGAGTTGCTCCCGAGCAAGTCAGCGTGTCCAACGAACCGCCAGTGGCGTCGAGCGAGGATCCGGAGGACGCAACGCTACGGAAAATGAAGGCTCGGAAAACTCTTCGGGTACCGAGATGGCGAGCCCGTCGTCGGCGGCGGTGAGCACCATCGACAGCCTTTCGCCGTCGCCAACGTGTGCGCGCCACTCGTGGCTGGGCTGCGTTCTCAGCGAGCTTGACCTCACGGCGAGCTTCGGCCTGCACCAGCGTCGGACCCGAGAGAGTTTTACGCTTGCCATCACCTCGATGTCGCCATCGCGGGTGGTTGAGCGCTTCCCTCGTGGTTGTCTCGTCAACGCGTTGGTCTTTCTTTGTCGACAGGTGCGGTGAAAAGTTGTCGAGCACGATCGCAATCCGAAGGCCAGACGGATGCAAGCTCCGCACACAACGCAACAACCGGATAAACGCAGTCCGATCCTTGTTGGTCACGACGTGGCCGTAGAGCCGATCGGTGGAACCCTTGCCGACCGCTTTGGGTGCCCTGTGCCTACGCAGGTGCGGCAGCAAGTTGAGTGGCCCGAACTCGTCAACACAAATCACTACCGTTCGATTACCCGGGCCTGGCTCAGCAGTGCCACTCGCGATCGCATACAACTCCAAAATCCGGTTCTTCTTGTCTTCGAACAACGGATCATTCGAACGCTTCAACGTTTTGATCACTTGAAACGACCCGCCCTCCTCGCGGAGCAGAACCCGTCGCTGTTGAAGTTGTGGATCACCTCGCGCACCCGATCCTGCGACGTGAACGCGATGAGCGCTATCTGGGCGACAGACATTCGTTGCGCGGACCACAACACAATCTGCGATCTCCGCCACCGAACCACCGACCCCGGATCCCGCAAGATGATCGACAACAACGTGTTGCCCTCCGACGGTTCCGGGTCTCGCACGAACACACGCTCAGCCACGGACTCAGTCTGCGCGACCCAGACCATCAAGTGGTGGACGCGCCACCACCAACGTTGCCAGTCGCGACACGAGCCGGGTCTGTCAGGAATTCGGTGTAACTGGTCTGGCTCGTGGACTCGACACCAGTCGAGTGCGGCCGGAGCCGTGAAACGGTGAAACGTTCCGACATGGCCGGCTACGCCACCTACGGCTGCTGCGCCAGCCATTCCCGGTTCTTCTGGGGACTCCGACTGCACCTGATCGCCACGCCATCGGGGTTGCCGGTCGCGTACGCGTTGACCGGAGCCAAGACCGACGAACGCGACACTGCACTGGCGATGATCCACCTCGATCCGGCACTCAGCGGCCGGCCAGGTCAGGTGTTGATGGCTGACAAGGGCTACCGATCTGCTGCGTTCGAGGCCGAACTCAACGACGCCGGCATCACACTGATCCGACCGAAGGTGCGCTCAGAAAAGACGGAACGACTGCACACCCGATTCCTGAAACCGTTCCGCCAGATCATCGAATCGGTCAACCAGACCTTGAAGGCCCAGCTCGACTTGGAACGCCACGGCGGCCGCAAACCCGAAGGCGTCTGCGCTCGCATCTTGCAACGACTCCTTGCGCTCACCGCCGCGATCTGGCACAACGAAACCACCGGCGCGACCGGACCCAACCGATCACTCCTCGCCTACGACCACCGACCCACCGACCCCCTTGGAACCAATCATCTAGTTCGTCGACGAGACCTCTGTGAAGGTGGCCGGTGTGTGGCGGTACGTCTACCGGGCAGTCGACCAGCACGGCTAGGTCATCAACGTTTCGGTGTCGAAGCGCCGCAACGTCGCGGCGGACACCAAGTTCCTCGAGATGATGTTGGCGGGCCGCGACCGGCCAAGAGAAGTCACCACGGATCTGGTGGCTCCGTTGGAGCACGTCGTCGACCCACTCCCCGAAGTGTTCCACTACACCACCCAATATGGGACCAATCCACTCGAGTGCGATCACGGACGGCTCAAGGCGAGACTCCAGCTCATGCGCGGTCTACGAACGGACCGGACTGCGTCGATGGTGATCCGCGGGCACGCGTTTGTAGGGCAGTCACTACGAACTCGGGGTCGAAGCCCGATGCGAGCATCTATGAGTCGCGGCAGCATTCGATGAACTGACCGCCTCGATCTGACCGAAGAGCCCGCACGGCATCGGCTGCCCGCGCTGTCCGATCGAACAGCGCAACAGTGCCGCTCACGCTGCATCGGTGTTGTCAGTAGGGAACGACACGGTGGATCTCCTCGCCTCAGGTCGACGAGCGCTGTTTCTCACGATGGCAAAGTCAGCAGGGTGACTCAGTTGCAGTGAACATTCTGTGGAGCGTCAGATCCGATGTCCGACCCGGGGGATGACGGGCTGCGGTGCTCTCTCAGAGCCAGGACACAAAGTCGCGAACCACTTCGAGGCCGACGCGCCGAAGTTGCTTGACGACGCCAGGGACCTTGTCGATTGTGAGCCTCTGAGCGGGCGCGCTCACGCTGATGCCGCATGGGAACGGCAATCCCTGCAGTGCCACCGCGACACATCGGCCATCGGATTGATTTTCAAGCTCATCGATCGCATATCCGAGCCGCCGAACGTCAGCGAGCTCGGATAGGTACGCCTCTGATCCTGTGATCGTGGCCGAGGTGAACGGTGTCATCTCGGTGGCCTCCAACATTGCTACCACCCGCGCCTGCGGCATTCCGGCAGCCATCGCCTTGCCGAGCGCTGTCGAGTGAATGGGGGCACGATCGCCGACGCGCGCCGCGAGCCGCATCATCTGGTTGCTCTCGAAGACAAGGCTGTGAACCACCATCGGCCCGTCGAGCGTGCCGAGGTTCGTCGTTTCGCCGAGATCATCACGGAGCCGGCGGAGCGGCCCTTCGGCCTGTGCCAGGAACGCCTCAAGCTGGCGAGTGTCATGGGGTTGAAACGACAGTCCAACTCGGTAGAGCGCGGTCTCGCTGTCGCGCTCGACGTACCGTCTCGCCTCGAGTGCCGACAGGTATCGAAATACCGAACTTTTTGGTAGCGATGTGACAGCGGCAACGTCAGCAAGAGACACGCCCTCACGTGAGCGCTGCAGAAGATCAAGGATGTCGCAGACTCGTTCGACGGCGCGGATGGAGTAGCCACTCGACGAAACGGTTGTTGGAGCGACGTCTGGTGTCGTGGTTGTCTTCTTGGCCATAGTTTTGTTTTCCTCGACATCGAGCCCGGTGTTGGCCATTCGTTTCAAACCCGTTGGACCAAAGGTGGCTGAGCCGGTCAATTGGTTGGGTGTGAGGTCAGTTGTCCGCAGGCGAGTTTTGCTGGTTGGAACGAGAACTGCAAACGGTGGATGATTTTCTAGCGCCTCGAGGGCTTAGTAGTCCTCTCCTCACAAGATTGCACAGATTGCGAACAACGTCCAACCAGGAACGGTCAAATTTGATGTACAAGGGTCAAATCGGCATATGTCACGTGAGTGAAGTTCATTAGGTGAAACATAGATTCTACCTACTGACGTGCAATGAGATACAGTGTGGCCATGGGCATTGACCAGGACGACTTGGTGTTCTACCGAGAGCAGGGCTACCTGCTCGTACCGAATGTTCTGACTGAGATGGAGCTTCAGGCGATTCGCGAAGAGCTCAAGCAACTCGTGGACAAGGCGGCCGACGTCACCGAGAGCGATAGCGCTTACGACCTTGAACCTGGCCACACCAGGGCGACACCAAGGGTGAGGCGCATCAAGGAGCCGCACGCACTCATGCCAAGCGTGGCAGCTCTCGTTCGCAACCCCGTAATGGTTGGAATACTCACGCAGCTCATCGGTCCTGGTGTTCGCTACCAGACCAGCAAGCTGAACATGAAGCTCGCCGGGGATGGGTCAGCAGTCGAGTGGCACCAAGATTGGGCGTTCTACCCGCATACCAATGATGACCTTGTGGCGGTTGGGGTCATGCTTGATGATGTCGACGAATCAAACGGACCGTTGTGCATCCTGCCGGGAAGCCACCGAGGCGTGATTCATGACCATCACGCGAATGGTTACTTCTGCGGCGCCATCGACTCAATCGAGAGTTCGATCGATTTCTCTGCGGCTGTGCCATTGACCGGAAAGGCGGGCTCCATGACGTTTCATCATGTCCGCGCCGTCCATGGTTCAGCGCCAAATCGTTCGACTCGCTCACGGAATTTGTTGCTCTTTCAGTTCGCAGCCGTAGATGCCTTTCCACTTGTGCACCCGATCGGGGATCTCGATTCCTTCGACCAACTGATAGTCGCCGGTGAGGCAACGACGGAGCCACGAATGACTGCGGTCCCCGTCCGAATGCCACTGCCACCGGCTCCACTGCACGGTTCCATCTACGAAAATCAACGGACGATGGTCAACCGATTCTTCAAGTGACTTGACTCGGGCGGGACAAGAAGGCTGCCTCGCGGTCGCCCTGACGTGATCAGTTTCATCTAGTGAATCACTAGTTTCATTTTGATGTATCATCTCAGGATGTGGCGGTTCGCTGAGCTTTTGGAGATTGACCGGTCTCACTTCGTCGAACTCGGAGAGGGCGACACACCCTTACTCGAGGCGACCTCTACACAACTAGCTGTTGCTGGAGGCCCGACGATCTGTTTCAAAGCCGAATACCAGAACCCAACCGGGTCGTTTAAGGATCGGATCGCAGCAATGTCTGCAGCGATAATCGACCGTGACGGACTACTCGGAGCCGTCGGAACCTCGTCAGGCAACGGCGGTGCGGCGATCGCTGCGTTTGGAGCGCGTGCAGGGTTCCCAGTCAGACTGTTCACGGTGTCGGGCATCGTGGATGGCAAGTTGCAGCAGATCCTGGCTCATGGGGCACGAGCGAATATCGTCGCGGAGCTGGGCTCAACTTTTGAAGGCGTCGAGGATGTCGCGCAGAGCATCGCAGCAATGGCGGCCGATCAAGGATGGCTCGCGTTCCTTACCGGTGGCCGCTACGCGCCTGAAGCAATGCGAGGTGCCGAGACGATCGCTTACGAACTCATCGAACAACGATCAACCGCGACGGCGATCTACACACCAGTCGGAGGCGGCGGGCTGCTGGCGTCGATTTGGCGGGGGTACCAACGAATGGGCCAAGGCGACTCGATTCCGCGCCTCATCGGCGTCCAGCCGGCTGGATGCCCGACGCTCAACCGAGCACTTGCAGGGTCGCTTGCTCCACTAGAAGAAGCCCTCACGACCTCAATCTCGGGGCTTCAGGTGCCAGTCCTGTTCGACTTTGATGCCCCGACGGCGATTGCAGACTCTGGGGGCCACGTGGTCGAGATCCCTGACCAGCAAGCCTGGGACGCTCAGAGGATCCTTGCTCGCCACGAAGGGTTGTTCGTTGAACCAGCGGGAGCGACCGCACTGGCCGGGGTCCTTGCCGATCTGAATGCAGGAAAAATTTCAAACGACGACGAAGTAGTGGTGATCTTGTCGGGAGCAGGACACAAGGATGCAGCCGCTGCCGCGCGGCTCGGCCAAGACAACGTGGCATCCCATATCCATGCCGGCGACATCCAGTCAGCGCTCCAACAGTTCGAGGTCTCAACATGATCAATCACACCCAACGAAGAGTCCGGGCTGGCGCCGCCGGTGGATTTGATGTCTGGACTGCTGAAGCCACCACCCGCGGTCCCCATGTCGTGGTCCTTGGCGGGGTCCACGGCGACGAGACACAAGGTGTCTTGGCCGCCGGTCGATTGGCGGCCAACGCGACCGTCCTCACTCGCGGCAGCATCTCCATTGTTCCGATCGCTCATGAGGCGGCGTACAGGGCTGACAGTCGTACGAGCACCATCGACGGTGGCAACCTGGCCCGGGTATTTCCCGGTGACCCGAACGGTGGCGCCACCGAACAAATTGCTCACCATCTCTTCACCGAGGTTCTCGACGGCGCCGACCTGTTGATCGACCTTCACACATCAGGGCAGGGCTACGACATGCCGTTCCTCGCCGGCTACCAAGCAGATATTGCTTCGGCGGACAGTCTCGCGAAACAGGCCGCGTTCGCCTTCGGTGCAGAATTCGTGTGGCGTCACCCAGGGCGCTCAGAAGGTCGTACGGTCAGCGTGGTCGACCAGGCTATTTACGTCGAGTGCCCCGGCGGCGGATCGATGAGCCAGGCCTCGGTTGACGCGTATGTGGCGGGCGTTCAACGAGTCCTTGCCATGATGAACATGGTTGCGGATACATCCTCCGACACTGCCAGGGCGGCAATCCGGGTCACCGGTGGCGGCGACCTCGATCACGACATGATGTCCGTCCAGCACGCCGGCCTGTTCCTGACGGATGTGGTCGGGGGCGCGAAGGTCCACGCTGGGCAACTCCTCGGGACCGTGGTCGCGACCAGCGGGCGGGTAATCGAAGAAGTGATCGCCCCGAACGAAGCTTGGGTAATGGCGATCAAGAGACGACCTCCTGTGGCCCCGGATGACCTCGTTGTCTGCTTGGCCACCACAGATAATTGAGGGCACGGCTCGTGACCGTCGAGTCAGTGGTTGATCCAACCACCGTCAACGGCCACGACTTGCCCGGTGACGAATGCGCTGTCGTCCGAGGCCAAGTACACGAATGTGCCTGCAAGGTCGGCGGCGTATCCTCGTTGGGGAAGCGACTGGCGCTCCGCCATCACCCGGGCGAGTTCCGCTTCATCGGCAGTCCCGATGGAGTTCCCGAGAAGATCTGTGCTCGGATCGCTCCGGGCATCACACTGTTGACCCGGATGCCATCGGGGCCGACTTCCCGAGCTAATGCGCGGGTGAAACCAATAATGCCGGCTTTCGACGACACGTAGTCGAGGGTTCCGGCCATGCCGAGATCTACCGTCACGCTTGTCACAGTGATGATGCTTCCTCGCCCTCGACGGAGCATCCCTGGGTGGACCGCCTTTGCGCACAGAAACGTCCCGCGCAGATTGACCGCCATGGTCTGGTCCCATTGCTCTATGGATATGTCGTTCCACGCTGTGCGCCTCGAATACGCCGCATTGGCAACGAGCACATCGATGTCGCCAAAAGCGCTCTGTGCCTGTTCGATGAGCGCGTCGACTTCTCGAGGGAGAGCGATGTCGGCAGCAACCTTGATCGCGATGCCGCCCGCGTCGGTGATTCGAGTCACGACGTCCGCCGCCATGGCATCCATTTGTTTGAGTCCCGCGGAGTGGTGGGGATTGCGTGACGCGTTCCCTGGTGTGGCTCAGCCCTCGACGAGTTCGGCGACGGGTTGAGTGTTGTCAGTGTGGCAGGTCTTGTCGAGGAGCGCCATCGAGGCTTCTGAGAGATAGAGACGCGCGATGATCCAGTCGTCGTGTTGATCGGCGAGCACGGCCCCGATCAGTCTGAGTGCGGCGGGGTCGTTGGGGAAGATCCCGACGACGTTGGTGCGTCGTTTGATCTCCTTGTTCAATCGTTCGAGCGGGTTGTTCGACCAGATCTTGCGCCAGTGCGCGGTCGGGAACGCGGTGAACATCAAGACGTCGGTGCGAGCACCTCGCATCGACTCTGCGGCTTTCGGGAACCGTTCGTCGAGGGTGTCGACGACTTCGTCCCAACGCTTGTTGACCTCGTCGGGGTCGGTGAGCGCGAAGATCGACCGGAACGCCGACGCGACCAGATCTTGGGATCCTTTCGGCACGACAGCGAGGAGATTCCGGACGTAGTGGACGCGGCAGCGTTGCCAGCTGGCGCCGAGCATGATCTTGCGGATCGAAGCTTTGAGCCCGGCGTGCGCGTCGGAGATCACCAGGCGCACCCCCGACAGTCCGCGGGACTTCAACGACCGCAGGAAGTGGGTCCAGAACGTCTCGTCTTCGGAGTCGCGGATGTCGACACCGAGCACTTCACGGTTGCCCTGTGCGGTGATCCCGGTCGCACCACGACAGCACGCGACACGACCTGACCGAGAGCGTCGTCGCGGACGTTGACATAGGTCGCATCGAGGTAGACGTACGGGAAGGTGGTGTGGCCGAGCGTGCGGTTGCGGAACGCACCAACACGTTCGTCGAGACCGGCACAGATCCTCGAGACCTCGGACTTGGAGATGCCGGTGTCGATGCCCATCGCAGCGACCAGATCATCGACGGCGCGGGTCGAGACTCCGGACACGTAGGCCTCCATCACGACCGCGTACAGGGCTTGGTCGATGCGCCGGCGCGGTTCGAAAATGGACGGGAAGAAGCTGCCTTTGCGGAGCTTGGGGATTCCGAGCTGCAGATCGCCGGCCTTGGTCGACAACGTCTTGGGGCGGTGCCCGTTGCGCTCATTCAGACGTTCATCGACGCGTTGATATCGGCCCGCGCCGATGGCTTCGGTTGCTTCGGTTTCGATCAGTTCTTGGAGCACCCAGCGGGCGATCTCGCGGATCAGATCGACGCCTTCGCCGACGCGGAGCGCGTCGAGCAGGTCGGACAGGTCAGAATTGGACAGAGTCATCGGTGTGTTCTCCTTGATGTGGTTCTTGCAGGAACACACCAAGAATCACGCCGATGGCTCACCTACTGGTGGACCTCACAAACCCACCACCTCGCAGGGCTCTATACATCCATTTGGGTGTGCTCAGATGATTTGGCCCCACTTGGAGCCCACCTGAGCACGATGGGGCCAAATCAGCTTGACATTCCCACTCCATTCGTTCGTCGGGGATCGTGTTGACGACCACACTCGCACCCTCGCGAGCAAATGCCTCCGCTGCGGCCGCTGGCGGTTCACCATCTGAGCGACACTGCCGTCAGGCTGCTTCTCGACGAGCGTCTCGATGACGTTGTAGAGCAACGGCGTCTTGATGGCCGTCGCCCCGCTCTTGGCATAAGTCCCAGTTCGGCAGCTCCTGAGAGACGGCAATCGTGAGCGCTTCGTCGGTGGCCGGCTCGTCCGCTGCCGTGTTGTCGTCCGTTTGTTCACCGACGGGCGCGTCGGCGACCGAATCCTCATCATCGCTTTCGCACGCTGGTGTGAGCAGTGGGCACGTCATGAGTAGACCGAGTGCTGGTCGACCTCGCTTGTGAGGTCCCCATAAGTGATCCTTTCCGAGCCTTGGCTGGTGTTCCCAGACAATGCCGATCTGGTTTGCGCCGAACAAGGCGTTTGCTGACATCTGATGGGCCGTGACCAATTCATGACCCTGACCCCAGTGAAAATTCGGTTGTGTGGCCGAGTGGTTGCCATCACCATCGCACCAGGAGTAGCATTTAATGAAATCAACGTTCCACTGCGCGGCACAGCAGTATTGTGACTGAATGGTGTCAACTCGGGAATTGCAGTGCCCATCTGCCCGATCTTTGGGCCGTCCTGGAACGCGATGGAAATGGACCGAAGCGAACAACGCAATGATTCGAAACCATTCAACGAAATTTACGTTCTGACAGCCGGAACATTTCGCCTATGGTGTCGAGATGAACATACCGGCCGGGGTCCAACCCCGAACCGAGACCAACAGAAACGAGTAACTGCTATGGGAGCACAACTGAACGCAATCGAGAAGGGATTGGATTTGTCTCCGCTTGAGCCCGGCTACCTGGCCATGTGTGTGCAGACAGGATCGCTGATCATCACGAGCGGACACGTGTCAACCATTCAGGGTGTTGTTGGCGCTGATGTCACGGTCGAACAGGGCTACGCGGCCGCACGTGATTGCGCCGAGAAGATACTCCGCTCGGTGCACGACCATCATGGCTCGCTCGACGGCCTGCGTGTTCTCAAACTTTTGGGGGCGGTCTACTCGGCGCCCGATTTCACCGATCACCACCTCGTCATCAACGGAGCCTCCGATCTGCTGCACGAGCTCTTCGGCTCGGACCTCGGCCATCACGCACGCAGCGCGCTCGGCTTCGCTGCGCTCCCAACGGGAGTGGCAGTCGAGATTGAGGCGATGTTCGAAGTCATCTGATGGCCGTGACAGCGCGGCCATCGCCCGTCTTGCACCCACATCGGAGGTTCCGTCAATGAAGTTTGCTCGCGTTCGCCACCAATCGGAAATACACCTTGCCCGGATCGAGGACAAACAGGTCGTTCTCCTTCAGAGAGAGTCGACTCGACCGCGTGCCGATGTGATGATCGACGCCATCACGCTGCAGGCCGG
>Ga0075118_10002200_pt1 | contig 12648 bp, 14 predicted proteins | sample AntAceMetag02UKE_FD_69794 | JGI IMG/M metagenome (GOLD analysis project Ga0075118, IMG submission 69794) | Saline lake microbial communities from Ace Lake, Antarctica - Antarctic Ace Lake Metagenome 02UKE | ecosystem: Environmental > Aquatic > Non-marine Saline and Alkaline > Saline | place...
GGAAGAGGTCGTTGCGCACATCGTCAATCTTGCCTGGAACGGCCTTTCCCACCTAGAGCCAGCACCCCAACCGCTGCGGGTGACCCAGCGCAAGAAGAAGAACTAGCGTGAACGCATCGGATCCCCATCCTGATCGCGATGACATTGATCGCGATGATGTGGACCACGTGGTTGCTGCATGGCGCCGGGAGCGGCCTGATTTAGATGTGTCCCCACTAGAAGTGCTCTCCCGCATCAGCCGACTCGCGCGCCACCTAGACATCGCCCGGCGAACTAGTTTTAGCCACCATTCACTCGATGCCGGTGAGTTCGATGTGCTGGCTGCGCTGCGTCGGTCTGGTTCCCCCTACGCCATGACACCGGGGCAGTTAGCGGCCAAGACGTTGGTGAGCACCGGCACCATCACCAATCGGCTAGATCGGTTGGAGGAAGCACAACTTATTTCGCGAGCACCGGACACCAGTGATCGTCGGGTGGTCTCCGTGCAACTCACCCCGGCCGGCTGCGAACGCGTCGACGCCACCCTGACCGAACTTCTCCTGCGCGAGCGCGCCATTTTGGCTTCCCTGAACCTCCCACAACAGCAGCAGTTGGCCGATCTTTTGCGGTCGCTCACGCAAAGCTTCGACATCGCTTAACTCAGGCTTACCTAGACAGCACCAACGCCCGGTCATTCCACTCGGGCCCCGGACACACCACCGGTGACCGCATGCACCCGGGTTGTTTCGCCGCTACCGCTCAAGAATACGGCGAGATCAATCGCGCGATCTCGGCTCTCGGTCAGAAAGAACACGGTGGGGCCACTTCCGGACACCATGCCAGCCACGGCTCCACCTTCTCGACCAGCCGCCAGGACTTTTGCTAGTTGCGGCAGGAGTGACACCGCTGCCGGTTGCAGATCGTTGTGCATGGCCGCACCGAGGGCGCCTGCATCATGGGCACGCATGGCCGCCATCGCCTCGGCAGGGATGATCGGATCAGCAACTGACTTTTCTATGTTTTGGCGATCAAATTCCTGATACACCGCAGGCGTTGACAGTTGCGCGTCGCTCGCAGCAATGACCCAGTGCCAATCCTGTGCGGTAAGAACCGGGGTGAGTTTTTCGCCGCGCCCCAGTCCCAGCATCGTTCCACCGTGTAGCGCGAAGGGAACATCAGATCCTAGTTGCGCGGCGAGATCGTCTAGTTCGGTTCGGCTAAGACCAATGTTCCACAGAAGATCTGCGGCGAGCAGGGCAGCGGCCGCATCAGCGCTACCCCCGGCCATGCCGCCAGCCACCGGAATCCGCTTGTCAATGTGCACGTGAACATCGGGTGCAACCTCGCCTACTTTGGCCACCATGAGCACGGCACGGGCAGCAAGATTGGATGCATCCGTTGGCACAGCGCCAGCATCGACGCCGGACACACTCACACTCACCCCCTGCCCATCGCTATTGCTTCGAAGATCAACTCGGTCGCGCAGATCTACCGCATGAAACAGTGAGGCCACACAGTGAAAGCCGTCTGTGCGCAGCGGACCAACCTTCAGCACCACGTTCACCTTGGCCGGGGCGCTGACGCTCACACTGGAAGACATGACACGACCCTACGTCGTGATCACTACAGCACCCGTGCGGCCGCAGCAATGCGAGCGAATTCGGTGATCCCCAACTGCTCACCTCGAACAGTTGGATCAATGCCGGCAAGAGTCAGGATCTCCTCAGCTCGCTGTGGCGATCCTGCCCACGGAGCAAGGGCAGCGCGAAGTGTCTTGCGGCGTTGCGCAAATGCAGCATCCACCACCGCAAAAGTCTGCTGCCTTGTTGCGCCCTCCTCCGGCGGCGGTCGGTGCTGAAACGCCACCAGCCCCGACGCCACCCGAGGCGCAGGCCAGAAGACCTGCGCAGAAACGCGCCCGGCTCGCTGGGTGCTGGCGTACCAGGCCATTTTGGCCGATGGCACCCCGTAGACACGACTGCCCGGCACAGCAGCCAGCCGATCTGCCACCTCTGCCTGCACCATCACCAGGCCAAGGTGAATGGAGTCAAAATGCTCGAGCAAATGCAGTAGCACCGGTACGGCCACGTTGTACGGCAGGTTGGCCACCATCGCTGTCGGCCGCGCGCCCAACTCGCGCACGTCAAGCGCGTCGGCGGTAACCACGGTTAGTCGATCTGCGCTGTCAGGTTGATACATGGCAACGGTTTCGGGCAGTGCATTGGCCAGAATTGGATCAATCTCCACGGCAATTACCTGCTGCACGCGCGGAAGCAGAGCCAAGGTGAGCGACCCAAGTCCGGGACCCACTTCAAGCACGACGTCATCGGGCCCGACCCGGGCCTTTTCCACGATGCTGCGCACCGTGTTCGGGTCAATGACGAAGTTTTGACCGCGCTGCTTAGTCGGACGAAGGCCTAATTTATCGGCCAGTTCCCGCACCTGACGGGGTCCGAGAAGGCCGTCTTTCACCAGTCCCCAAAAGCGCGCATGCTGTTGTGCCACAGCGCCTCACAGAGACTATCAACTGATTCGTCGCGCGTGGCTGCCATGACCTCAACCGTGTGCGGAATTAGGTAGGAAGCATTCACTCTGCCACGGTGAGGCACCGGGGTGAGATAGGGCGCATCGGTTTCTACCAGCACAAGTTCACTCGGCAGTGCTGCTAGAGCAGCTCGCAGCGGCTGCGCACTGGGAAAGGTGACAACCCCGGCAAAGGAGCAGTACCAGTCGTTCGCCGCACATGTGAGCGCCATCTGTTCATCACCAGAAAAACAGTGGAAAACCACCCGGTCGGGGGCACCCTGCTCCAACAAGATTCTGATCACGTCCTCGTGCGAATCGCGATCGTGGATGACCAGGGTTTTGTCGTAAGCCTTCGCGAGCTCGATGTGCTGACGAAAGGATTCCTGCTGAGCAGGACGCCCCTCCTCGGTCGTCCGAAAATAGTCCAGGCCCGTCTCGCCCACGGCCCGAACACGAAAACTTTTCAGCAGTGCTTCAATCTGGTCGATCGCCTCCGCTAAGGCCGGCATACCCTCACCAACACCCAGCCGCGCAGCATCATTGGGGTGCAAGGCAACGGCGGCAATGACGGATTCGTGCTCATCTGCCACCGATGCCGCCCACTGTGATGACACCACATCGCAACCAACCTGAACAACCCGCGTCACATTGACCGATGCTGCCCGCTGTAGGGCCGTGGCAACCCCGAGAGCCTCCTCACTACCGCGCAGGTGCCGATCCACGACATCAAGGTGGCAGTGGGAATCAACGACGGGTGAGGGCAGCGATGAGGGGATGGGTGGGCGGCCAGGGTTGCTCTTGGACATTATTCGTCCGAATCGCGATCCACGAGCCGGGGAAACAAACCCTCCCCCTTCACCACCGGTGTTAATGCAGGTAGTTGACCCCAGTCGCCAACGTGTTCGATTCGCTGATCAGCAATTGCGCCGAGAGCTTGCTCTGCACCAATCTGCTCCCACAGGGCCGCCATCGTTTTCGGCATCACCGGGTAGTACAGCACCGAAATGGCGCGTAGGGACTCAATAATCGTATTCAGCACCGTATCGAGTCGAAGTGAATCGGCTTCGTCCTTGGCCAGCACCCAGGGCTGCTGCTCGGTGACGTACTGGTTTACCACTTCAACAAATTCACGGATCGCGGCGATGCCTGCAGAAAAGTCCAACGCCAGCATGCGCTCATCAGCCCGGGCCACCGTGACTGCGAGCAGTGCGATGAGGTCATTTTCGGCCTGCGTAAGTTCACCGGCCGCCGGGAGCGCACCGTCTCTGTACCGCTGCACCATCGCCGTTCCTCGAGATGCAAGATTACCTAAACCGTTGGCGAGTTCAGCGTTGTAGCGCGCGGTCATGTCTTCCCACGAGAATGAACCATCGTGACCGAAGTTAATAGCTCGCATAAAGTAGTAGCGAAAGGCATCCGACCCGAAGTGATCCACAATCAGCTCGGGTGAAATACCGGTCAACCGCGTCTTGCTCATCTTTTCGCCACCCACCAGCAGCCAGCCATGCGCGAAGACCTTGCGGGGCAGTGGCAAACCCGCCGCCATCAGCATCGCTGGCCAAAACACGGCGTGAAACCGCAAAATGTCTTTACCCACCAAATGAACGTCAGCCGGCCACACGCGATCGAACTCAGCCGCGGCAGCACTTCCCGGTGCGGCCCCGTAGCCCACGGCGGTGACGTAGTTCAGCAGCGCATCGAACCAGACGTAGGTCACCTGTTTTTCATCCCAGGGCAGCCCGATGCCCCACGTGACACTTGACCGCGACATTGATATGTCTTTCAGGCCCGCGCGCAGGAAACTCATCACTTCGTTGTACGCACTCACCGGCTCAATGGCTGAGGGGTCCTGCTCGTAATGCTCAATCAGGGCATTGGTGAAGGCAGATAATTGAAAAAACCAGTTGGCCTCACTCAGCATCTCCACCGGTTTGCCATGTACCGGGCACAGCACCGTGCCGTCTTCTTCGGTGATGACGTCACCGGGAAGTTTGAACTCCTCGCAGCCCACACAGTAGGGGCCTTCGTAGTCTGCCTGGTACACGAAACCGTTATCCCGCACTACCTGCCAGAAATGCTGCACGCCGACACGGTGGCGTTCCTCGGTTGTACGAATAAACCCGTCGGTGGCCGCATCGATAGTGTTCAGAACCGGCTGCCAGGACTCACCCACGAGTCGGTCGCACCAGTCCTGGGGGGCGACACCGGCTGCTTCAGCAGCACGCTGCACTTTGGTGCCGTGCTCATCGACACCGGTTTGATACCACACCTGTTCGCCTCGCTGGCGATGCCAGCGCGTGAGCACGTCGCCGGCCGTTGTGGTGTATGCATGGCCGATGTGCGGGGCGTCATTGACGTAGTAGATCGGCGTCGTGACGTAATAGGCGGCCATGGTGGCCGATCCTACGGAGGTGGCCCGCCTAGGCGTGCAGCGACCACGGCGTCATAAACCTCTCGCCGGCTCACCCCCGAGGCATTGGCCACGTCAACCATGGCTGCCTTGCGATCTGTGCCCAACGCGATGAGGTCGGCTACCTGCTCGGCCCATTCCGCTGGGCTACCGCTGTGTTCAGGTGCCGGTGCGCCTTGCACCACCAGGGTGATTTCACCTCGAACGCCGTGCTCGTTGACGTGATCCAGTAGCACCCCGACGGTGTCTCGGCGCACCTCCTCGTAGGTTTTTGTTAGTTCCCGACACAGGGCCGCGGGTCGTTGGCCGCCAAAAACTGCGGCGAGGTCGTTGAGCATGGCGGCGAGGCGATGGGGTGCTTCAAAAAACACCATCGTGCGCCGTTCCGTGGCCAACTCCTGCAGTCGTCGTGTTCGCTCACCTGATTTGCGTGGCAGGAACCCTTCGAAACAGAATCGATCCACCGGTAATCCTGATGCGACCAGGGCGGCGAGAACCGCGCTTGGGCCGGGCAGGACCACGATCGGAACATCGGCGGCTACTGCCGCGCGTACGAGCCGGTACCCCGGATCACTAATCGCCGGCATCCCAGCATCGGAGACCACCAGAACATCGCGGCCAGCGGCCAGATCTGCCAGGAGGCCCTCAACGCGCTGCGCTTCCACCGAGTCGTGCAAGGACACCACCCGACCCCTTGTCGTGACGTTGAGGTCCTTGGCCAGTCGGCGCAATCGACGCGTATCTTCCGCCGCGATCACATCGGCGCTGGTCAAAGCCGCACAAAGGCGAACGGTGGCGTCACCGCTATTGCCGATCGGTGTGCCCGCGAGCATCAGTCGGCCGCTAGCAGGATCGGTCATGTATGCATCCTGCCAGCAACATAACCGGTGCCGGACACCTACGATGGCGTGATGATCTCCGCGGACATCGACGCGCCCGCAAAGCGTCGTTCGTGGGGCAGCAAGGATCTGTGGTTGGGCTGGGGCGGACCCCTCGCGGTCACCGCGGTTGCCGGGATCATTCGCTTCACCAATTTGGGTCGCCCAAACGACGTCGTCTTCGATGAGACCTACTACGCCAAGGACGCCCTAGCCCTGCTGCGTTTTGGTACCGAACAGTCTTTCCTCGAAGGTGCCGACGACACGATCTTGGCCTCCGATGGCAACTGGCGAACCCTGGACATTTTCACTGGGGATCCCTCCTATGTGGTGCACCCGCCGGGTGGCAAGTGGGTCATCGCTGCCGGTGAGTACCTGTTCGGCATGACCCCCTTCGGCTGGCGCTTCGCCGTGGCGCTGATGGGGACGATCGCGGTGCTGATGACCGCGCGGATCGCTCGCCGACTCACCAGGTCGAACCTGATCGGCATTACCGCCGGGTTGCTTCTCGCCATGGACGGCATCCACATCGTGATGAGCCGAACGGCCGTATTGGACATGGTGCTGTCGTTTTGGGTGCTGGCATCCTTTGGCTTCCTCCTCATCGACCGGGACCAGGTACGAAAACGCATGGCCGATGCCAGTCCCGAACGATTAGCTGGGATGGCCACCGAATGGGGTGCGCGGTTGGGTCCACGACCGTGGCGGTGGGCGGCCGGGATCACCCTGGGCTTGGCCTGCGGGGTGAAGTGGTCGGGGCTGTGGTTCATTGCGGTTTTCGGCCTGATGACCGTGCTGTGGGACGTCGGTTTGCGCCGGCGACTCGGCGTGGGGCGCCCCTGGTCGGCCACCCTCTTTCGCAGCGCCCCACCCGCATTGCTGGCCATCGTCGGCACCGCGATCGTGGTGTACCTGATCACCTGGTCGGGTTGGATACTTACCGACAGTGGCTGGGACCGTCAGTGGGCGCAGGGCCAGGATCCGTCGTGGGTGCCCGACTGGCTGCGCTCCCTGTGGCACTACCACTCCACCGCGTGGCGCTTTCATGTCAGTTTGGATTCTGAACATTCTTATCAATCAAACCCGCTGAGTTGGTTTTTACAAACCCGACCGACCTCCTTCTTCTACGAGGGTGATCAGATCGCGGGCACGTGCGGTGCACAAAACTGCTCCGCCGCGGTCAATGCCCTGGGCAATCCGGTGGTGTGGTGGCTGGGCAGCATGGCCCTGATCTATCAGGTGTGGCGCTGGGTGTCCTGTCGAGATTGGCGTTCTGGCGCCATCTTGGCCGGTGTTGTGGCCGGTTGGGCACCGTGGCTGCTCTACCTCGACCGCACCATCTTCACGTTCTACACGGTGGTGTTCGTGCCCTTCATCGCCATCAGTTTGGCTATGGCCTTAGGCGCCGTCCTCGGTTCAGCCGACCGGAGCCCGACTCGCCGCCGATGGGGGGCGATAGCGGCCGGTGCAGCTGTGCTGCTCGCGGTCATCGCTGCCTGGTGGTTCTATCCGATTTGGACCGGACTCCCCATTCCCTATGAGCAGTGGACCTGGCGCATGTGGATGCCGACCTGGATTTAGGCGCATTCCTTATCGCGCCCGTCGCGCTGCAGACACACAAACATGGACAGCACCGTCTTTTTTCGATCCTCAACGGCTGGTTGGACAAGCCGGAAGCGGCGTGTCTCATAGGGCTTTAGCCCATCGGTAGGCAGTTTGACCCTGGTCATGAAGGGGTACTCGTCGTTGCAATAGCTCGCGCCCTCCCGGACGAGCAGCACGGCATCGGACTTCTTCCAACGCGTACCCACTTTGACCAGCACCGTGGTATTCGCCGGTGGTCGGAATTTCCAGCAATCCTTCTCCACCACCACGGCGTAGGAGTTACCCGGTCTCGTACACCGGGTGGTGTTGTCCCTGTTGTCGTCACCGTCTTGAATCCAGCCGCAACCCACGATGGGCTTGGGCGCGGCGTTAGCCGGGGCGGCACCTACCAGACCCGCGGCCCACAAGCCACCGGCAGCCAGGGTGATCGACGCGGCCAGCACGGTCGCACGCGTGCCACGGGCAGGACGTGATTGTTGCGATATCACCATGTGGAGCTGAGGGGATTCGAACCCCTGACCCCCTCGATGCGAACGAGGTGCGCTACCGGACTGCGCTACAGCCCCGACGAGGTTGGGTTACCCCGGGGGCTGCCAGGTTAGCAACCGCAGGCCCCTGATGCTGGCCACGCCCCCATCAGCCCGTTTGGTCGAACCGATCCTCAAGGTGGGCAGCGGTCGTTGAACGCTGGGTTGAACTCTGTGTTGACCGCTGGGTTGATCGCTGACTGGAACGGCGGCGCGGGGCCGCGGTCTGGCGTTGCACCTGCGCGGGTTGTTCAACCGCCAGTTGACGCGCCGAGGTGTGATTGCGCGCTGCGAGTTGGCGTGAGCGAGTGGCTCCCATGGCAACGGCAAGGCCGACGAAGCCGGCAAGCAGCACGAGCGGGGTGACCATGACCCAGGGGGCCGCCAGACCAAGCGCCCACGCGGTGGCTCCGGCCGCTGCGAGAGCAACGAGGGTGACACCGATGACGCGGCGACGGCGTACGGCGCGCTGTGCGGCCGTGACCGAACCGGTGTCTTTAGCTTTGAACCGGGATAGGACACCGAGGGCTTGCTCGTGTCGTTGGCGGCGATGTGCTTCATCTGCGTCGTGGCGGCTCAACCACATCGGGATCAAAACGGCAGCCCACAAACCTACGATGGCAACGTAGATCAGGCCGGTCATATCTGCACGCTATGCGGTGGACTCACTCCGATCGTGGATCTTCATGGGCTGACCTGCTTCGTGTCGCGCCAGCGGGCCAGCACACCACCGGGAACCTCGCCTCGAACGAGGGAAAAAGTCAGGTGATCACGCCAGTCACCGTCAATGTGTAGGTATCGTTCGCGCCGACCTTCCGGGCGAAAACCCAGCTTTTCAACCACGCGCAAGGACGCGGTGTTCTCCGGACGGATATTGATCTCCACCCGATGTAGACCTAGACCCTCAAAACAGTGGTCGGTGGCCATGGCCACCGCGGTGGGAATAATGCCTCGGCCGGCGACGGCGCCATCAACCCAGTAGCCGATGTACGCGCTGAGCAGCGATCCACGCGCGATGCCGCCTACGGTGACCTGGCCAACCAGACGATCATCGCTGAGCACCACCCACGGTAACGACCGGCCCTCCCGTGCCTCTGCCCGTAATCGCCGCACCATGCCGGCAAAGCTGGACGGGGCGTCGTACTCGCCGAGAGGTAGCGTGGCCTCCCAGGGACGCAGCCACTCCTGGTTTCGTTGGCGTACCGATCTCCATGCCGCGGCATCACGAAGCCGAATAGGACGAAGGCTGATCGGCCCTTCGCGCAAGGTCACCGGCCAGGGGCGATTCACGTGGACGGCTCACGCTGCCAGTGGCCGCGTCGACCGCCAGTTTTTTCGATGAGTTTCACCCCATCAATCACCGCCGCCGGGTCCACCGCCTTCACCATGTCGATAAATGCCAATGCAGCAACGCTCACGCTGGTAAGCGCCTCCATCTCGACACCGGTGCGATCCGCCGTGCGCACCGTGGCGCGGATAGATACGCGGTCATCACCCACCTCAAGATCGACGGTAACGCCATGAATGGCTAGGGGGTGGCACAGCGGAATGAGATCGGCGGTCCTTTTAGCCGCTGCGATACCGGCGATTCGGGCAACGCTGAGTGCATCACCCTTAGGAATCTCTCCCGAGCGCAACAGCGTGATGACCTCGGTGCTCACCCGCACGATGCCGGTCGCCGTCGCTGTTCGAACGGTGATGTCCTTGCTCGTGACATCCACCATGCGCGCTGCACCCGCGGCATCCAGATGAGTAAATGATGCACCCGCCTTCTCAGTGCCGTGGGCATCGGTCATGACGCACCAACGCGATTACGTAGATCCATCACCGGCAGGACATCGCCCGGGGAAACGTGCGTGATGTGCGGCGCAATGACGGCCAGGGCGTTTGCTCGAGCTAGTCCACCCAAAATATGTGACCCCTGCGCACCCACCGGTGTCACCGTCCACCCGCTTTCGCCGTAGTCGAGCCACACGCGCGCAAATTGAGTCTTGCCCTCGGGCGAGGTCATCGCTTCGGTACACACCGCATCAACGCGAGGGCGTTCAGTGTCGGCGCATCCCATCATGCGTCGAATCATCGGACGCACGAAAACCTCGAAGGACACATAGGAACTCACCGGGTTGCCGGGTAGCGTCACGATGGGGATCCCTTGGTCACCGAGGGTTCCATACCCCTGTGGCATCCCCGGCTGCATCGCCACTTTGACGAACTCCACGGTGCCCAGCCGCGACAGGACCGCTTTCACCGTGTCATAGGCACCCATGCTGACCCCACCGGATGTCACCAGCAGGTCTGCGCGCACCAGTTGATCATCCAGTGTGTCCATCAGGCGCTGTTCATCGTCGGGGACCGGCCCGGCACGAAATGCCTCCGCCCCGCTCGCTCTGGCCGCTGCCACGAGCATCATCGAATTCGAATCAGCGATGAGGCCATGCTTTAACGGTGTCCCTGGTTCAACAAGTTCGTTTCCGGTAGAGATCACCACGACGCGCGGTCGAGGATGAACCGGGGCGCTGCCGTGGCCTGCGGCGGCGAGAATCGCTATCTGACTTGCACCTAGGAGTTGCCCGGCCGAAAGGACCACCTCACCGGTATGCACATCTTCACCCGCTCGGCGGATAAATCGACCGGCCTCGCTGCCCTGCCAGACCGTCACGTTGTCAGTGCCGGCATCGGTGGCCTCCACCGGCACAATCGCATCAGCACCATCGGGTAGTGGGGCACCGGTCATGATGCGGATTGCGGTGCCCATTCTGACCCGCTCGGTGGCTCGATAGCCCGCGGGCACGTCATCAATCACCGTTAACGTCACCGGGTTGTCCACCGAAGCGGATGCAACGTCAGCGGCCACCACGGCGTAACCATCCATTGAACTATTGTCGAATGAGGGTAGCGGCCATAGCGCCGAAACATCCTCGGCTAGCACGCAGCCTTGGGCATCAAGCAACGGAAGTTCCAAGCGTTCCAGCGGGTGAATATTGTTCAAGCAAACGGCGCGTTGCTCATCAACGGGACGCAGGTTCATCAGCGGTCACCCTTCATTTCCTCAAGGTGGTCCACCAGCCACGCATGCAAAGGTGGGCCGAGGTCGTCGCGTTCCAGTGCGAGTTGAATCACCGCTTGCAGATACGACAGGCGGTCGCCGGTGTCGTATCTGCGCCCGTTGAAGACGACCCCGCGCACTCCACCACCATCTACGGCCGGCATGGCTGCCAATTGAACGAGCGCATCGGTCAATTGAATCTCACCACCGCGTCCGGGCGGCATATTTTCCAAGACGTTGAATACGGCCGGATCAAGCACGTAGCGACCAATGATGGCCAGATTGCTTGGGGCCAGCGCGAGATCGGGTTTTTCAATCAAATCGGTGACGATCACGTGATCACCCTGTGGCTGCACCGCCGCGCACCCGTACAGCGAAATTTGATCGGCGGGCACCTCCATGAGACAGATCACCGAGCCGCCATGGCGTTGCTGGAGATCCAACATTTGAGCCAGCACCGGATCGCGGGGATCAATCAGGTCATCACCGAGCAGAACCGCGAATGGCTGATTGCCCACGTGGTCTCTGCCCATCAACACCGCGTGCCCGAGTCCCAGCGGTGCACCCTGGCGAATGTAGTGAATTCCAGCCAGGCCCACAGACGCCTCAACCAGGGCAAGTCGTTCGGTGTCACCCTTTGACCGCAGTGACTCCTCCAGCTCGACCGCGCGATCGAAATGGTCCTCCAGGGCAGACTTATTTCGCCCGGTTACGAAGAGGAGATCGTTCAGACCAGCGGCGGTGGCTTCCTCCACCACATATTGAATGGCCGGCTTATCAACGACGGGCAGCATTTCTTTGGCGATAGCCTTGGTGGCAGGCAAAAACCGCGTCCCAAGTCCGGCTACGGGCACTACCGCCTTGGTCACGCGCATGACCTCACCCTAGAGGGAACACGTGACGGATGGGCGCAGGCCGGGAAGGGAACGCATCATGTGGTCCAAGGAAGACGCTCGGTATTTCGCTCGCCAACAGCGTCGACAAGCTCAGCGAAGCAGTCGCCCGGACGCATTGATGGACCTCGCCCAGCGCACGGTGTTCACCGAACTCGTGAAGCACCTGGACACCTCCACCACGAAGTCGGCCATCGCAATGTACGTCAGTACCGCACTCGAACCACCCACCCAGGGGATCATCAATGCACTGGTGGCTGTGCCCGTGCGCGTTGTTGTGCCGCGGGTGCCATCCCAGCAACGAGCGCTGCAGTGGGTGGAGGTGGATTCAACGTCATCCTGGGCGCCTGACGCGCACAGGCTCTGGGCGCCACTGGGTCAAGACGTGGGCCTTGACGGCTGCTCGGTGATCGTGGTGCCGGCACTGCGAGCAAGTGCCGCTGGCGACCGGCTCGGGCAGGGCGGTGGCTACTACGACCGTGCCCTGGCCACGGTTGCGCCGCACGCGCAAGGTGGGCCCTGGCGTATCGGGCTGGTCTTTGACCACGAACTCACAGCCGAAACCGATTGGTACACCGAGCCGCACGACGAAACCCTTGATCTCGTCCTCAGCCTCCCGCTATCCCGGCACCCAGGGCCTGACCCAGGGCCAACGCCAACAGGCCCGCGGTAAGGGACACGACCACGGTGAACAGGGCCGTCCAGCTTCGCCCGGCCCGAGCCAGGTCAATCGTGTCGAGCGCGAAACTGGAATAGGTACTCAGCGAGCCGGTGACTCCCACCG
>Ga0075118_10002205_pt1 | contig 12626 bp, 9 predicted proteins | sample AntAceMetag02UKE_FD_69794 | JGI IMG/M metagenome (GOLD analysis project Ga0075118, IMG submission 69794) | Saline lake microbial communities from Ace Lake, Antarctica - Antarctic Ace Lake Metagenome 02UKE | ecosystem: Environmental > Aquatic > Non-marine Saline and Alkaline > Saline | place...
CCGCGACCCTTGTGAAAACGAGCAACCTCTCGCTGGGCCTCTCTCAACTCGGTCTTCTTCTTAAGATCCTGCCTTTGGTCGCTGTGACCTTTCCCTTTACCAAGGCCCAGTTGGACCTTCACACGACGCCCCTTAAAATAGGCCTTCAAGCACACCAAAGTAAACCCCTTCTGCAGAGTGGCCTGTGAGAGCTTGAGAATCTCGTTCTTATGGAGAAGGAGCTTACGTGGCCGCTTGGCCTCGTGCTGGAAGTAAATCCCAGCAGTCTGCCAGGGCTGGATGTCACATCCGTAAAGCCAGCATTCACCACGCTCAATTCTTGCGAACGACTCCGAGATGCTCGCTTTCCCGTCGCGCATTGACTTCACCTCAGTGCCACGAAGAACCAAACCAGCCTCGAAGGTCTCCGTGATCATATAATCACGGCGCGCTCGTTTGTTGGTAGCTACTTCTTGGGACATGACACAATTAAAAGAGGCGCCTGTCCGGATAGGAGCAGGGCAAAATTAAAACTTAGGCCCATCGATGAGCTTAATCTTGCCCTCGATGATTTCAGTCAAAGCAATGTCGGCCATTCCCATGCTGGGGATCGCATTGATCAAGGGGGAGCGACCTTGGTTCAATTGAGCAACGCGCTTTGACACGAGATTAATAAGGACGAGAGGGTCTGGCACAATTTCAGCAGCCTTTTCAACAAGATCGTTTTTCATAGTGGTCGCACTGGAACGGGGGGGAGGAGTGGACGCTTCAAACGGAATAATATTATCTGCATCCATAACTCCAAAAGTAAGCGGGTGGGAATTCGCCCGCGGGGTGGAGTGGAAAACCACAAAACCGCCCCGCTGACAAGCCCAAACTCTCTTGTGTTTCCATTAAAATTCCAAACCGACGCGAACACCGAAGACCTGGGGGTCTCCCGGAACCCCGGCGGCAATCTGGTTGTTTAGGAAAGCGTAATAATCTTCGTCGAATAAATTACGAGCGAAGACGACCGCATTCCAGCTCTCAGCCTGATAACCGATCTGGGCGTCCCATACTTCGTAAGTGCCTTGTCTGAAGTCACTATTGTTCGTCTCCTCATAAAACGTCGCACCCACGGCACGCACTCCGGTCTGAACAAAAAACCCGCTCTCGAAGTCATATCGCAACGCCAAGCTAGCCGTGAACTCAGGCAGGAAAGGCACATCATTCCCATTCAGGCTGTTTCCACCCGCATCGGCATGGTCATCAAACTCAATCTGATTCCAACCCGCGGTCGCTTGCACCGTCAGACCGTCAACCGGCTTCCAGAAAAGCTCGCTCTCAACACCGAGCGCCTCAACGCGATCAGCATTGATAATGATGAAGTCGGTGATGCCAGCGCTCCGGTTGAACTGGTAGTCCTTGATCTGTTTGTAGTACCCTCGGAGTTCGGCTCCCAAGGTGTTTTGGGTATTCTGGAACCTCGCTCCCACCTCAGTCTCCCAAGACTGCTCTTCATCAAATTCGGCGGTCCCAGGATTGTCGCTGAAGGCCGTAAATCCTTGCGGTTTAAAAGCAACCGAGGTCCGCGCAAAGACACTGGTCTCCGCGTTCAAGGCGTAATTCGCTCCCAGTGAGGGAGAAAAATACCATCCCTCACTCTCGCCCCGGAGAGCGGGATAAGCGGCCGGGAAAAACAAAGGATTGGAATTACCGCTGTCTGACTTATTGCGCACGATGGTGTTATCGACATACTCGAGGCGGCCTCCGACTTCAAAGGTCAGGCTTTCAGTGGCATCAAACTGGACATTCCCAAAAAGCGCGATGCTCTCCTCTTCGATCTCGAAGTTCGTGAACTGATTGGCAAAGGTGAATTGCCCGGTTCCAAAAAAGCGGTTTGCCATCCCGACATTATCCTTACGCAAATAGGCCAAACCCGCCGTCCACCGAAGACTTTCTTCTTCGGAAGACTGCAATCGGAACTCCTGGCTCCAGAGATCCTGTTCCTGATCAATCGATGAACTCGAGGCGGGAATCGGAGACAAATCTAAGTCCACGGTATTCGGACCTAGCTTCCAGTTCGAGAATGACGTGATCGACTTGAAATTCCCCCAACCCAGATCCTGATCAAGATGCAGCGAAAGTTGGAAACGATCAACCTCGGTCCGCCCCGCGAAATTGCTGGTAACCTCAAAGGGATCCTGAGCACGCGTGCCATCGATGATTGGACCGAATGCCGAGGCCACTCCGGGAATCGCAGTCAAACGCTGACTCCCGTCGCGCGTGCGCTCATACATTCCCCGAAAGCGCATCTCAAAATCCGCACTTGGTTTGTAATAAAGACTTCCCAGTAACCCAAGCTGCTCACGGGTGTCCGTATCTTCACCCAAAGTGAGATTGTCGACATACCCGTCACGCTCTTTAAAATAACTCTGGAAAGCATACGACCATTTGTCGTCAAGAGGTCCACTCGAGCGAAAACGAAGGTGCATCGCATTGTAGCTGCCATACTCGGCGCTGAAAGCATTCTCATGCTCCTCGGTCGGCCCCGCCGTTCTCATCTCGATCAAGCCACCCACGCCATTCCGCGCAAACCGCGACCCCTGCGGTCCCCGGTGAAGAGTGAACGAGTCCAAGTCAAAGAACTCGGTCGAATATCCAAAAACGTCGCCGTAAGGAACATCATCGACCACCATTGCCACTCCCGCACCTCCAAAAAACAGGGTGTTTGCCGAGCCCCGAACCGCCAAGATATCACCAAACCCTGCAGAATCTGCCGCCACTGAAGCCAAACCTGGAAGATACCCCAGAAGCTCGCTCACCCTCTCGGCCTCAATCATATCCAAATCAACATTCCCTTTGGCTTCAATATCCCGCTGACCCACAACGACCAAAGGCTTCAAAACATCCTGTGCACTTACCACAGACCCCAACAATAATGCGCTTAGGCAAAAACCAATTTGTCTCATAAAGGTCTGAAGCCTGTCTGATTTCATGAGGCCGTCAACCAAGAAGGCTTGATAGATCACGAAATCGGTTTAAGTAGCGGTGTCACTGTTTGCTTCTATGATCCGCCTCCGCCCTCTTCCCTGCCTGACCCTTTCGCTTTGTGCCCTTCTCAGCTCTGGCTGTCATCGCAAGCCCTACTCGTTCCTTGTCCAAGAAGAAGCCGAGCCAAGCGCGGCGGAAGTCGCAGCTGCCGAAGCCCTCGCCGCTCCCATCGACACCGGCGAACTCAACATCATTCCGGGGATCCTTCCGGATAAAGCGGTCAACTTCCTCCCCGTCACTGAGCAGATCTTCCCCAAACTGGAAAATCCAACCGAGGGTACCCTTGAAGCCTACACCGAAACCGTCCCAAAAGCCGGCGGAGCCACCATCGAAATGCTCCCCATCCCCGGGGGCGAATTCACCATTGGCACCCCCGCAACCGAGGCCGACCGCTCCCAGGACGAGGGCCCACAAAAGGCGATTAAGATCGAGCCCTTCTGGATGGCCTCCACAGAGATCACCTGGAAGCTTTATCAATCCTTCATGGAAAATGGCAAAAACCGTAACAAAGACGGATCCCTTGACCTCGATGGCAACAAGCTCTCCCCCGAGCCCCCCCTCCAGAGTAATCCTGATCTGCTCGATGCCATCTCACAACCCACTCCCGCCTACATGCCCATGCACAACAGTATGGGCGACAACGCCGGCTACGATGGCAAATTCCCCGCCGTCGCCATGACCCAGCACGCCGCCTCCAAGTTCTGCGAATGGCTCACCGCCCAAACCGGCCACTACTACCGCCTCCCCACCGAAGCCGAGTGGGAATACGCCTGCCGCGCCGGCACCACCACCGCCTACTCCTTTGGCGATGACGTTTCCAAGCTCGGCGAATTCGGCTGGTATTTCGAAAACTCCGACGGCTCCTACCAACCCGTCGGCACCAAGAAGCCCAATCCCTGGGGCCTCTACGACATGCATGGTAACGCCAGCGAGTGGACCATCGATGCCTACCTCCCCGACTACAGTCAGCATCCCGAAGCCACCGTCAACCCCTTCGCCCTCACTCCCAAGCGCTATCCCCGCATCACCCGGGGCGGCAACTGGGATTCCGATCCCCAAGACCTCCGTTCTGGCGCCCGCCTCCCTTCCGACAAGAGCTGGAAAAACACCGATCCCCAGGACCCCAAGTCCCTCTGGTATCACACTGATAACTGGGGCCTCGGCTTCCGCATCATCCGCCCCGCCAAAAATCCCACTCTTGAAGCAATGCACCTTCTCTGGAACACCGGCCCCGGCGAGCGTTTCTAAGCTTCCACCCAAGGAGGCAAGATCGTGCGTCATGAGCAAGATCCTCCTCCACTTATCTTCGTCGTCTTAGGCCTGCTAGGAGTAGGCTCATCAACAAGACTGTCATCCGACATCGCTCGGGAATTGTTGTGATCGACAAATGAGTATCGTTAGAACTCTCTGCTACCACGAAGGTCCCAGTCCCGTCAGTGCTCTCATAGACGGACCCAAACATGAACGCTGCTTCATCCAAGCGCCAATCTTCCAGCGAAGCGGGTAAAAAACCCCATATCGTCCCAGAATGGTTCGTCACTTTGAAAAGTCAGCCCGATGGCCCACCCAGCTGGCTTTGAGGACCGGAGCTTATGGACGGACTCCCAGAATCCTCGTCAATCCGCCCCCCCACTGTCCAATCCAGCACAAACTCTTGGGACCCATAACGCAAAATCGGCCCACTAAATAACATAAAGGTGCTGTGGTCCGTCAAGAGAGACAGAGTCGGTCACTTCATAAGGGATCTCAACTTCAAAAGACTCCCCAACAAGGGGCCAAGTCATCTTCAATCACCGTCTCAAACGCTCTTTCAACCCGCAGAAGAGTCACACCAGACGCGATTTGCGAAATAGCAAAAATCGCTTAGCTCTCTTTTCGTTGAAGGGTGAAGGCGTCGTTTCATTATAAGTCGCAAGCCTCCCCCATTTAAAATTCAAAATTCAAAATTCAAAATTCGATGTTCGACGTTCGACGTTCGACGTTCAATTCCCCTTCCCAAACTCTCGCAAGAAGGCAAGATCCTTTGTCATGAGCAAGATCCTTCTCCTCGTTTTTTTGGTTACCGGCCTCGTCGCCCGCGCCGCCGACAAGCCCAACTTCATCATCATCTTCACCGATGACCAAGGCTACGGCGACCTCGGCTGCTTCGGCTCCACCACCATCAAGACCCCCAATATCGACCGCCTCGCCAAAGAAGGCCGCAAGTTCACCAGCTTCATGGTCGCCTCCCCGGTCTGCTCCCCCTCCCGCGCCGCCCTCCTCACCGGCTGCTACCCCAAGCGCGTGAGCATGCACCAGCATGTCCTTTTCCCTTCCTCCAAAAAGGGTCTCAACCCCACCGAACACACCATCGCCGACCACCTCAAGGGCCAGGGCTACGCCACCGCGTGCTTCGGCAAGTGGCACCTCGGCCACCACCCCGAAACCCTTCCCCAACAAAACGGCTTCGATACCTACATGGGGATTCCCTACTCGAACGACATGAACCACCCCGACAACAAGGGCAAACCCAAGGGAGGCCACGGCGGCATGGACGCTCTCTGGGCCGATCCCAAGTCGACCCTCACCAAGTGGAACACGCCCCTCATGGAGAATGAAAAGATCATCGAGGTCCCCGTCGATCAACGCACCGTCACCCGTCGTTACACCAACAAGTCCATCGAGTTCATCACCACGAACAAGGACAAGCCCTTCTTCCTCTACCTCCCCCACTCCATGCCCCACATCCCGCTCTACGTCCCCGATGACGTTCGCGATCCCAATCCCCTCAACGCTTACACCAACGTCATCGAGCACCTCGACGCCGAAGTTGGCCGCATCACCAAGCTCCTCCGCGATTTGAAGCTCGACCAAACCACCTACCTCATCTTCACCACCGACAACGGCCCTTGGCTCCAGTTCAAACATCACGGGGGCTCCGCCGGCCCTCTGCGCGAGGGCAAGGGAACCACCTTCGAAGGCGGCCAACGCGTCCCCTGCGTCATGTGGGCCCCCGGCCGCATCCCCGCCGGCACCACCTGCGACTCCCTCTGCGGAACCATCGACCTCCTCCCCACCATCGCCGCCCTCACCAAAACGCCCCTCCCCAAGGAAAAGAAAATCGACGGCCTCGACATCTCCAGGCTCCTCACCGGCTCCGACGAGAGCCCGCGCAACGAGTTCCTCTACTACTCCTCACAAGGCGCGCTCGAAGGCATCCGCCAAGGCAATAACAAGCTCCTCATCAAAAAAGGACGCCGCCCTAGAAAGGCTCCCAAGAACCAACCTGCCCCCAAAGGCCAGGTCATGCTCTTCGACCTCAAAGCCGACCTGGGCGAAAAAAACAACCTCGCCGAAGCACATCCCGAGCTCGTCGCCAAACTGGGAATCCGCATGAAGAAACTCGACGCCGAAATCACCAAAAATCAGCGCCAACCCTGGTTAAAGAAATAGCGCCTTACTTCTTCACTTCGCGAATCTTGATGTTGCGGAAGGACACAACATTGCCGTGATCCTGCAAGCACAGGTGACCCTTTGTCGCCTTCCCAAATTTCTTGAACTTGCCAAACTTCGAAGCCGCCACGCGCTTGTCCCAGTCCTCGGATCCCTTGACATACTCAACATACTTGGTCCCATTCATCCACTGGACGCACTTCTCCGGCGTGATGAGGACCTTCAAGGTATTCCACTCGCCGGCAGGCTTCGTGGCATCCACGCCCTTCTCTGGTTGATAGAGCTGGTAGAGCCAGCCCGCCTTCTGCGGATCGTGCCCATCAACATTGTCTTGAATCTGAATCTCGGGGCCTGTGCGCCATGGTGTCGACTCCGTCTCCTTGACATGAAACATGAGACCGGAATTCCCACCTTTGGAAATTCGATAATCGACCGTGAACTCGAAAGAACCATATTCCTCCTTCGTGATGATGTCACCACCACCCTTGCCAGTTAGAGTGAGTAACCCTCCCTTCACTTCCCACTTCGGGGAAACAGATTCCTTTTTGTAGTTACGAAAATGCTCCGTCGATTTCCCATCAAAGAGCAAGGTCCAGCCCGCTTCTTTTTCCGTCGCGGTCAACTCGTTTGAGGTGTGATGATCGGCGGAGAGCGGGAGGGTCAACAAGAGGAAGGCAATAGCTTTCATGCCCAAGACCTTGAAGATTCTTTGCCTGATCTGTCGAGAGGAATCAATCGCAGATTCGACGGATCAAAGACGACCCGAGGAGGCCTTCCGCTCAAAACCACGAGCCCTGTTAACCTCCGGGCTGGACCTCGACCCGGAAAAAGGCCTTGGCGACATCTTCCAAACTCACTTCAGCAAGCTCAAAAACCGCCGTCGTAGTCTCCCCCTCATCTCCCGCAATCCCATCATCAAGATCAGAATCCCAATCCATCATGTCACGCGAAACCTTCACCGCGTAAATTGTCCCCGGAGTGGAATTCCAGGTCAGAGAAAGACGGCCGGCCTCTTTGTCATAGACGAGGTCCGTGATCGTGAGGCCCGATCCAGGATTCGTGCTTCCATTGATGACAAGATTATCGATTGCAGTGTGATTGCCAGTCTCATCGAACTCTAGAAAGTCTCCCCCTTTAATACCGAGCGTATACGTCCCGGAAGCAGTCAGAGCGACAGGGGACGCAAAAGTCGCCGTTACTGTCGGCACCCCTGCGGAGGTGCCCGAAAACGAATCGACGACATCCACAGACGCCACTTCAGCTCCAGAAGGATCAAGAATGGTAAATGTGAAATCAGATCTTCGGTCAACGTTTTGATTCTGACCGCCGTTCACCGACCAACTATCGAAGGTCACATCGGTCAGCGTCACCGAGCGACCAGGCAGGACCGTCAAGGCCACCGACGTCGTCCAGAATGTATTTCCGTTTCCAGTATTGATCCCTGGAGCAAAGATATTTTGCACCACCTCATTGGCGTCAAAAAGAGCCAGCCCACCTCCACTGGCATTCACTGAAGTCATGCTCCCGGGATCAGCGATACCATCCACGACCCAGGTCAAGCCAGAGGCCGTATCGTTGGCGATCGTCACCTCAGTAAGCGTGCGTCCATCAAAATTGGTAGCAGCAATCACGTCAGCATTTGCCATGGGAAGAAGGGCCGCATGCGCGATGACGGCCTTGAGGAGGAAAGACTTGGAGTTTTTCATAGGGAACAAAAGTTTGAAAGTATGAGAGAGACACGACCACAAGATCGCAAGTTCAGCAGAAAAAAATGCCGGGTGCATCAAGATCACCCAGCACTTCCTGAGAAATTATGTTCAATCCGGCAGAGCCCTACGACTCCCTGCGCCGGCGGGAGGCAAGGGTCAAGAGACCGAGCACTGAGAGCATGATGGCTGATGGCTCTGGGACCGCTCCGATAGTGCCGTTAATCGAGAGATTATCGATCCCGGTGTGGTTCCCGGTCTCGTCCAACCCGGCAAAATCGCCGCCTTTGATGGCGAGAGTGTAGGTGCCTGCGAGCGTGAGCGGGATCGCTGACGCAAACGCCGCTGTGACGGTAGGAATTCCAATCGTAGAACCAGAATTGGCATCCACGACGTCAACAGAAGCCAAAATTACGGCGGTAGGACTCAAAAGGCTGACCGTAAAGTCAGATCTGCGCTCGACATTCTGAGTCTGGCCTCCGTTGATCGACCAGTAATCGAAAGTCACGTCGGTCAGAGACACCGTGCTCCCGCCCGAAACGGTAAGGTTAACCGAAGTCGTCCAGAAAGTGTTCCCGTTTCCAGTGTTAATTCCCGGGGCAAACATATTTTGAACCAAGGCATTGCCATCGAAAAGCGCCTGTGCTCCAGGAGTTGCGTTGAACGCAGCCATGTCACCAGGGTCATCAAGACCGTTGGTTGTCCAGTTCAGGGTCGATGCAGTATTAGGAGAAGGGAGAGTCCGACCGTCGAAGCTTGTCGAAGCGAGAACAGCGGCGCTGGCTGAGCCACAAAGAATTGTGGGAAAAGCCAGAGCAGAGAGGTAGAAAGTCTTTTTAAATTTCATATGCTACCCAAGAGGGGCCATTTTTCACCCTCACCTTCCAGAGATATCTTCAGGAATCTTGAAACACACCTGCCCAACAATGGGTAGATTTATAAGAGCGCACTCATTGACTCAAAAACCAATCATCCAAACCAAAGCCCAAACTTCCCTCTTGATGCGCCTTCTCCAACTGCCAAGATCCCTGACGATGCTTTTCAGATTTCTTCTCACTCTTTCCCTGATCACGCCCGTACTCGCCACGTGGCCCACCTTCCGAGGACCAAACAACGACGGCATCTACCCACCACGCCCCGATGGCAAACCCCACGGCCTTCCCACCGAATGGAGTGAGACCCAAAACATCGTCTGGAAGACTCCCGTCACCGGCCGCGCTTGGTCCACCCCCGTCGTCATGGGCGACCAAGTCTGGGTCACCAACGCCACCCCCGATGGGAAGAAAATGTTCGCGGTCTGCCTCGACAAAGACACCGGTAAGAAAATCCACGACCTCCTCCTCTTCGAAAACGCCGACCCCGAACCTCTCAGCAACCACGTCAACGGCTACGGCTCCTGCTCCCCCGCCCTCGATGCCGACCACGTCTACATTCACTTCGGGAGCTACGGCACCGCCGCCCTCGACCGCAAAACTGGCAAGAAAGTCTGGGAACGCCGTGACCTCCCCTGCCAACACTTCCGCGGCCCCGGCTCCTCCGTCGTCCTTCACAAAAACCTCGTCATCCTTTCCATGGATGGCGTCGATGTGCAATACCTCGTCGCCCTTGACCGCAAGACCGGCAAGAACGTCTGGAAAACCGATCGCGGCACCGACTTCGGCGACATCGAGGCCAACGGCAAAATCCGCGGCGAGGGCGACCTCCGCAAAGCCTACACCACCCCCAATTTCATCACCCTCAACGGTGCCCCCCAACTCGTCTCACCCGGCGCCAAAGCCTGCTACGGATATCACGCCGACACCGGCAAGGAACTCTGGAAAATCACCTACAATGGCTTCTCCAACGCCGCCGCCCCCGTCTTTGTCGGAAACGACATGGCCCTCATCAACACCGGCCTCGGCAAACCCCACCTCCTCGGCCTCCGCCTCGATGACAAACTCGCCGGCGACGTCACCAGCACCCACATCGAGTGGGACATCTTCAAACGCATCCCCGGCCGTTGTTCGCCCGTCGTCCTAGGCCGCAAGGCCTACTTCACCTCCGAATCCGGCATCCTCAGCTGTCTCGACTGTGACAAAGGTGAAGTCGAAGCTTACTCCGCCCTCAAAACCGCCTTCTCAGCCTCCGCCGTCCTCGCCGACGACCACCTCTACCTCGCCGACGAAAAAGGCAAAACATTCGTTGTCAAACCCGGCCCCGAACTCGCAGTCATCGCCACCAACCAACTCGACGACGGCTGCATGGCCTCCCCCGCCCTCGACGGCAAGTCCCTCTACCTCCGCACCAAGACCCACGTCTACCGTATCGAGAACTGAACGGAACCGCGCCCAAATTCATCGACGCCAAAGCTTCTTGAGAACTTCCAAGTCTCTCTGTTTCCCCACATCTTCCAAGCTGGATCTGGCATAATCCGGCTCTTGACGAGGGACCACTTTAGGAACCCCATTGTCAAGAATCGGCCAGCTTTCGTAGCGCAAATTCGCAAAGCTCTCTTGGAATTCATCCCGCCAACCATTCCTGATAGGAATGAACAGAGTCTCCCAAAATAAGCGGTGTCTCGCTTTTCTCAGCATCAGCAGGAGCCACTGCTTGGTATTTCCGGGAGCGTTCTCGGTAATACTGCAAGAAACCTTCAGGATCGGCCCACGCCCATTCCGGCCCGATCTCTCGCCAGGACCAGTCCCAGTAATGAGAATCTTTAAAGTGATCCCATACCCATTCTAGGGCAGCCTCCGGCGCTCGACGTCCCCACTCGGCCAGAAGGACTCCAGAAGCGGATGTGAAAGAATCGTCTCTCTTACCTTGGGAAATTTCTTCAAGCCGACTTTCAATCGCTCCGGTAGAAATTCGCTCCAGCTTTTGATCCACCCTTTCTCTTTCTCGATCGCTCGATGATTCATCGCCTATCTCATCAAAATTAACTTTCACATTCCTCCTGTGCAAGCTCGGCACGGATCCCTTCTTCAAGGGCTACGTCCGAGTGATGTGGCCCCTCGATCTTCCCAAGCAGTTCCCCGATATGGTCACTTGTGCCATAGACGGCATGCCACCACACGATCTCCCGATGGGCTTCCTCCTTTGTGAGACCCGTGGCAACTCCAGCTTCTAAGGCATCACGCTCGCGCTCCTCAGGAGATGCTGATCACAAATTTCACGCTCCGAGCGATCAAGAAGAGCTGCCGAAGACTCCACGAACGCCGGGATTTCGTCATCATCCAGTTCCTCCAAAAGAGCAAGGAGTCGGGTCTCACCGAGGACATTATTCGGCCCACCGCAGATTCGTTTGATGCGGGCGATAAGATCCACGCCTTCAGAATTGCGGAATGACGACCGGGCTCGCTCCGAGAGCTGAACGAAGCTTGCCAACCGCGCCGTGATCACGCCCCTCAAGAAATCGTAGAACAAGAACTTCTTGAGAAATTTTCGGGAGCTTCATCATCGCTTCATCCAGCTCTCCGATATCCTAAGACCAGATATGAAATACCAAAATCGTCTCGAATTTTGAACTCATTCTTTCGGGGAATGGCGGCAAACGAGAATCTCTCGGCACTCTTTTGCTGGAAATATCCCCCAGATCCCCACAGGCTTCGATTCATGAACCTTTTCATTCTTTCCCTTTTGTTGTCTTTGCCCACCCTAGCAGCCGATAAACCCAATATCCTCTTCATCCTCGCCGACGACCTCGGCATCAAGGACCTTTCCATCGAAGGGTCTACCTTCCACGAAACTCCTCACATCGACGCCATCGCCAAAGGCGGAATGCGCTTCACCAACGGCTACTCCACCTGCCAAGTCTGTTCCCCCTCCCGTGCTTCCATTATGAGCGGTCAATACCCCGCCCGCGTCGGCATCACCGATTGGATCGGCGCCGCCACCGGGATGAATTGGAAACGCAACGACGAGATTCTCCCCTCCGAGAACGGCTCCAAACTCCCCGCCAAAATCACCACCGTCGCCGAAGCCCTGAAGTCAGGCGGATATCGCACCTTCTTCGCCGGAAAGTGGCACCTCGGCGGCGAAGGCTCCGGCCCCGAAGACCACGGCTTCGAAGTCAACAAAGGCGGTTATCATTCCGGCTCCCCACGCGGCGGCTACTTCGCCCCTTACAATAACCCCAAGCTCCAAAACGGCCCCGACGGCGAAGCCCTCCCCATCCGCCTCGCCCGAGAAACCGTCAATTTCATTAAGCAGGAATCCGAAAAACCCTTCTTCGCCTTCCTCTCCTTCTACTCCGTCCACGGCCCCATCCAGACCTCTCCCGACCTCTGGGAAAAATACCGCAAGAAAGCAACCGCCGCCGGGCTCTCCAATGAACGCTTCAAAAACGACCGCATCCTCCCCGTCCGCCAAGTCCAGGACTGCCCCATCTACGGCGGCATGATGGAGTCCATGGATCACGCCGTCGGCCTCGTCACCGCCCACCTCAAACAGCGCGGCCTCGACAAAAACACCATCGTCATTTTCACCTCCGATAAT
>Ga0075118_10002207_pt1 | contig 12625 bp, 10 predicted proteins | sample AntAceMetag02UKE_FD_69794 | JGI IMG/M metagenome (GOLD analysis project Ga0075118, IMG submission 69794) | Saline lake microbial communities from Ace Lake, Antarctica - Antarctic Ace Lake Metagenome 02UKE | ecosystem: Environmental > Aquatic > Non-marine Saline and Alkaline > Saline | place...
GTAAAGCCCGACCCACCCAGCAGGCCGTTAACTTGGTCCGACGTGGGTCGGGCTTTACGCCCGACAGTTTCACGCTCCCGGCCAGAGGTGAATTACGCCCGTCGCAAGGGTTCACCAAATCGATCGAGGTAGGGCGGTTTTGCCAAAACCGCCGATCGCATCGGACCAGCGGGATGAAACAGCGCGCTGCCGCCTTCGTCCCGGTACGGAGGGCGCAGCGGCGAGCACTCCCCACCGCCAAGCACCGCCACCAGATCGCTCTCGCGAAATCACTCGGTTTTTCCGTTAACCGCTCCTCCCCCGACCCACTACGTATCGTCAGGATGGATACGCCTACCGCCGCGTTTGGGTTCGATGACTTTCCGTCGCCAGCCGGGTTGGTTCGCGACGGTTCGGTTGGATTTGCGGGCGGCGGGTTTCAACGCGTAGGCACCGCGAAGTTTTTGGAAGTGAGCGTAGCGCACGCGGTCTAACTCGCCATCGGTTAGGGCAGCTTGGATGGCGCAGCCGGGTTCCTTGGTGTGCTGGCAATTGGCGAAACGGCAGCGATCAGTCAGCGCGACGATATCGGCGAAGGTTTCGTTCACCCCGGCCGCCGCTTCCCAGAGTTGCAACTCGCGCAGCCCGGGCGTGTCGATCAACAGCGCGCCCCCGATCGTCTGCACGAGTTCGCGGCGCGTGGTGGTGTGGCGGCCTTTGCTGTCCTTGGTCCGCACCTCGCCGATCGGGAGTCCGGCATCCGCCGTGAGCGCGTTGACCAACGATGATTTGCCGACGCCCGATGAGCCGATCAGGGCGAGCGTGACGCCGGGTTGGGCCAGCGCTCGCAGGGGCACCAAGCCGGCCTTAGCTACGGTGCTCGTGAGCACCACCCGCACGCCGGGCACGAGTTTCTCGAGCTCGGTTTTGATCGCGGTCGCATTCTCCACCACGTCGGACTTGTTCAATACGATGATGGGCTCGGCTTTACTTTCGCGGGCTGCCACCAAGAAGCGTTGAATTCGGGCGGAGTTGTAATTGCGGTCGAGTCCGCTGACGAGCAGCACAAAATCGACGTTCGCGGCGACTACCTGCTCGATCTGTTCTTCGCCGGCGGCGCGGCGGGAAAACTTGGTGCGGCGCGGTAGGACGGCGTGGATATCCACGCGCTGGCCGTCCTCGCGATGCTTTATCGCTACCCAATCGCCGACGGCGGGAAAAGCGCTCGTTTCGGCATGACGATAAAAGAACCCGCCCCGACATTCGCCCAACCATTCTTTGTCGATGTCTTGCACCGCGTAGAACTTTCGGCGCAGTTCGCACACCACGCGCGCCGGGGTGAAACCGGCCTCGCCGTGAGGGGCGAAGGCGGCGGCCCAATCGTCATTCCAACCTAGAGATTCCAGCGACATGCGTGGGGGTAAAATGCGGGGGGCAATGCCCGCATGGCAACGGACAATCCATGCGTTGCCGGAATGAGGTTTGAGCGTTATACTGCCGCCATAATGACAACCAAGCTCCTTACCGTTTCGCCGGCGGTGGTGCGAGCTATCCCAAGTAAAACCCCCGCCGACAATCGCCTACCTAAACGCAGGCGTTCCCTCGACTTTCGGCCTGAGCCGGATCGTCCGACCCCTCCTCCGGAGCGGCCCCCCGGCAAGTCGTCTTGGTATTACGAACCGAGTCGAAAACCCAGCAGATGGGCCTTCTATCTCGTGGCGCTCGTCTCCGGAGCGCTGCACGCGATCGGCCTATTTGGTTTCAATAATCCGGAGGTCGTGGTCGCCCCGAAGGCGCAGGTTGCCGAGCTCGGGATTACCCTCATGGAGATGCCGCCCATTGAAGAGCTGCCCGATCCCGAAGAGGTCTTCGAAAGCGATGGCCCGCAGGAAGACATCGACCCGGGCGCGTATGTCCCGATGCAGGCCGATATCCCTTCGTTCAGTGCCGAAGCCGTGTTCCAACAGAAGTTGGATTACGCGTCCCTGTTGCCGCGTCCTGATTTCGATTCGGCCAAAGTGGTCTCCATTCCGCCGAAGATTTCTCGCAGTGGCGTGAGTCCCGCGAAGATGAGGGACCTCTTCAATCTGGCCGACTTGGACAGCGAGCCTCTGCCCCTCCTGCAACGTCCTCCAGAGTTCCCGCGGGAGCTTAGAAAGATCGTCAGCTATGCGGAAGTCGTCGTCGACTTCATCGTCGATAAAGACGGCCGGGTCGCGTGGGCTGCCATCAAAAGCGCTACCCATTCTGGATTCGAGGACGCGGCGATCCTCGGGGTTTCCCGCTGGCAATTCAAACCCGGCATGAAAGCGGGCCGTGCGGTTAATACCCGAATGAGGGTCCCGCTAAGATTCCGGGTCACCGATTAATCGGCTGATCCGATTCCTCGCTTAAAGCCAGCGGGGGACCTTAGAGTCCGGGCGTCGAACTCCACTGAGTTCGGCGCCTTAGTCTTGGGTGGCGGCCGTGACCTCGGTCGCCGCCGGCCGATACAGCACCGCCGTGCGGCCCACCGAACCGATGAGCGCGGCCCCGGCCGATACCGCGAGGGCCTCGAAGAGCGCTTTGCGCACCTTGCGATCAGTTTCACTGGCGCGGACTTTTACCAGTTGTTCGCGGGTCAGCAGTCCGTCCAATTCCTTCAATACGGCAGCGGACGTGCCCTGATGACCGATGTGAATCCGGTCGACCAAATGTTGGCCCTGGGCCTTTAAGGCCCGTCGTTCAGCACCAGTGAGTTCAGGAGGATTCATCTCGCCAACCGAGCGGAGGGAATGCTGGAGGTCAACCACCCGTGTATCACCAATACCAACGCATGCCCACGCGAGCGAATCGCGGCGTGCCCAGATCCAACAGGCCATCGACGGTGCGGCCCGACACGACATCTTCGTCGGTGAGGTTCTCGACACTCAGATAAATCTCCGCCCCTGCCCCGATGGCCCGGCTCACCCGCACGTCGAAGGTCAACGCTTCATCGAGCACCAGGGCGTTGGCATCGTCCTCAAACGCGTCACTGATGTAGCGGCTCGAAACCGACAGATTCCAATCGCGGTGGGGTTGCCAATTGAACCCCGTGACCAACGTGTGCCGGGAGGCCTGTGGCAGGACTCGGTTGGTGACGTCGTCGCGGGCATCGCTGTAGAGGTAGTCGACGCGCAGCAGCAGATTATTCGTGGCGCGCCAGTCCGCGCCCACCTCGAAACCTTCGACGGTAATTTGGTCGAGATTTTGCCGTTGGCGACCGACGCCACCCGCCGGCACGAAGCCCGCGCCGGGCACAAAGCCGGGGCCAAAACCGAGCGTCACGTTCGCCACCGCGTCTTCGACTTCGGTCACAAATCCAGTCAGGCGAAACGATACCCGATCGGTGCGCCACGTGGTGCCGAGCTCCACGCCCGTCAGGTGCTCGGTCGCCAAATCGGGGTTGGCTTCGGTGATAACACTGCCCACTCGGAACGGCCGATAAAACTCGTTGAGCGTCGGCAGGCGGAACGCTTGGTAGGCGGCGGCTTGCCATGCCCAGTTCTCGGCGGCCTGCCACACCAAGCCGACTCGCGGGTTAAATTCCACGGCGGAGCGGTCATTGTATTGGTCGTTGCGCACGATGGAATTATCGGCGCGATTTTTCTCAATGCGGCGGCCGTCGGAGAGCTGCCACGCATCCACGCGACCGCCGACATCGAGGTGCCAGTCGGGCGTGAGCGAATGATGGTAGTTCGCAAAAACTCCCGCGCTGGCCTGAGCGCCGCCGGCGATGCGGTTGCGCAGAAATACGTCGCCGCTGCGGAAATAATCTTCGCGGGTTTCGCCTTGGACCCAGCGCGCATCAGCGCCGGCGGTGGTCTGGCTGTTCGTTCCGCGCCACGTTGCTTGTACGGCCGCTCCGGCCGCGTCGGCGGGGACCGCGTATTGATCCAGCACGGAGCTCTCGGTCTCGCGGGGATCATCCACCGCGGTAAATAGACTTCGATACTCTTGCGTCTGCAGATAGGCCTGCGCGGCCCAGCGGGCTTCGCTACCGAAAAGGTCCCGCGTGCCCGCGGCGCGAGCCGCCATCATTAACTCGCGCGTGCGGTTACGTTGTAGCGGGGTGCCGTTGCCGCGGTCTTCAGTGAAACCGCGCAAGGTTAGGGTGCCGGTCGTGCCGGCATCGGTGCGGCGCGTCCAACCGAGTTGCAGGTAAGCCTGCTCCAAGTCCGTGCGGCGATCAATGGGCCCCTTGCTGCCCGGTGCCTTGCGCCGGAACCCGTCACTGTGCAGCCCGCGGGCCTGCACGGAGAACGTGTGGGCACCCCGGCTTTGGCCCGTCGCGATCTCCGCGACCACGGTGCCGAAGTCGCCGATTTCCAATTGGAAGCTAGAAGCGGGATCGTCTGAAACAGGCTGCGAAAGGGCTTGGATTGTGCCGCCCATGGCCGCGCTACCCCAGGAGCTGGAACCACCGCCGTGCACGATTTCTACGGCCGCCAGATCGAGTTGAGACGTCTTGGACCACGTGACCCAACCGCCGAAAGGATCGTTGAGCGGAATACCGTCCACCAGCACCAGCGTGCGGCCGGCTCCGTTGGGCCCGATGTTGCGCAGCGACACGCCTTGCGCCGTCGGATTGGCCGAGAGACTACTCGTGCGTCGGAACAACTGAAATGCGGCGGACGCCTTCAACTTGTCATCGAGGGTGAGGGCCGGGGATTGGAGCAGCATCGCGGCGGAGAAGATATCCACCACCAGCGGAACCTCAGCGGCCGGCAGCCCTTCGCGGGAGATGCTCACTACGACGGGATCGAGCACCTGAGCGGTCAACGGAGCGACCATCAGGGCGGCTCCTAAAATAAGCTGAGAATGAAGGCGCTTCACGTGATAGGGAGTAGAGGGAAAATGAATACATCCACGCCGGGAGAGGCCATGGCGTGGTCGGCAGGACGATTCGGGGCGGGCCAGTCTTGGTCAACCCAGAGCGCGGTGTCGGCGCGGCTCACGTTGACCTCGGCCAACGCATAGGGCGAATGCCAAACTTGCCCCCGCCAGAGTCGGTTCCGGTGGGCGCTAAAAAGCAGATACCGCTCGGCCAGAAAGAACTCCAAGCTGCCCGGGGTCGCGGCGACGGCGGTGGCGGCAGGCTGCCATTCGAAATGGCTTAGGCCTTTGCTGGAGCGACGGGTCGAATGAAACTCGGCCGGATTCTCAGCGGAAGGCGCGCGTCCGACTTGGCGGGCCGACACATAGTTGAGGCCGAAGAGGCTGCGGGCCAGCGCCGTGGCGATCGGTTGGTTGCAGTCGAGGGAGTAGAACCAGACGCCGGGGTTCCCGTTTTCATCGTAAACGTAAGTGCGCAAGTTGAGCTCCAAGAACCACGACAACCCCGGCACCGGCGGCAGCCAACGGGGTCGCACGCCGCCCATCCAAAACGGCACGATGCCCAGCCAAGCGTCGCCCTCGTGGGTGTCGACGGTGAGGCCGGCCGGCAAGGAGGCCTGGATCTCCGCCGCATCCCAACGCCAGTGCAGAAACAACAGGTCCGACCAACGCTGATACATCACCGGCCCCCCGGCGGGGCGGTCACGGGGCATCAGGCGTTGTTCGAGAGTCGGTGCGGGCATGCTCAGACCGGTAGCGCAAAGCCCCAAATTCGCGAACCGTCTCGGGATACTTTGCGGGGGAGCCCTCCGCTGCACCGGGCTCAATCGAGACGAAGCCACGCCACCGCTCCAGGGTCAGCGACCTCGGCTACAACCCGTCCAACCGCTCCGTCCAACCGGCCTTGCCCAACCGCTTCAATCTGACTGTAGCCGGGGTCGCTGACCCGGAATCCTGCCTCTCCGCAGCCGTCCGCGCGCCTCACAGTTTTCGCAGCCGAATGGTCCGATACTGGAGCTCGGCCCACTCGGCTTGCAGCGAGATGGGGCCGGACTCCAGCGGTTGCCATTCCCCGGCTTCGTCTCGGTAACGTAGGTCAAATACTTCGTTGACCAATTTCCCGTTTAAAAAATATTCGGCGCGCTCGGCGCCATGCACGATGACCTCGGCCACGTTCCATTCTCCGTGAGGGCGGGTGGCTGCGACCGTGGTGTAGCTGGCGCCTTGGAGCCCTTCGTTGTGCGGGCTCTGGCCGCCAAACCGGACCAGCGGGCCGGTCGGATCGTAGGAGTAGCCGGTGCCATCCCAAACGCTACGGACCTGCGCGCGGGTATTGCCAATAATCCAAATGTCGCCGGTCACGAAGGGTGCGCCGGGATTGCCGCCCCCGAGCTGCATCTCCACCGACGGCGGCCATACCGCGGCCGGATCGGTGTGCAGGTGAAAGAGGATCCCCGCATCGCGCACGGCGGCGTGACGCGGACGGAAGCGGTTGTCTAACCAGCGGTATTCCACCTGCAGATGGAAACTCGAGAACTGCGCTTCGGTGCGCAAGTTGGCGCTGTATTGTTTTGAGCGGTTAGCCGCGCCTCGATACACGTGAATAGTGCCGTCGTTGATCGTAAAAATCGCGTCGAGCGGGTGGCTGGTCTCATCGCCGCGTGTGCCCAGATGGGCCACCCAGCCGTCGAGTGATTTGCCGTCGAACAACGAGATCCAACCGTTGTCAGTCGCAGGTTTCGGCGCGTCCTCTCCGCGACTGGCGGGGACGAGGGAGAGCAGGACAATGATCAGGACAAGGCGGAAACGGAGGGCATTCATGATCAGTAAGAGCGGAGTGCAGGGGAGGGGGGAGGGGGGTGGACAAAAAACGACCACATCGGCGAGAGGTGGTCATGGCAGCAAAGGAGGTGGCGCGCGCCGCTCAGTCTTCGTCGGGCTTCTTGTATTCCTTGTGACTGCTGCGTTGTTGGTCCCGCAGCGCCTCCACGAGTTCATTGGCCCTCTCATTGTTGTCGGCCTCGAGCGCGGTTTTTAAATCGGTCAGGAGCTGAATAAACTTCTCCATCTCTTTCTTATAACCGGCGACAAACGCGGCCTGTTCATCTGCGGGCTGATCGGCGGTCCACGTGGGTTTGTGGTCAATCGAGACTTGGGCGGCTTCCAGCATGGTGCCGGCCATTTCGGCGGCCTCGGCGTTCTTGTCGGGATCCCGCACCGCACGACGCAACGAACGGAACGTCTTGCCGATCACTTCCATCTGTTCCCTGAGCTCCGGGTGCTCGTGCCCATCGTCGGAAGCGGTGACGGTGTTCAGGCCGACGCAGGAACTCAGTAAAATTGCGAGGGTGAGAACGTAGCGAAATTTCATGGCAGTAGCAGGGGATGAAGGGAGCAAAAGCAGCGGCACCCAAACCACTAACCCATGCGGGCTCAATCCTGATATGGGCCGACGCCCGCCTTCACCAAATTGATCGAGGTAGGGTGGCTTCGCCGCAGCCGCCGGTTGCGGTAGGCCAGCGAGATGAAACGGCGCGCTGCGGCGAGCACGCCCTACCTGCGTTATTGTTCCTTGAGCCCGAGACCCCCAGAGTAAGTGCTGAGAAGCCTTGTGCGTCCAGCGCCCTGCTGGGTGGATCGGGCTTTAAGCCCGGCAGTTTCACTCCCCTGCGAACGTATCGAGTGGCAGCTCGCGCCACTCACCCAGCGCCAGATCGCCGAGCGTGAGGTCGCCGAAGCGTTCCCGGTGCAGCGTTTCCACGTGCCAGCCTTGGCTCGCGAACATGCGGCGGACTTGGTGGTATTTACCTTCGATTAAAGTCAGTTCGGCGACCCGAGGTTCGCGAATCACCAGCGTGGCGGGAGCGAGCGCTGCTTTCTCGCCTTCTAGCTCCAAGGTGCCGCTGGCGAAGCGTTCGATCAGGCTGGGATCGAGATCGCGATCGACGGTCGCGCGATAGATTTTGGGCACCTTGTGTTTCGGCGAGGTCAGGCGGTGCACGAGCTGCGACTGATCGGTTAGCAGGAGCAGTCCGCTGGTGTCTTTGTCGAGCCGACCGACTGAGGTGATCACCGGATTGCGGGCCCGCCAGCGATCGGGCAGCAGGTCGTAGATCGACGGGCCTTCGCGCGCATCATGCGAGCAGACCAAGCCGAGGGGTTTGTTGAGCAGCAGCAGCAAACCGGCGGGATGATCCAACGGTTCACCGTCGACGCGCACGTGGTTCGGGTCGGCCTTTTTACCGTGATTGTTAGCGACCTTATCGCCGATCGAGACCCGGCCGCGATTCACCCAATGACGTGCGTCGCTGCGCGAGCAGTAACCGAGATTAGCGAGGAGTTGGTCGAGGCGCCGCATAAGGTATTCGGAGTAACGAGGATCCGGGATCAAGTAACAAGGCCGGAGGATAGCTCCAGCGTCCGCGCGACGTTGCACCGGTCGCTCATCGTGATTTATTGGCGGCAAATGCGTTGGGTGTTTCTGAGCTTCGCGGTCCTGCTGTCTTCCTTGTCGTCGCTGATCTGGGTGCCGGCTTGGCATGTCTTGGTGTGGCAGGCGGCGTTGTTGGCGGGAGAGTTTGGTCACTATCTCGGCTTGGTCGCTTTGCTTTTGGTCTGCGTGGTGATCGCTTACGGCGTCGTCGTGGTGGAGCCGGATCAACCCTACTGGGGCGTGGGCAGCGTGACGCTGGTGCTGGCGCTCCTCGCCACGGGTCTGCTTTTCACGCCGACGGGTTACGCCATCCAAGTCGCCCAGCGGCTGCCCGCCCAAATGGAGGCTGCGTTTGGCGAAAAACCAGCATCGTTTCGTTCGCTGAATCTCCGGCGCATGTGGATCCCGCTACCGGCGGTAGAGCGCGTGGCGGTCACGACGCATACCTTTACGCCGAGCGATTGGCCGGAGGCGTTGCAGCTCGATTTCTATCCAACGGCCGCGCCCGATGCGCCGGTCGTAGTCGTGGTGCATGGCGGTGGCTGGGACAGCGGAGACCGTGATCAGATTACGCCCTTCAATCATTGGCTGGCGGGGCAGGGCTACAACGTCGCCGCGATCAGTTACCGCCTTGCTCCGCAGTATCCGTGGCCGGCGCAACGCGATGACACCTTGCAAGCGATCACCTGGCTCAAGGCGAATGCGGCCGAGCTTGGGGTCGATGCGACGCGCATCGTCTTGATGGGGCGTTCGGCCGGCGCTCAAATCGCGGGAGCCGTCGCCTACGCCGCGAACGACCCGGCGGTGCGCGGGTTCATCGGCCTATATGGCGTCTATGACATGAGCTTTGTATGGTCGATTTCTCGCTCCGACGACGTGCTCAACTCCATCAAGTTGATGGATCAATTCCTCGGTGGCGCGCCGACCCCGGTGAATCAAGCCGACTACGACTCGGCGAGCGCGCAAGGATTGGTCAGACCCGACCAGACCCCACCCACGCTGCTCCTCCACGGCACCGTCGATACGCTATGCTGGGTCAAACACAGCCAGCGCCTCGCCGACCAATTAGGAAAGGCCGCCGTCCCGCACGCCTTTATCGAACTCCCTTGGGCCGTCCACGCCTTCGACTACAACCTAACCGGCCCTGGCGGCCAAATCACCACCTACGCCGTCAAAGAATTCCTCCGAACCACCTGCCGCTGAGTGTCACCATTATGGTGACACTATAGGATTTCCCGGCCGCCCTGGTTTTTAGGTCCTCGGGTGGCGGTAGGAGATCCGGGACGGCGGGAGCGGGGCGAATTTATGGGAGGGTCACGAATATTCTCGGCAGGTGGCAGGTGATCTGGGAGGGGTGGTGAGTCTATCTAAGGCACAAGCACTTATGGCTATTTGGGAATACAAAGTAATCAGCAGTGGTAAGGGGGGCTTCGCTAGTCCTCAGCTGTTGGAAAATTTTCTAAACGAACTCGGCACCGACGAATGGGAGATCATCGATTATCGGGCCGCGCCGGATAATCCGATGGCGTTCAACGGGCTCGCCCGTCGGGGTTCCCAACGCGATTGGACGCTCGAAGCAGAGTCCGCCGCGCAAGCTCGCGACGAGGAGCGACGTAAGCGCGAGGAGGAGCACCGCAAAGAGGAGGAGCGCATCGAAAAGGCCAACGCCGAGGTCGCCGCCGAGCGCGAAGAAGCGATCGCCGTCAAAGACGGCGGCGATGGGCTGCGCACCGTGCGCGATACCGAGCGCGACGACGATCCCGAGGCGCTCGCCGACGAGGCCGATGGGCTCGACGACTGGGACGAGCTCGATATGGAGGACGACCTCCCGACTCTGCTCGATGCGATCAAACCCCATCTGCGTCGCAACCCCAAGGGTCTCGGTGAGGCTGCGGCCGTCGATTATCTCGCCAAGCGTTGGGACCAAGAGCCCTCCGATGTGCTCGGCGCGTTGGAAGAGTGCGGTTTCGAGGTGCCGGACGAAGAGGATGAGCTGCCGACCTATTTCGATTTTGAAGGCGATCTGTTCTGGCTGAACCGCAACAACCGCGGACAGCTGTTCATTAACGTGCGCGAGAAGCCGCGGTCGCGGTTCAAAACTACCAAGGGCAAGAAACTGGCTGACGACGATCCCGCCGCCGAGGATGTGCGCGGTGAACACCAGGCCGAGCGCGCTCAGCGACTCCAGCAAGAAGAGGAGCGCGCCGCTCGCAAGGCGGCCCGCGAAGCCGAGGCAGCCAAGCCCGGTGATCCCCTGCCCGAAGGCTTGGAGCTACTCGATCTGATCAAGCCGAAGATGCGCCGCAATCGCCGCGGTCCCGGGATGTCGGGTTCTGTCGGATTTTTGGCCAAGGCGTTCAAGCATTCGGAAGAAGTGGTGGCCGAAGCCCTCGCGGCGATCGGCTTGACCGCGTCGGACGACAAGGACGCCAAGCCCGACTTCGTGGAACACGGCGACGAGTTGTTCTGGATGAAGCAAGACGGCCGCGGTGGTGCTTGGATCAACTGCCAAGAGAAGGATAAGGTTAAGGGTAAGCCCACGCAGGATAAAGAGGGTGATGCGGGGAAATCCGAACGTTCTGAACGATCCGAACGTCCGGAACGCGCCTCCTCAAAATCCGCCGCAGCGGCCGAGCCTGCTGAGGAAATTGTTTTCGCTCCGGGCCCCAACGCGGTGCCGGCGTTGCGTCTGTTGCTGAAGCCAAAGTCACGTGGCACCGGGGTTTCGGCCGAGGTGGGCGCGTTGTCCGACACGCTGAAAAAGCCTGCGGTGGAAATCCTCGAAGTATTGGTGAAGGCCGGACTCAACGTGCCCGAAACGGCGGATGAGAAACCGAGCTTCATCGAGTTGGGTGACGAGATTTTGTGGCTGAACCGCAACGCCAAGGACGACTCGCTATGGCTCAACGCCAAAGCGAAGCCCAAGCGCAAGACGACGACCAAGAAAACGACGGCGAAAAAGAGCACCAAGAAGGCGACCCATTCCGCCGATACAGAATCGACCGAAGAATCATAGGCAATGGGGATGTCGGGCGTAAAGCCCGACCCACCCAGCAATGCGTAAGCTCGTCCGACGTGGGTCGGGCTTTACGCCCGAGAGTTCCATCCTTGCGGCCAGACTTGAATTACGCCCGCCGCAAGGGTTCACCAAATCGATCGAGGTAGGGCGGTTTCGCCGAAACCGCCGATTGCGTTGGGCCAGACGAAACGGCGCTTCCGCCTTCGCCGCCGCCATGTCGCCGTAAACCGCCGCCGCACCCGAACGGATCCCCGGCGGTGTTACGATTGTGCGTCGTGGGTGAATTTTTTTCGACGCGGGCAGCCCTGCTCGCACGGTAGCGCGATGCATCGATTTTCAGATCACGTTTTGAGCCCGGCTATTTTGGTGATGGTTCTCGGCGGCTTCACGGCCGCGCTGGCCGAACCGGCGTTTCGAGTGCGCGCTGATTTGGATGCAGCGCTCAACTCCGACCAAGGCTGGGCTACTCCGCTCAACGAACCGGCGACGGTGCAGGCGGACACCCCGTTCCGGGTGCGCTTCGAATTGGAGCGATCCGTGCTGCCCGCGGGCGCGAAGGGCATCATCCTCCAGTATCGCTACAACGAGGAAAAGGATTGGGTCGAGATCGGGGCCTTTGATTTTCCTTATCCCAAAGGTGAGGAACCTAGGTCTCCGCGGGTCAGCGTCGTGAGCACGCCGGGGTATGCCCATGGCGAGCCGACGGCAGATTTGTTGGCGGGTTCTGCGACGCACTTTGCGGGTGGCGCGGGCATTAATTTGGCGGCGCAAGCGCCTGCTTGGTTTGCGGGGGATGGCGGCCACTTCGAATTCGAATGGCCGGTGGTGGTGCGTTATTATGCCGATGGTCCGGTCACTAATGCCGATGGCGATCAGTTCGAACTCCGCATGGCGGATGGCGATGGGCAACCGTTGTCGGGTCAACGCGTGGCTATCGTGCATTTGGAGATTCCGGAGGGACATCTCGGCGGGACCTTCGTGGAGTCTCCGGGCCGGATCGGACCGCTGCGCGCGAGCAACGGTGACCTCTACTTCATGATCGAACCGGCGGAATCGGAGAACGTCTTCATGATGGTCAAATCGACCGACGACGGTCGCAGTTGGCTCGAAGTTGATGGCGGAAATCGCCCTGCGACGGGCGATCTTGAATCGGTGGATGCGCGACTCGTGGGCGGCACCATTCACATCGTTCATCAGATCACGGAGGCGTTGGTTTACCACGCGTTCAATACGTCTGACCATCCTACCGCACCCGACACCTGGGCGGTGGTGGATGAAGTCGGCGCGACTGAAGAATCTGTCGCGCAAGCGGCCTCGATGGTGATGCGCGCGGACGGGAG
>Ga0075118_10002209_pt1 | contig 12616 bp, 13 predicted proteins | sample AntAceMetag02UKE_FD_69794 | JGI IMG/M metagenome (GOLD analysis project Ga0075118, IMG submission 69794) | Saline lake microbial communities from Ace Lake, Antarctica - Antarctic Ace Lake Metagenome 02UKE | ecosystem: Environmental > Aquatic > Non-marine Saline and Alkaline > Saline | place...
AGCTTGGCTTGAAGCTTTTTCACTTCGGGGCTGATCGCTCCGCAGTCGCCTCCCCCACATCCGCCACTCTTCTTGCGAAAGGCGCGGCGCACGAGCCAGACGGCGGCGATGCCAACGGCGACAAGCGAAAGGATGGTCTGGAGTTCTGGGCTCATTGATCAGAAGCCGAGCGCGGTGCCAGCTTGGTAGACAATGAAGGACAAAATCCACGCGGTGCCAGTCATGTAGCCGATTTGGAAGAGGGGCCATCGCCACGAATTGGTTTCACGCCGCACCACAGCAACCGTCGCCACGCATTGCATCGCAAAAACATAAAAGATCATGAGCGTGAAACACACGAGGGGCGTGAAGAGCGGGCGACCATCCGGCCACTTCGCACTGGTGAGCGCATAGCGCAAGGGCGTGGTATCTTCACCATCATCCTCGGCATTGAAGACAACGCTCATCGTCGAAACGAAGACTTCGCGCGCGGCGAATGAAGTGATGAGACCGATCCCAATCTGCCAATCGAAGCCGAGAGGTTTGATGGCGGGCTCGATGAAGTGACCAGCCTGACCCGCATAACTCTGTGCGAGTTGTTCGGTGGGCAGAGCTCCTTCCGGTGCCTTGGGATAAGCAGCGAGAAACCAGAGAATGATCGAGATACCAAGAATGATCGTGCCGGCTCGCTTCAGAAAGAGCCACGCGCGTTCAACCATGTGTCGCGCAACGTCCAAGGTTCCCGGCATCCGATAGGGTGGCAGTTCCATGATCATGAGCGGAGGCTCGCCCTTGAGCAGGGTGCGTTTAAACAACCAGGCGAAACCAAAGGCGCCCGCGGTTCCGAAGAAATACATCATCATCATGATGCCCACTTTCGTGAGCACCGGCACACTTTCGCCCGGGATGAGGGCAGCGATCATTAACAGGTAAACAGGCAGACGCGCGGAACAGCTCATGAGTGGCGCGACGAGAATCGTAACGAGCCGGTCCTTGTGGTCTTCAATCGTGCGCGTGGCCATGATGCCAGGAATCGCACAGGCGTAGGAGCTGAGCATCGGGATGAAAGATTTCCCATTGAGGCCCACGCGACTCATCAAGCGATCCATGATGAACGCAGCTCGCGCCATGTAGCCGGTGCCTTCCAAGAGACCGATAAAGAAAAACAAAATTAAAATCTGCGGGAGAAAGATAACCACTCCACCTACTCCCGCGATCGCTCCATCAGTGATCAGATCACGTAAATCTCCAGGCGACATCGAACCCTTGACCCAATCGGCAAGCGCAGCCGTGTGGTCGTCGATCCAGTTCATCGGGTATTCAGCAAACGTGAAGATGCTGAGGAAAATCACGGTCATGATGCTGCCGAGCACGAACCAACCCCAAACCGGATGAGTGACCACTGTGTCGATTTTATCACTAGCACTCGGCCCGTTTTGCACCGGGCTTTCGATCACCGTATCCGCACACAGTTTGCCGATCACATCATAGCGCGAGCTCACGAGTGCTTCGGCCCAATCCATCCCCTCGCCTGCCCAACGTTTTTGCCAGTGATCCAGAATTTCTGTCGTGCGAGGTTTGAGCGGGGCGGAGCCGGCGACGTGAACCGAATTCTGATCAGTCAACAAAAGTAGCGCTTCAGCTCGCGCGGTGAAGGGAGATTTGCCATCGTTGTCAGTCAGCGAGGCTTGGAGTTCGGAAACCGCCGGCGCGATCGCGGCTGGCACATCCCAGGCGTGTTTCGAGAGCGGTAAATCCGGGCGACTCATCGCGAGACGGAGGGGAACAAGCCCCTTCCCCTTGATCGCTTCGCAGGGAATCACCGGAATACCGAGCTCGCGTTCAAGTCTCGCCGACCGGATATCGATCCCCGCCTTTCGAGCGACATCCATCATGTTGAGGATGAGTATTACGGGCCGACCTAGATCTAAAATCTGGTGAACCAGATAGAGGTTTCGCTCGAGATTGTTGGCATCGACGACGCAGAGAATCCGGTCTGGTTGCGGAGTATCGGTGCGGCGACCGAGAAGCACGTCGCGTGTGACGGCTTCGTCGGGCGAACGAGCTGCCAGCGAGTAAGCGCCGGGCAAATCGATAATCGTCATCGGCTGGCCGTGCTGCGAATAGCTCGTGCCGATTTTCTTTTCAACCGTGACTCCGGGATAGTTGCCGACCTTTTGTTTCAAGCCCGTGAGTGCGTTGAACAGCGTGCTCTTGCCGCAATTTGGATTACCGACCAACGCATAGACCGGCTGGCGCGAATGAGAGGTAGGCTCGGAGCCGATATGCGTAGGCAGGGCCATAGGAAATTACTCGGTGGGCTCGACCATGATATTTTCGGCCTCAGTTTTGCGTAGGGTCAGGCGATACCCGCGCACTTTGATTTCGAGTGGATCGCCAAGTGGGGCTTTACGGACAAAGGTTAACCCGGTGCCAACTAGCATGCCCATTTCGCGTAGACGTAAGGGCGCGGAATTGGTCCCCACAAACTCACGAATAGTCGCTTGGCTACCTACCGGCAGTTCGGAAAGTCTCACCAGATCCGCCATGAGAGTGATTAGCTCCCATCGTCGACTTGCTCGACGAGTATTTTGCGGGCCGCGTCGTGGTTGAGCGCGATACGCGTGCCGTTGACTTGGCAGAGAATCGTTTGCGTGCCGGAAACTTTGGTAATGAGGGAATCTTCACCAAATCCCATCTCACGAACCCGCTGGCAAAACCGGATATCTCCACTCAAACGTTGCACGCGACCGAGTGCTCCAGCGGGGAGCTGGCAAAGAGGCAAGTGCTCGGGGGTGGGACTGGAATTTTGCTCAGACATGGGGTCAGTAGAGGCGTAGTTGAATGAGACTCAGTTTCAAAGTCAATAAGGGTATCCGCTTTTTCAGACTAAAGGATCCACATGTAGACCATCGCTCCCAACAGGATGACACTGATGCCAAACAAGCCGATAGGGATACCGGCCTTAGCCATGTCACTGACGGCGAGCTCACCACGAGCATAGGCCATCGCATTGGGAGGCGTGCTGACGGGCAGACCCATAGCGAGAGAGGCGGCCAATGCGATTGGGAGCATCACCGCGAGCACTCCGGGCTGTCCGTAGGCGGCGGCTAAACCAATCGGCAGGATCAAATTGGCGACCGCGCTATTGGAGATAAGCGTGCTCAGAAAAAAAGTCGCGAGGACCAGCGTGGCGATCAGCCCCATCCCCACGGCCCCACTCGGCAGGATCGCGACGATTCTTGAATCTAGTCCCGTGACGCTCAGTCCATAGCCCAGGGCGAGACCGCCCGCGATCAAGATCAGCACATCCCATTCGAGCCGGTTAATATCTTTTTGGGAGACAAAACCGCCGACCAACAACGCAACGACAGGGACAAGTGAAACGACCGAAGCAGGCAAGCCATGCACCCCTTCGGTCAACCAAAGCGTGGCAGTAAAAATAAAGACGCCGACAACCCACTTGGCGCGTTTCCCGAGACTAGAGACGGGCAGGGTGAACCCGGTGCCTTCCTGACCGGAGCGTCCATAAAGCTTGAGCAAAAACCAACCCAGCACGCCCAGTAGCACAATCATCAGGGGCACCGCCACCATCATCCAACTCGCAAACGTGACATTGATATCGGCACTGCGAAGGTAACCCAGGGCGATCGCATTGGGTGGTGAAGCGATTGGGGTCCCCAATCCACCGATATTCGCGGCAAATGGCACCGCGAGCAGCAATCCTTTGCGGTAAGGATCCGAGGGATCGATCTGCGCCAATAAAGGCATCGTAAGAGTGAGCATGAATGCCGTGGTCGCTGTGTTGCTCATCCACATGGAGAACAGCGCTGTGACCCCAATCACTCCAAAAAGTAGAAGCTTACGACTGCCGACATAAGGCCGCAGCAACCAAGACGCCATGTTTTGATCCACCTTCTCATTCACGGCCGCACGCGACATGACCAGACCTGCGAAGAACAAGACCAAGATGGGACTGACACTCGCATTGAGAATCGTCTTAAAAGTAGGCCCTGCTGCGACTTCAAAACCTAACCCTCCCCACCCTCCGGGATTCGCCAACAGAATAACCTCGGCTGCGATCACTACCAATGAGGTCACAAAAAGCGGGAGCGCTTCGGTGACCCAAAGCAGCGCAGCCAAAACCATAATACCCGCCATGATACCCTGTTCACGAGGCCAGTCGGTCATCTTGAACACCGTGATCATAGTGATGATCCCTAGTGGTGCTGCGATGATGCGCCCTGTGATGTTAATTCTGCTGCCTGTCATAAGTGTGTGTCTTTCGGAAACTGTATTGCTGTCACGAAGAAATAAAAAAGCGTAGACCGAGGCCTACGCTGTTGTGACAAAAAGAATAGGCCTGCGATTAGCGCCGCCGTCTCTTGAGAGCAAGTTGGATGCCAGAGAAGCGAACCAAGCTTTGCAGCTGCTCAAACTGACGCGGATCTACATCCTTTGCGTCCTTGAGGTTCTGTTCGGCGCGCTTCAGTGCCTCTTCGACTGCATTCTCATCGATGGCATCTTCGGAACACGCGTGTTCTGCGAGGACGGAGACTTTGTCGCCAGAAATCTGGGCAAAGCCACCACTGACAGCGAGATATTCAGTCGAGCCACCCTTGGTAACCAACAACTCCCCATCATCTACTTGGGTGAGCAATGGAAGATGGCCCGGCAGCACGCCGATTTCGCCTTCCACCGTCGGAATGACGACGGTGTCGACCGTGTCGGAGTAAACCTGAGAGTCAGGAGTGACGATTTCGAGAGTGAGGGGCATGAGATGGATTATTTCTTGTTCGAGGCAGCGAGGACTTCGTCGATGCCGCCCTTCATGTAGAAGTCACCTTCAGCCACTTCATCAAGTTCCCCATCAAGGATCATCTTGAATCCGCGCACGGTGTCCTTAACGGAAACATATTTACCAGGGGAACCAGTGAAGACTTCCGCGACGGCGAATGGTTGAGAGAAGAAACGTTCGATCTTACGAGCGCGGTAAACGGTCTGCTTGTCCTCAGGAGAGAGTTCGTCGAGACCGAGAATCGCGATGATGTCCTGCAGATCCTTGTAGCGCTGGAGCACACGTTGGCACTCACGGGCGACTTCGTAATGCTCTTGGCCAACGACGGAGGGCTCGAGAGCATTGGACACAGAAGCGAGAGGATCCACCGCTGGGTAGATACCTTTTTCCGCAATCGCACGCTCAAGCACGATCGTCGAATCCAAGTGAGCAAAAGTGTTAGCCGGGGCAGGGTCAGTTAAATCATCCGCAGGAACGTAAACGGCCTGGAAGGAAGTGATGGAACCTTTCTTCGTCGAGGTGATGCGCTCTTGGAGCTGCCCCATTTCATTGGCGAGGGTCGGTTGGTAACCCACTGCAGAAGGAGAACGGCCAAGCAGAGCGGACACTTCGGAACCCGCTTGAGAGAAACGGAAAACGTTATCTACGAAGAGGAGCACGTCTTGATTCTTTTCGTCGCGGAAGTATTCGGTCATCGCGAGAGCCGAAAGGGCGACACGCATACGAGCACCTGGAGGCTCATTCATCTGACCGTAAACCAAGGCGACCTTAGACTTGCTGAGATCCTTTTGGTCGATGACGCCAGCTTCAGACATTTCATGGTAAAGGTCATTACCTTCACGCGAGCGCTCTCCCACCCCAGCAAACACGGAGTAACCACCGTGGCCTTTGGCGATGTTATTGATGAGCTCCATGATGATCACGGTCTTACCCACACCAGCACCACCAAACGCGCCCACTTTACCACCCTTGGTAAACGGAGCGATTAGATCGATGACCTTGATGCCGGTCTCAAGAATTTCAGAACTGGTATCCTGATCAGCGAGGGCCGGAGCAGCGCGGTGAATCGGATACTTTTTATCGTAAGCCACAGGGCCACGATCATCCACGGGATCACCGGTCACATTAAAGATACGGCCGAGCACGCCTTCACCCACGGGAACGGAGATCGGAGCACCGGAGTCGGCAACTTCCATGCCGCGCACGAGGCCTTCCGAGGAGGACATCGCGATGGTGCGAGCGACACCGCCACCGAGATGCTGCTGTATTTCGAGAGTGAGGTTTTGCGTTTTGCCGGAGACTTCAAACTCAACGGTTAATGCCTGATAGATGGGCGGGATGGTTTTATCCGCGAACTGGACGTCAACGACGGGGCCGATGACTTGAACGATTTTGCCGGTGTTGCTCATGACTTAAGAGTAGTGCGATAGGTTAGTTTAAAATGGGATCAGGCGGCGGATTGGCCGGCGGAGATTTCGAGAATTTCCTGCGTGATCGCGGCCTGACGAGCTTTGTTATATTCAAGCGTCAGATCCTCGATGAGGCTGGAAGCATTGTCGTTGGCGGTCTTCATCGCGACCATTCGGGCGCTGAATTCAGATGCCTTGGCGGAAAGCACCAACTGGTGAATGTGCCGATTGACGTAATATGGAAGCAGGGCCGCGAGCACGTCGTGGGCATTGGGCTCAAAGATGATTTCGCGCGTGTCGTTCTGAGGATTGTTCTCCGTGCCAGACTCAGCCTGCAGATGAGCAATGAAGTCCTTGAGATTAGCCAAAGGCAGAACAGGGCGCACGGTGGCTTCCTGAATGAGAGTGTTTTTGAAGCGTGGGTAGATCACTTCGATCGTATCGACTTCACCATCCAGATAGAGCTTGGTCATATGCTCGATCGCCACCTTGACCTCTTTGAAGCTCCCGCGGTCGCCCACGGTAAATTCCGAGTTGAGATCACGTTTGCTGCGGGCGAGGAACTGCGCGCCCTTGCGACCAATGGCCACAAACTTGGCTGGGGTCTTAATATCGAGGACGTGCTTGAAGAGATTGGCATTCAACGCACCGCAAAGACCAATATTAGTCGTCACGAGCAGGATACCGCGGGTCTTCACTTCACGCTCGGTGAGAAACGGGTGTTGAGTTTCATCCACGCGAGATGCGAGGGCCGCCAACATATCAGCCATGAGCTGTGCGTAAGGTCGGCCCGCGAGGGTCGCTGCTTGCGCACGCTTCATCTTTGACGCAGCCACCAGCTCCATCGCCTTGGTGATCTGGCGGGTGTTTTTAACCGATTTGATTCGGCGGCGAATGTCGCGAGTTGAGGCCATGAGTTATCTGGGACGCGGAAGGATGATTACTTAAGCGGAGTAAGTGGATTTCCACTCATCGCAGGCAGCCTTCAACTTAGCTTCAAGATCGTCGTCGAGCTTGGCCTTGGTGCGAACTTCCGTGAGGAGCGCGTCCTTACGGGTAGTGAAGAATTCCTTGAGGGAAGTGGAAGCAGCCACGACCTTGGTCGCATTGATGTCTTCGAAGAGACCTTGCTGCATACCAAAGAGCACTGCGATCTGAAGTTCGATCGGAAGAGGATTGAAGGCAGGCTGCTTGAAGAGTTCTACAATACGGGAACCACGGTCAAGCTGTGCCTTGGTCTTCGCATCAAGATCGGAACCGAACTGCGCGAAAGCAGCGAGTTCACGGAACTGAGCGAGCTCACCCTTGAGCTTACCACCGACTTGCTTGGTGGCCTTGATCTGCGCGGCAGAACCCACGCGAGAAACAGAGAGACCCACAGATACCGCTGGGCGGATACCTTGATTGAACAAATCTGTTTCGAGGAAGATCTGACCATCGGTGATCGAAATCACATTGGTCGGAATGTAGGCGGACACATCGCCAGCCTGAGTTTCGATGATGGGCAACGCGGTGAGCGAGCCCTTGCCATCGAGACGAGCCGAACGCTCGAGCAGACGTGAGTGGAGATAGAACACATCACCAGGATAGGCTTCACGACCGGAAGGCCGCTTCAGGATAAGCGAAATCTGGCGATAGGCGACAGCGTGCTTGGAGAGATCATCATAAACGATGAGCGCATCCATGCCGTTTTCCATAAACCACTCACCCATGGCAGCACCGGAAAAAGGCGCGAGGAATTGATTGGCCGGATTATCAGCCGCAGGCGCCGCCACGATGATCGTGTATTCGAGAGCACCCGCTTTTTCGAGCGCGGACATCGTGCGAACGATGTTAGAATTCTTCTGACCCACTGCGACGTAGATCGAATAAACAGGCCGGAAGTCTTTGTCGCCACTGGCGATACCCACCTTGTTCATCTTGGCCTGATTGATGATGGTATCAACCGCGATGGTGGTCTTACCCGTTCCGCGGTCACCGATGATGAGCTCACGTTGGCCACGACCGATTGGAATCATGGAATCGACCGCCATAATGCCGGTGAAGAGAGGTTGAGAGACCGACTTACGGGCGATGATACCGGGAGCAATTTTCTCAACCGGATAAGTTTCCTTAGCTTCGATTGGACCTTTGGCGTCAACCGGATTACCGACGGCATCCACAGCGCGACCAAGGAGGGCTTTACCCACCGGAACAGAGAGGAGCTTGCCAGTAGTGTAAACTTCGTCGCCTTCTTTGAGGAGCGAAACATCACCGAGCACAACGCAACCGACTTCGTCTTGTTCGAGATTCAGCGCGATGCCCATAGTTCCACCGGGGAACTGCACCATTTCGTTATACATCACCTCAGAGAGGCCATCGATCTTGGCGACGCCGTCGGCGACGGAGCGGATGGTTCCGGTGTTCTTCTTGACCGCTTTATTAGAAAGAGTGGCGATCTGTTTTTCGATTTGTTCGAGGACGGTGCTCATGGCGTGATGGCAGGGTTAGTTTTTCTGAAAGTAAAAATTAAAGGGCGGAAAGCTGTTCGAGCTGACCAGCGATGGAAGATTCGTAAACATCGTCACCGATGCGCATCCGCAGACCGGCAATTAATCCGGCGTTGTGCCTAGAAGATACAGTGACCTGACGTTTGTATTTTTGGGTAAACGCACCTTCGATGCTGCGAAGAATACCTTCGGTGACTGGGCCGGCATGCTCAACCACGGCGTGACTCTTGGCGAGCTCGCGAGCGATCAACTTCTTGTAAGTCTGCAATATTTGCAGCGCGTTGGCCGGTGCGTGCTTCTCGATATAAGCGAGCACACCCTCGACGTGTTCAGCGGACACAGCATCGTCCACCAGACTCATGTCGAAGAGTCGGCGAGCGAAGAGTTGCGCAGATTTATTTTGGGCGGCCATCGTAAAAAAAGGGGCGTCTTAAACGACGTTGAGTTCCTTGGCGGCGGTCTCGTTGTAAGAGGCGCGATCTGCGTCGGAGAGTTTCTTCGCGAGCACGCGCTCAGTAATAGTGACAACGAGGCCGGCGATTTCTTCGCGCGCTTCGGCGATCGTCTTCCGACGTTCGAGCTCGATTGCCTGCTGGGCCTTGGTGACGATGCCGTTGGCCTTAACCGTAGCTTCCTGCGTTTGCTTTTCGAGGAAGTCTTTCGCGGTATCGCGTGCTTCGTTGATGATAACGGTCGCTTTGCTTTGAGCTTCTTTGACGATCTCGGCGCTTTCGGCCTGAGTGGCGTCGAGCTTGGCCTTCATCTCCTCAGCGTATTTGAGACCGGATTCGATCTTAGTGGCTCGCTCATCCATCGTGGCGATGGTCGGCTTGATCGCGTAGCGATAGAGCACACCCATGACAATCAGAAAACTGATCGCTTGGATAACGACGTAGTGAACCTGGAGCCCAAATTGGGTCTGCAGTTTTTCCACGATTCCAGGTTGTGCAGCGTGAGAAGCGGCTTCGACGGTGGCTATCAGGAGAGGAGACATGGGGAAAAGGGAGTGGTGACGCAGGGTCGCTGCGTCACCGGGTTTTGAAATCTAAGGACTACATTCTTAAGCGAGGAACAACGCAAGGATACCAAGACCTTCGGCGAGAGCCATACCGATAATGGCTTGAACGAGGATCTTACCGGATGCGCCGGGATTACGACCAACGGCTTCAACGGCTTTGAGACCGATGAGTCCTACGCCAATCGCAGCTCCGAGGAGACCGAATGCGCTGGCGATGTTACCTGTGATTTCAGCGATGATGTTAATCATGATGTTGTATATATTTTATGTGGTTGGATTTCCGCCGTGCGCACTCATTGGCACGCTCCCGACGGGAAAGGGTTAGTGAGCAGCTCCGGGTTCGTGAGCTTCGTCGTGGTCATCACCATGATTACAAAGTAAGCCGATGTAAACAGATGTCAGCAGAGTGAAAACGAGGGCCTGAATGAGACCGACCAGTAGCTCCATAAAGTAAAACACGAAGATGAAACCGGTGCCATGGAGGAGGTTTTCTCCGCCGAAAACATTACCGAAGAGTCGAACGGAAAGCGTGAAGGGGCGAATCGCGATCGAAAAGACTTCGATGAAGCCGACGATGATGAAAACGAGAGCGAGGATAGGATAGAGCCATCCAGGAGTTTCGCTTTTCTCGGCCTTATTACCGAACAGATCCCAGAGGATCAGCTTCGGTCCGGCGATTTTGAAAACAATGATGGCCCACGCACCGAAAGAAATCAGTGCCAATGCAATCGTGCCGTTGAAATCCGTATTAAAAGGCCGAATAAAAGGAGCGGTGATGATGAAGTGACCTGCAGCATCGGTATATCCCATCCCAACAGTGCCGACACCCGGGATGAGGCCCATCCAGTTATGAAACAGGATGAAGAGAAAAAATGTGACCAATAACGGGAAAGCTAATGGAAATGCCTTTTTGCCAACAATGGGTTCAAACAGATCCCGCAGACCCTGAATCAGCGATTCGACCACTGCTTGCCCTCTGGTTGGGAGCAACTGTGGCTTACCCACTAATTTGAGAACCAGAAATACAAGGACAGCTGAGATTACCCAGCCGGTGATCATGCTGTTGGTCAGAGCCCAACCGTGGCCGAAATCAACCAGCTTGTCAGCTTTAGGGTCCACACCGGCATCGCTAGCAAAGGCCGTGAGACCTGTAGCGAGAAAAGGAAGAAAGATGGAGGCGAGCTTGGTGACCCGAAACATGGTGCTTGGTGACTGCAAAGTGAGTTGGAAGGGAAATAGGTAGGGAATCCCCCCTTAAGTCGTCAACTCCCGAAACACTTCAAGATCACTAATTAGACAGAGGAGATGCACCGGACCGCCATTTCTTATGGCTTAACCACATTTTGCGCGATCCAGCTTTGGTGACTTTCGGCGCGTTCCTGAAATACTGTTTCACATTCAAACGGCCAGGTCGCGTCGACCAAATCCCAATCCGGATGCTCCGTAACGATTTCGTGGGCCTTCTCAAAATACGGATCGTGATCCGTGCGAAAATGGAGTTTTGCCTCAAAATCGGCTTTTTTCGCTAATATATTGAGGAAATCAGGGCAAATTAGCCGGTTTTTGTGATGTTTCCGTTTGGGCCAGGGATCCGGAAACAGCACGAAGATGCAGTTCAGCCGGACGGTTTCGGGCAAGGTTTCGAGTAGCATCATGGCATCGGCGCGCAGGAAGCTGATGTTGTTGAGCTCGGCGCGACGTTGTTTTCGTTCAGCGCGCACGAGGCGATCCTCGATAATATCGACGCCAATACAAAATTCCTCCGGATGAGCCGCTGCGTAGGCCGTGAGAAAATGCCCATGGCCACAGCCAATTTCGAGCGTGAGGCTCTTGGGAGCTTCGCGCAGACACTCATCGAGCTGAATTTTCAGCTCTTGGCGGCGGTTGGAATCGATGATGCGGGCCTCTTCTATCGGCATGACGATTAAGCCGCTACCGATCTCACTTAGCAGGAGCAAGCCCGGTATTTTTTATTGAGGCAGGCAAAGTGAAAAAGACCGTAGTCCCCTCCCCCCGTTCACTCTCAGCCCAAACCCGGCCGCCGTGCAGCTGGATAATGTGTTTCACGATGCTCAGACCCAGCCCCGTGCCTCCCTTTTCACGCGAACGGCCTTTATCCACCCGATAGAATCGCTCAAAAATATGCGGCAAATCCTCCGCCGGAATCCCCGGACCGCTATCCCGCACACTGAATTCGACTATGCGATCCCTCAATTTGGCTAAAATGTAGATATGCGAACCCGCTGGAGTGTATTTAAGAGCGTTTTCGAGGAGATTCTCGATTACTTGAGTGAGTTTCAGCGGATCGATCAGGATTTGATCCACACCCTCATCAACTGATACATGTAAGCGGTGCTCTTGGCATGAAGGGCGTCCTCGATAATCCTCCACCACCTCGGCCATGAAATCCGACAAGCTAAGCGACTCACGGGATAGTCCCGGATTGATCGATTCGAGTCGTGAAAGCGCGAGCAGATCTTCGAGCAACGAGTTGAGCCGTTCGGTGTGCCTTTCAATCGTTTTAAGGAAACGCTCGCGATCTTCGATCGGCATCGTCTGGTGATCATCCACGAGGGTTTCAACGTAGCCCTTAATCACGCTCAGCGGCGTGCGAAGCTCATGGGAAACGTTGGCCACAAAGTCTTTACGTAATGTTTCTAATTTTCTCTGCCGCGTAATATCGTGGAGCACGAAGAGCGCCCATTCGTCTTTCTGCCCCTCAAGCGCTGGAATGAGCGTGCCGGTGACTTCAGCCCAGACGGAATCGTTTCCTTGCCCGAATTCGATGGGATGCTGAGCCACCGCCCGGGATTCGCGCACCGTTTCGACATAATCGAGAAACTCACGGCTCTGCAAAACGAGCTCCACGCGCTGATTGAAGATGTTTTGCGCCCCTGGAAATATGCTTTGGAGCGCCTGATTC
>Ga0075118_10002210_pt1 | contig 12610 bp, 10 predicted proteins | sample AntAceMetag02UKE_FD_69794 | JGI IMG/M metagenome (GOLD analysis project Ga0075118, IMG submission 69794) | Saline lake microbial communities from Ace Lake, Antarctica - Antarctic Ace Lake Metagenome 02UKE | ecosystem: Environmental > Aquatic > Non-marine Saline and Alkaline > Saline | place...
AAGATAGGAGTTCAAGGCGATCTGCAGTAGTGAAAAAATTCGGACGGATCATAAAAACATCTGAATCGCATTCGCTCAGACCGTCAATACAAAAGTCGGATGATCAAAGACTCCAAGTATATCAAAAATTTGATGCGTGTTGTTATTGGATTGATCACACCCTTGCACTAAGGTCACAAATTGGCCAAATGCCATTGAATTAAATTGAACTGCGTTTATTTGCTTCACAAGAAAAATTGGACCGGTTAAATAAATTCCTACTTCAAACCTGCCTGCTATAATGATCTTTATCAACTCAAGCGTATTATAAATAGGTGTCCCATGTCCCCCAATATAAAAGGGTCTATCTTTGCTTTGTTGGGTTTTGCGTTTTTTTCAGCCCATGATGTGATTGTTAAGTATTTGGGCGGAAATTATTCGACCTTTCAAATCATTTTCTTGTCAGTTTTGGTGAGCTTTCCATTCGTATTTTTGGTACATTTACGCGAGCGCAATCACGATAATTTGTTACCAAAACATCCCTGGTGGTCTGCACTGCGTACAGTGACAACCGTTCTATCGGCCTGGGGAGCATTCTATGCGTTTTCGGTTTTGCCATTAGCTCAGACATACGCATTCTTGTTCGTCGTGCCCTTAATTATTACGGTATTGTCCATTCCGATTTTGGGTGAGAAGGTTGGCATACACCGAGCTACGGCAGTTTTCATCGGTTTAATCGGTGTTTTGATAGTTCTTAGGCCTGGGTTGGTGGTATTGTCATTGGGGCATGTTGCGGCCTTGTGTGCAGCCCTATGTGGTGGAATTAGCTCACTTATCGTCCGAAAAATTGGCAATGAGGAACGGACGATCGTTTTGTTGATCTATCCCATGTTTGCAAATCTGGTGCTGATGGGCGCATTTTTGCCCTTTTACTATGTGCCTTTGGAGTTGGTTGATCTTGGCGCACTTACTTTTATGGCGGTTTTAGCCCTAGTCGCCTCCACTTTCTTGATCTTGGCTTACAAGACAGGCGAGGCGACTACAGTCGCTCCAATGCAATATTCGCAAATGATCTGGGCTATTTTTTATGGCGCATTCCTTTTTGGTGAGTTGCCGGATCGTATGACTATATTGGGTAGCTGCGTGATTATTATAAGTGGACTTTATGTCGTCTATCGAGAAACTTTAAGTTTACGATCACAAAACACCCCCGTCCTTCGCAATCGTAGTCGTACGGATACTGGTATTTTTCCTAGAATTAGCTTTTCGTTGAAAAAGCGAGATAGTTGATAATTTGCTGTGTATGGCTTTTTCGGACCAATGTTTACGTCAGAGACAGCGAGAAGTATGGCTGGTTAGGAACGCGATTTTTATTTAAATGTCAATTATTGAGCGCATAAAGTTGGGCCTTGTCAGCATTAGATGCGTGTTTTCATTTGTGGAAAACTGCGGTGTTTTATCATCCAAAGAAGCTACAAAGTTGTCACCCCTCGGTGGTTTTCAAAACATTGACTATTGGGGATACAAATAGTACGAAGATTTCGAAAATATGGGAAATTTTATGTTTAAAAGTTTAGTGTATCTAGCCTCTGTTTGCCTTCTAGTTGGATGTTTGGGTGACCCGAAAAAACGTATTGAAGTTGCAAATGATGCAACTCTTAACAATGAACCAAAGGCACCGAAAAAAAATACAATTACATTTCCTTCTGGGGGAGGTAAAATCGTTCTGCATAGTGGTACAATCCAGGATCTCTGGCGGGAGCAGCGTCAGGCCTTGCTCGAAAATGAGTCTGTAACATCCGCAGAAAGTGAAGAAAAAATTGTTTTAGCGGACGAACTTATAGAACCTTCAAAGAGTAGCGCGAGGCTCAGGGGCATATTTAAATGGCTTGATGATCATCGCGCCGTAAACCAGGTTAAATGAATGGTCTGAGTACTGGCTGGACTGGTTGTAATTTTGTTGATCATTAAGTATTTTGGCTAACTCTTCTTCAGAACAAGACCTGATATCATCCGCGTCATCACTGATGGCTTGCGTGATGAGGACCGCTGATTTGTGCAGACTTTGGTTTTATGACAGGTTGGGTTGTTGACGGCCAAACAGATAGATATTCTGCACTTCCGGCCTTGACGTCTAATTTTGGCTGGCATACCTCTCTCGTACGGTGCGGGTATGGTGAAATGGTATCATAAGAGCCTTCCAAGCTTAAGGCGCGGGTTCGATTCCCGCTACCCGCTCCAAACACCTCTCCCATGTGATATACTTTAATTACAATTTGCCATAGGGAGGGCGCTCATTATTCTAATTCCTTAAAAAATACCCTAAAATCGCATTTAAAATTAATTCGCCCGGCTGCTGTGTTTTCACTAAGGAACAGGCCAGCCCAGAGGGGCAGATCAACTCTAGCTTTCCCTTGAGGCTCCAACGACACTGTATGCTGCTTGCCGGGTTGGCAGGTTCATTGGGTATTCTACAGCTGTGCTGGTGACCATAACGGCGTTGGCAACCAAGGCACCGCCTGCTGCGATATAGTCGCTTAGTCTATTTGCTGAAATCGTAGGGAACGCTCAGTGCAGGACACAGAAAAGTGTCTTTACCCTCTTGTTGGTCTGCCTGTGGAGCGGTACATCCCACAGACAGGATAAGGGGCGAGCATGGCACGGACACCAAATTCAGCGGCAGATGAAACCGAGGAACGCGCGTCTTCCAAACAGGTTGGCGTTTTACGTGCCTTGGTTCCCTATTTTGCACCCTATAAACCTTTGGTCATTCTTGCACTGATTGCGCTGACCATCACCGCCAGTGTCTCGCTTGTGTTGCCTGTGGCTGCAAGACGGGTAATCGATGGCTTTACCATGGGTGACGTTGCTCTGCTTAATCAGTATTTTCTGGGCGCTATTATTGTTGCGGCAATCTTCGCGCTGGGCACAGGGTTGCGCTACTATGTTGTAACCCGTCTTGGCGAACGTGTTGTTGCGGATATCCGAAAAGCAATTTTTGCGCGTATGATCGGCATGTCGCCAGCCTATTTTGAAAAACTGATGACTGGTGAAGTGTTGAGCCGGATTACCACAGATACCACTCTGATTTTGTCGGTGATTGGCTCGTCGGCCAGCTGGCTTTTGCGGAATATGTTGATGATGTCTGGCGGGCTAGTGATGATGCTTTGGACCTCGCCAAAGCTCACAGGCTTGGTGCTGTTGATCGTGCCTTTGATCCTTGGGCCAATCCTAACCCTTGGACGCAAGCTACGCGGATTGTCACGCCAAAACCAAGATTGGATCGCGGCATCATCTGGCAAGGCGTCAGAATCTCTTCTTTCAGTTCAAACCGTGCAAGCCTTCACCCACGAAGCGCGCAGTGGGGCTGAATTCTCGGATGTGACCGAAAAAGCTTTCGACAGTGCGCGGGCACGGATAAAAGTCAGGGCCTTGATCACGATGATCATCATCTTCGTGGCTTTCAGCGGTGTGATGGGCGTTTTGTGGGTTGGCGCAATTGATGTGCGCAGTGGCCTCACCTCGGTCGGTCAACTGGTGCAGTTTGTGATCTATGCCACCATCGTCGCCAGCTCCACTGCAGCTTTGTCAGAGCTTTGGTCTGAGCTGCAACGTGCGGCGGGTGCGACTGAGCGGTTAGTTGAGCTATTGAACGCTGAAGACACCATTGCAGATCCAAAGACCCCTAGGAGACCGAGTGTCGGAGCCGTTGTCTTTGAGAATGTAAATTTCACGTTTCCCAATCGTCCCGATGCATTGGCGCTCAATAACGTCAGTTTTACTATCCAACCGGGCGAGACCGTTGCTTTGGTTGGGCCATCGGGTGCGGGTAAATCTACCATCATCCAAATACTGCAAAGGTTCTTTGATCCGCAAGAGGGCCAGATCACCTTTGGCGGTATTTCATTACCCGAGATGGAGCGCAGTGCTTTTCGCAAGTTTATGGCCCTAGTTCCGCAAGACCCGGTGATTTTTGCGAGTTCTGCCTATGATAATATTTTGTTTGGCCGCCCGGATGCCAGCAAGGATGAGGTGATTGCCGCGGCGACAGCTGCCGCCGCCCATGACTTCATCTCTGCGCTTCCAGAAGGCTACGACAGCTATGTGGGCGAACGCGGTGTTATGTTGTCCGGTGGGCAAAAACAGCGGATCGCAATTGCGCGCGCTATTTTGCGCGATGCTCCGGTGCTTTTGCTCGATGAAGCAACATCTGCGCTCGATGGAGAAAGCGAAGCATTGGTCCAAAAGGCATTCGAAGACCTGGCCAAAGACCGCACAACTTTGGTGGTCGCACATCGCTTGGCCACGGTGAAAAAAGCGGACCGAATTTTGGTGATGGACCAAGGGCAAATCGTGGCTCAAGGCACGCATGCAGCTTTGGTGGCAGAAGGCGGGCTCTATGCGCGTCTGGCCCGATTGCAATTCACCGAAGACAGCGCCTTTTAACCTGGCACCAAGTAAAGCACCGCCAAAATCCTTGCGAAACTTCTCAAAACTGACCATCTTGTGAAAAACGCCGAAAAAAGTGGCACACTTTGGAACCATGGGAGAGAATGATGAGCTTTGCGACAAAGGCCGATCGGGACGCTGTAGAAAATGAAATGCCATGGGCGGAACGAGATGTTCCCACAACCATGTATGAATTTATTAACTCTGTCTCAGAACGCCATGGGCAACGCCCCGGCGTGAGCTTTCAAATCACTTCTGGACCAAAAGATAAGGCCGAAACCCTAAGTTGGCAGGAGTTTCGTGACAAATCGGTACAAGCAGCCAATATGTTCCGGCGCTTGGGCATTGGCGAGAGGGACGTCGTCGCCTATCTGATGCCGATTTGTAATGAGGCGGCGCTCACCCTGATTGGTGGAAGCATTGCCGGCATCGCCAACCCGATCAACCCGCTGTTAGAACCAGATCAGATTGCCGCAATTTTGCGGGAAACCAATGCAAAGGTCTTGGTCACTCTGCGTGGCTTTCCCAAAACGGATTTGGCGCAATTGGCCGCTGATGCTGTGGCGCAGGCGCCGAATGTTGAAGCCGTGTTAGAAGTAGATCTCAATCGTTATTTGACCCCACCAAAATCTTGGATCGTGCCCCTGATCCGGCCTAAAGTGGCTGTTGCTCATTCCGCAAAAGTGTTGGACTTCAACGCCCAGCTCGACAAACAAAACCGCATGCTAGATTTTGCAGATTCGGCCGAGGATCGGGTTGCAGCCTATTTTCATACTGGCGGCACCACGGGCATTCCTAAGGTTGCGCAACACAAATACTCAGGCATAGTTTATAATGGCTGGTTGGGGGACAGAATGCTGTTCAGCTCTACAGATACCATCATTTGTCCTCTGCCTCTGTTTCACGTATTCGCCTGTCATGTTATTTTGATGGCGATGATCAGCTCTGGGGCGCATGTGGTGTTTCCAACACCGCAAGGATACCGCGGCGAGGGTGTGTTTGATAATTTTTGGAAACTGATTGATCGGTGGAATGTATCGTTCATGATCACGGTTCCCACGGCAATTTCGGCTCTCATGCAGCGGCCAGTTGATGCGGATATTTCGTCTTTGAAAACCGCATTTTCGGGGTCGTCGCCGCTTCCGGTGGAGTTGTTTAAACGTTTTGAAAAAGCCACAGGTGTTGAGATTGTGGAAGGTTATGGCCTAACAGAAGTGACCTGCCTGGTTTCTTGCAACCCTGATCAAGGTCTCAAGAAAGTGGGTTCGGTGGGCCTGCCGTTGCCGCATACCAATGTGAAAATTTTGCTCGATACTGCGAAAGGTCCAAAGGAATGTGCGACCAATGAAATTGGTGAAATCTGTGTGGAAAACCCTGGAGTATTTGCGGGCAACACCTATACAGAGGCCGCCAAGAACAAAGACCTCTACCACTTTGATACCTATCTGCGCACTGGCGACTTGGGCCGTATGGATGAAGATGGATATCTTTGGATCACGGGCCGCGCTAAAGATTTGATCATACGGGGTGGACATAACATCGACCCCGCACAGATTGAAGAAGCCTTGGCCGGGCATGAGGCCGTTGGTTTTGTGGGCGCGATCGGTCAGCCGGATGCGCATTCAGGGGAACTCCCCTGCGCCTATGTTGAGCTGGTGGTGGGGGGCACAGCGACACCAGATGAGCTTATTGCCTTCGCCAATGAGCGTGTGACCGAACGGGCCGCTCAACCTAAATATATTGAGATATTGCCGGAGCTGCCCAAAACCGCAGTGGGCAAAATTTTTAAACCTGCTCTTAGAAAGTCTGCGATTACCCGGATCTATAACGCAGCACTGTCTGACGCGGGCGTGGATGCGCGGGTGCAAAAAGTGATTGAAGACAAACAACGTGGGCTCGTTGCCCAAGTGTCTGGTGCGGCGGATGATGCCGCGGTTACTGAAGTGCTTGGTGGATTCACAAGGCCTTGGGAGCGCTCGGCTTAGATTTCTTAGTGGGTTCTGTGCGACGTGGTTGGCAACGTATCTCCAAGGCACTGGACAGAGTGAGACCCTGCCTCTAGGCTCCTCAGAAATTCACTCGTGAGGTAAGTATGGAAGCGTCTTTTTCGCGCAGCAAACTGGTGACTCCAGCGGAACTTAAATCTCTAAATGTGCGCTCGAACCTGCGGGGCGCCGGTCAAATGGCTAGCCATGTTGGGGCGATCCTGATCGCCGGGTATCTGCACAGCCTTGCTCTTGGCACGGGCTGGGTGTGGGTGATGGGTTTTGTTCTGGGTGTTTTGATCAATTTTCTTTACGCCGCGCAACATGAGTTGAGCCATGCCACGGTATTTGCGAACCGCAAAACGAATGAGGTGTTTGGCCGTCTCATCGGCTTTGTGATGATTTTTCCACGCGATTACGATCAGGTGATGCATTTTGCGCATCACACCTACACTCAAAATTGGGAAAAGGACGGTGAGTTGGTGCGTGAGCCCTATACCCTGTTTACCTATCTGCTGTGGATGTCCGGTATCACCTATTGGCGCAACCGCCTGTTTGGAGTGCTGCGGCGCGCGAGAGGCGTCATTATCGAGCCGTTCATCCGTACAGAAGAAGAAGGCAAGGTCATTCGCGAAAGTCGAATCCATGTGGGGCTTTATCTCCTCATAGTTGGGATTTCGTTGGTGACGAATAGTTGGGCCGCCACGGTGTTTTGGATCCTACCCATGGTTTTGACTAAACCGATCCATCAGCTGCAAAATACGATTGAGCATCTGGGGTTGAGCCATGAAGACGATATCCTTGAAAATACCCGCTCAACCCGCACCAATGCGCTGATGCGATGGTTGTGCTGGCAAATGCCCTATCATACGGCCCATCACGTGTTTCCATCTGTTCCGTTTTGGAAGCTGAGCCATTTGAATGCAAAGATCGAAGCACAGGTGGGCACGGTGCACCGCATGGGTTGGATTGGGTTCCAAATTCAGGTCATCAAGCGGCTCGGCCAAAAGGATGAAAGCCAATGGCCGCAAAATGAGGTTTGGGTTGTGCCTACTTCAGGTGGTCGGGTGCGGGTTGCGGCTGAATAACGGCGCCTCAACGATAGCTTTGTTCTACCTCAATAAATTTCTGCCTACGCCCTAGACCGACGCCATAATAGGTCAGGCTGCCATCAGCGCCTATCACCCGATGACAGGGAATTACAATTTGGTTTGCCCCGTTGGCATGCGCCACGGCACGCGTGGCGCTGGGTTTGTCAATTGCACGAGCGATGTCACCATAACTGCTGGTTGCGCCTGCTGGAATATCTCGTAGAGCATGCCAAACTGCGTGCGAGAATTCCGACCTGTGCAGTGCCAGTGGGACCGTGAAGCTTGGCAGGTTTCTGGCAAAATACTACTGCAATTCTGATTTAATGAGGGCGGTTTTGGGAGTTTCACCGAATTGGATCGTAACTTTACAATATTCGAATAGCTTGATCATTTCTGAGCGCAGTATCTTCTGATCTGCGAACTCTAACAGCTGCAAACTGCACGCATCACATAATGCGATCATTGGCCCAAGTGGGGTGCCTATCCAGTTCATTTTCAACATCCCTTCGCCAGTGAAAACAGAGTGGCTTAGCCAGATTGTTTTCGAAAATGCTGTCCGAAAGGCGCTGGGCGATACAAAGTCTGCGGTGATTTGTGCATCGATCACCTGTGTGCCATCTTCAAAAATGCCATGCTGAAATGCCGCTTGAAGCCGCTGTGGGCGGTCGATGGACCGAACTTTAGCTGTGTTATATCCGCTTCGCTCTAGTGATACTCCGTGTTGTCATCAAATGCTTTCAGCAAGCTCTGGATGGCCGGTTCGGCTTGGGCGGCGGGGGCCCCAAGAGGGTGGCAGCATTTGCAGGCTCTAAACCAATTGGAGATGCAGATGCCTATGGTATCGAGAAATTGGCAGTTTTCTGGGTTTGGTTTGCGGGCGGGGCACGTGGGGCGGCAGAATATCCCTGTGGTGCTTACAGCGACATAGGGCGGCCAGCCCGTCGTAGCTTGTATCGCGTTGCAAAAGGGCCCTGTAGGGGGTGTCGTGATCTGGTAGCGAATGACATGTCTAAACTATAACCATATTTAGATTGGTGTGCTTCGAAAATCAGGCAGGGCATTTAGATTCTTTACTTTACTTCGGGTCCCGCCCAATCGTTTACTTGGAGAATGACTAATCGGAGGGTCTTATGTCCCAGTGTCTCAAAACCTACACTAGCCTTTGGGCGATGCAGCCCCATGACCAAACAGGCATAAAGCTGCCCTATGACCAGGTCTGCGAAATGGTGGCCAACGCGGGCTATGATGGGATGGCGATTGATTTAGGTGCCGGGGATGTAACTCAGGCCCATGATGTGCGCCCCCATATGGAGCGCCACGGTCTGACGCCATTGATTGTAGCCTTTCCCAAAACTGTGGAAGGTCTGCGCGAAACCTTGGTGATGGCCAAAGATTTTGGCAGCCCCTTTGTGGATGTGATTGGGCAAGTGATGCCATTGTCGGTGCATAGGATGATTCCAGTGATCCGGCAATGGATGGATATGGCCGATCAAATTGGCGTGCCGATTCAATTTGAGAGCCACCGTAATTGCATCACTAATGATCTGTATTCAACCCTGTGCCTGTTAGATGCCATCCCTGAGATGCGGATGTGTGCGGATTTGAGCCACTATGTGGTGGACCGGGAGTTTTGGTTCCCAATGTCAGATCGTGACATGGGATTGATCAGCAGAATTTTGCAGCGCTCTGACAGTTTTCAGGGCCGCGTGGCGAGTCGTCAGCAAATTCAGCTGCAACTCGATTTCGTGCAGCATCAAAAGTGGGTAGAGCTGTTCAAAGGCTGGTGGCGTGAAGGTCTTGAAGATTGGCGCACGCGCAACGAGGGCGATTGCATTTTCCTCTGCGAACTTGGCCCGCCTGAATATGCCATGACCGGGCCTGATGGCCGCGAGATGTCGAACCGCTGGCAAGAGGCCTTGCAGATCAAATCTTGGGTGCATCAGATCTGGTATGATCTTGGTGGTGATACTTAAATACGCTGTTGATCACTTTTTATGGTTAAAAATGAATCCAATGAAGTTCAACAAGAGTTGGGCGGCCAAAATTTGGGTGCTATCCGTCGGATCATAAGCGGGAGCGACCTCCACCAAATCGATGCCAGCCACCTGACCGCGCTGCGCTAAGCCTTGTAGGATCTCAAGAACGTCATAATACAGAAAGCCGCCATGGCTTGGTGTGCCCGTGCCTGGCGCAATGGAGGGACAAAAGGCGTCAATGTCGATGGTGACATAATACCGAGCCCCAAGAGGAATGCGCTCGAGCACCGCATCAACCCCAAGCTTCCGCACTTGGCGCACCGACAGAATATCAGAGCCGCGCGCTCGGGCATCTTCATAGCCTTCTTTCGCGGTTGAACTCACGTTTCTGATCCCGAGTTGGGTCATGCCGCTGACCCAAGGCTTTTCAATTGCGCGCCGCATCGGATTGCCGTGACCCGCAGTGACGCCATGGCGCTCATCCACAAAATCCAAATGCGCATCAATCTGTACCACATGCACAGGCTCTTGCTCGGAAAATGCATTGATGCAGGGGATGTTGATCGAGTGATCGCCGCCAATCACCACGGGAAGAGCACCTGCAGCCAAAATCTTACGCACACCAAATTCAATATTTGCGTGGCTTTCCTCGGTTTTGGTGTGGATGATATCGGCATCTCCAATATCTACGATACTTACATCACTGGCTAGATAGGTGGCGTCATCCTCATGGTCATAAGCGCCAGCGTGGCCAAATGAAAACAGTGTGGAGGCTTCGCGCACCGCTCTTGGCCCAAAGCGCGCACCGGGGCGCCACTGGGTGCCAAAATCATAGGGCGCCCCCAATACAGCCACATCTGCGTCTATCGCATCCCAATCCGCCACATAGGGGCGCTTGCCAAAGGTGGAAATGCCTACAAAAGGTAGGTTCAATCGCCCAGCGGCGTATCCATGTTCTGACATAGGGTTCCTCATTTAAATGCTGTTGCCTAGTGTTGCGGCATGCTTTGCAAAATGTCGACGAGAAATTGCCACAGGCGTGGCGCGTTAAAGTGGGTTATGTTCGAACGCGTCTGTGGCGGGTGAAGGTGAGGGTGAGGCTTGCAGAAGACGCGTTCTATCCCAGTCTTTGGCGGACCAAAGCTGTGGTAAAGGCGAGCAATAAATAATTGTCGCTTGCGGCCGCTTGATTCGCGCCAGGGTGGGAACTGTAAATTTTTGCAGTCCGAATGGGAGAGCCGTGCTTGGTGGTTGGGTCTGATTTGAGCAAAGGGATCAGAGCTGGTGGCTTGGTGCGGAAAAATTCTCCCGTGTTATTACAATTATTCGCGATTTTTTGGACATGCCAGAATTTTGGGGCATACGAAGTAATCTGAAACTTTTCTTGAAAACTTGATGGTTTATGCCACGATCCGATGGTTAGGGGTCAGGATAGGCATGTCCCTTCCAAAACATATTACAAGGAGCCCTTCAGATGATCAGAACCAGCGAAGAGTATCGCGACAGGTCCAATCGGAAGTTCCTTGCCCTATACGCAGGATGACTGGTGGGCCAAGCGGCGCGCTACGGATTTGCTGATGAAGGATATCGGAGGAGTCGTGACCCGGGTCGGTGACGAAACCGTCGGTGAAATGTGGTCCCTATTTGATGGCACCGATGTGCTGAATGAGGTTGACCCGCAATTTGCCAAAAACATTGAAACCCATATTGGCAAGGTATTGAAAGGCGATCCGTTCCACGTCTCAGCCAATACCGACCCAAAGGGGGACCGATCTCTCGCGCCGCAAGATCAAGATCCTGATATGCTGCTGAATGTGGTCAAAGAAACAGATGCGGGCATCGTGGTGCGGGGGGCAAAATATGAAACTGCCGCTGCCTATGCCAATCAAGCCTTCACCAAACCGACCATCGCCAATTGGGGCAATGCTGAGCTGTCGGATTATGCGGTCGGGTTTATCTGTGATCTCAGTTCATCGGGCCTCAAGTTTTTGTGTCGTGGCGGCTTTGCTGGGGCGCATGGGGGGGTGCCCAAGGGTGGATCACCGCGACTATCCCTTGGCCAATCGGTTTGATGAGGTCGATACCATCGTGATCTTTGACAATGTTTTAATCCCTTGGGAAAATGTTCTGTTTTATCGACACACCCGGGCGGCAATCTTCATTCGAGCGACCCTGCATCGCTATTCCGCATTTGCCTTTGTGCAACGCACATTGAAACAAGCGGATCAAATGATCGGGACGGCCCTGTTCAATGCGCGTCAAACTGGGCTGGAAAAACAACCAGCGGTGCAGGAAAAGCTCTCAGAGTTAGCCATATGGCGCGAAGGGATCAACGCGCATCTAACGGCCTCTATTGCGCTGGGCGAGACGTTCCCTGCGGGCTTGATGATGCCCAATCAATCACTCTTGATGACTGGCCGCTGCCATGCGCTCAACAACTTGCCCAAGATGATGCATATCGCGCGGGAGCTTTGCGGTGGGCAGATCTGCGTCACACCGAATGTAGCAACGTTTGAATCGCCTGAGACCAAGCCTTGGATGGACAAATATTACACCATCAATGACCACTGGGTGGCGGAAGATCGACGCAAGCTGCTGGCTTTTGCTCGTGACCTCCTCAATTCCGATTATGCCGGCCACCGGCTCACCTTTCAACTTTTTGCGCAGTCGCCACCATTTGCGCAATCGGCTGCGGTCTATCGCAATTTTGATTGGGATGGTCCGCTCAGTTTTGTGCGGAATGGGGCGGGTCTTTCTGACAATGTGATGCATGACGTAATTGAAAAAGCTAGTGATGGGGCGGTCAGCAAGCACTATGCAGATGCCCTGCGCAAATCAGTTGACGAATTGTGACCTTTGATCAAAATTTCTCCACATTAGCTCTTGTGGTTTGCCCAATGAACGACTAGCTAGTCCGAACTTGGCGCGGGATGGAGCAGCCCGGTAGCTCGTCAGGCTCATAACCTGAAGGTCGTTGGTTCAAATCCAACTCCCGCAACCAAAAAAACTTAATATAACAATTACTTAAAGCCCGACTTAAACAGTCGGGCTTTAGTTTATTTATTTGACTCAACGCTGACTCAATATTTTCCCCTGACCGTGCACACAAATGTGCAGCGCATTGATAACA
>Ga0075118_10002213_pt1 | contig 12607 bp, 11 predicted proteins | sample AntAceMetag02UKE_FD_69794 | JGI IMG/M metagenome (GOLD analysis project Ga0075118, IMG submission 69794) | Saline lake microbial communities from Ace Lake, Antarctica - Antarctic Ace Lake Metagenome 02UKE | ecosystem: Environmental > Aquatic > Non-marine Saline and Alkaline > Saline | place...
GGTAGTGTCGCAAACTTTTGCGCTTCCGGTTGGATTGCCGATGTTGCAGAGCACGGTAGGAAGAAGCGAGTGCGCGGGTTGGGTAGAATGGCGATAGATTTCAAAGGCGTGCATTACCCGAAGGCCGTAGTCCTGTACGCTGTATTTTTCTATGTCCGCTATGCGGTGTCCTACCGAGACCTCGAGGAAATCATAGCCGAGCGAGGCGTCACCGTTGATCACGCCACCTTGAACCGATGGGTCGTGAAATTCTCGCCTTTAATTGCCGCAAATGCCCACGCCCGGAAACGTGCAACGGCCAATTCCTGGAGAATGGATGAGACTTACATCAAAGTCCGGGGCAAATGGACCTACCTCTACCGCGCAGTGGATCGGAACGGCCAAACTCTTGATTTCATGCTGTCTGAGCGCCGTGACCTTGCCGCAGCCCGCAGGTTTTTCAAGCATGCTATTGGCACAAACGGCGTACCGGACCGAGTGGTCATCGACAAGAGCGGCGCCAATCTGGCTGGCCTGATGGCCGTGAATGTGATCTTGAAATTCACTGGGACGGGGCGCATCGTCACGATCCGGCAGGTCAAGTATCTCAACAATATTTTGGAACAGGATCACCGCTTCATCAAGCGGATCACGAGTCCAATGATGGGCTTCAAGGCTTTCCACTCCGCCTCCGCAACCATAGCCGGCATCGAGGTTGCCCACATGATCCGAAAGGGCCAATTTGCGGCAAACGATCTTTCCGCATTTCAACAGTTCGCGGTGCTCGCGGGATAGTCATGTCCGAAGGTTAGCCTTTTCAGAGCCTTACGAAAATTTGCAACACAACCGGCACCGGCCGCCAAGAATCGTTTCCTATGGGCTAACAGTTATAATAGTATGTTTTTAAGGCTATCGGCAATGTGGCTCGGCCAAAAACGGTGTCGCACGACAATGACTTTGGGAGGTTCTCGGGAATGGACACACTGTCGGTTGTCTTCATGTCTCGTCGCATTGCCGGAACTGAAAAGTTCGATGGGTCACGCTGAAGTGCGATGTGTGCTGGCGGGACGTTTGGAGTGGCAAGAACGGAGGGCCAAAGGATGGATTTGGGACTGGAGGGCAAGGTCGCACTGGTGACCGGGGCCGCGACTGGGATTGGCAAGGGTTGCGCCGATATGCTGGCTGAAAACGGCGCCACGGTGATCTATTCGGACCGCAACGCGGACCGGGTCGCCGAAGCTGCACGCGGCATGGGTGAGCCATTGAGACTGGATGTGGCAGACCGCACAGGAATATCCGCCGCTGTAGGCACGGTACTCGACCGGCATGGGCAGATCGACATTCTCGTCAACAACGCCGGGATCGGCGTAAGGGCCGAAGATCGCAAGAGCATCGAGGATTTTCCGGAAAAAGCATGGGACGACATTCTCGCAATCGACCTGACCGGGCTGTTTCTGGTCAGTCGCGCGGTCACCAAAGGGATGAAGGCGCGTCGATCCGGGGCGATCGTAAACATTGCGTCGGTCTTGGGGATTGTCCCATTGCGCCTTCAAAGTCCCTATGTCGCGGCCAAGGCGGCCGTGATCAACCTGACGCGAAGTATGGCGATAGAGCTTGCAACCGACGGCATTCGTGTGAACGCAGTGGCCCCCGGTTCCTGCGCGACCGAAACATGGCAGGCATGGATGGATGACCCTCTGAGCCAGGCCGACGGGTTAAAGGAACAGCAGTTGGCGACAATTCCAATGAAGCGCGCGGGAACACTACGCGAGATGGGCCAGAGTGTGGCGTTTCTGTCGTCGGATGCTGCATCCTACATCACCGGACATACGCTCGTCGTCGATGGCGGCTGGACAGCGGGATACGCAAGGGATTGGTAAGGGGCCGGACTTGAGACCACCCGACCGGTTCCTTTCCCACTCCGGCAGGATCCAGAATGGACGGTTGCGAAAGGACGGGGCTAGAGGAGCACGCGCCCTGGGCTGAGGATGTTCTTGGGGTCCAGCGCGTTCTTGATCTGGGCCATCAGGTGCAGTTCCTCGGGTGAACGCGACAGGTGCAGGTAGGGCGCCTTCATCCGTCCAATACCGTGTTCGGCCGATATCGAACCACCAAGCTCACCCACCACACCATAGACCAATTCTTCCACCCGTTTGCGTGTTGCCTCGCCGACAGGTTCCGCCATGACGTTTACATGAATGTTGGAATCCGCCAGGTGCCCGAAAACCACCCAGGCCGCTCCGGGAAACTGGGCCTCGATCCGGCTGCGAAGCAGTTCGACGGCCGCGCCCATCCGGTCGAGCGCGAAGGATACGTCGAAACCAACCCCCGCTGGAAAGATGCGATTGTGGCTGTAGACAGACTCGCGCAGCGCCCAAAACGTTTGGCGTTCGGCCTCGGATTGGGCAATTGCTGCATCCGCCACGGTCCCGGTTTCCATGTTTGCTCCAAGCACGTCGAGCAGAGCCGTGCTGTCGCCGCTTGCCTCAGGCGCCTCTATCAGCAGATAAACGGCATCTTCGGCGGGGAACGGTGCCTTCAGTCCCATTTTTCCGGTCGCAATGTCGTAGAACTCCTTCCAGAGCGCCTCATAAACCATAAGACCGCCAGGCAATTGCGTGCCAAGGTTACGTAATAGTGTCAGCGCCGCCGAAGTATCGCGCACCATCACCAAAGCCGAAGAAATCGCGGCCGGGCGAGGGTGCAGGGCAAGGGTGACACTGGTGACGATGCCGAGCGTGCCTTCCGATCCGATCAGCAGTTGCGGCCAGTCGAAGCCGGTGTTGTTCTTGATCATCTTCGAGTGCGACCGAACCACGCGTCCATCGGCCAGTACTGCTTCGAGTCCCCGCACGTTTGCCCGAGTCATGCCAAAGCGCAGCACTGAATTGCCGCCGGCGTTGGTCGCCACGTTGCCGCCGATGGTGCAACTGCCGCGCGCGCCAAGGTCGAGTCCAACCATCATGCCCGCCTCTTCGGCGGCTTTCTGGATCACTTCCAACGGCGTGCCTGCACGCGCGGTGATCGTGCCGCTGATCGGGTCGACCTCCTCAACTCCGGTCATCTTTTCCAGCGAGATCGCGATTTCGTCAGGGCCGGGCCTTGACGCATCGACGAGTCCGGTCATGCCGCCCTGCGGGACAACAGCCTGCCCGGCGCCATTGCAAAGCGCCAGCGCAGCCGCAACATCAGCGGTCGAGCGCGGTAGCAAGAGCGCGAGCGGTTCGACCGTCGCCTTGGCCGCCGCATCGGCCCGGTTGCGGGCCGGGATATCCGTCCCGGTGAGCACAGACGCTTCGCCCAGGATGTCCTTGAGTTTCGCGATCAGATCCATCGTTGTTCCTCCTCTCACATTGCCCGTACGATCAGAAGCTGCGGCCATAGCCAGCGGTCCAGCCGCCATCGGCAGACAGTAGCTGGCCGGTCAAGTAGCTGTTCTCAGGGTCGCACAGGAACAGTGCGACATTGCATGCTTCGGTCACGGTACCGGCTCTGGAGACCGGAACATGGCCGGTCATTTCCGCATCCCCGCTTTGCAGATGCGCCGGGTCTGTCCCGATCACGCCGGTGCCCAATGCGTTGGCCGCCACCTCAGGTGCCAGCGACATGGCAAGCGTTCGCATCAGCGCATTCATAGCGGCCATTTGCATTGAAAAATCCGGCTGCCGGCGGATGGGAAGTACCGCGCAGGCCGACAGCAGGAATACGATCCGGCCCGATCCGCGCGTCTTCATCGCGGTTCCGTCACGGCGCGCCATGACGGTCAATCCGTCCCAGTCGAAACTGATGTCCAGCAATTGCGGGGCGGCGAGGATCAGCAGGTCCGGCAGACCTTCCTTGATGATCTTTGCGCCGTTTTCAGCAAGCCTGTCACGCAGCGTGGTGCTGATGGCGTTGGAATGACCCTCGATCCGCGCTGTCATTCCCTTCAGGTCGATTTGCACATCAGGTCCTTTCAGATCGTGTAACCGGCGGTCCAGCCACCATCGACGGCAAGGCATTGGCCATTCACGTAGCTTGCTGCGGGCGAGCCGAGAAACAGCACAGCCTGCGCGATTTCGTTGGGTTCACCCGGCCGGCCCATCGGGATATGCCGCATGAATTCTTCGGTCCGGCTGCCAAAGAGTCCGTCCTTGCCATAAAACAGACTGCGGGTCCCTTCGCTCATGATAGAACCGGGGGCGATGGCATTGGACAGGATGCCGTGATGGCCAAGCTCGATCGCCATGGCTCTGGTCAGGTGCACGATACCGGCCTTGGCTGCGGCAAAGGGGCTTTGCAGTCGCATCGCAGCAAGCCCGACGACTGATGCGATATTGATCACCCGCCCGCCGGCGCCGCGCGCCACCATCGGTTCAAGCGCCGCCTTGCTCATCAGGTAGGTCCCGTCGAGATCGATACGTACGATCCGGTCCCATTCGGCCTTGGGAAAACTGTCGAGCGTGACCCGGTGGGCCTGCGTATTGACCCCGGCATTGTTCACCAGGATGTCGATTTGACCATATCGGCCCAATACTGCCTCGACGCCGTCACGGGTCGAACCCTCGCTGGAGATGTCGATCTTGCAGGGCATTGCATCGGGGAGCTGTGCGGCGAGCGTTTCGGCACCTTCCATGTTGACATCGGCGACGACGACCGAAGCGCCGTTGGCCGCCAGCACCTGGCAGATGGCGGTCCCGATTTCACCTGCTCCGCCGGTGACGACGGCAACCTTGCCGCTTAAATCAACTCGCATTTCGGCACCTTCCTCTTCCTCTCTCGCCACATGTCCAAACTAGCGGCGTGTTGCGCTGAATTTGTCCAGATCGCTTGCCAGTCCGGCCACTTCAGCAGCCGATTTGACCATCCATGTCCCGCCAAGAGCGGCGACATTGCGGTGGCGGGCAAAGTCGCTCACCGACGCCGACACCAACCCGCCGGTGACCAGAAAACTGACGTCCCGGTAGATCGCCGCGAACTCGGCCAACCTTTCGTGGCCGTGATCCCAAGCCGGGTAGAACTTCTGCACGAGATATCCCAACTCGCGCGCGCGCTGGACTTCGCTGGCAGTATTGACGCCCGGCACCAGCGGGATGCTGGCTGCCTGTGCGGCTGCATGCAGGACCGGGCTAAATCCGGGGCTGACCATGAAGTCGGCGTTCGCCGCTTCGGCACGCGCGACACCACCTGGGTCGAGCACCGTGCCAGCGGCCAAAAGGAGGGTGGGGTGGCGGCGTTTGATCGCTGCCAAGGCGTCAGGCGCGCCGGCGCTGCGAAACAGCACTTCGATTACTGTCGCGCCAGCCGTGACGAGCGCGTCGGCGGTAGTGACCGCCACTTCGGGGTCGTCTTCTTCAGCCATAAGGATCGGTACGATGGCCGCGTCAGAAATACGTTGGCGAAGCTCTTCGAGAGTCATCTTGCTGTTCCTTGCAGAAAGCCGAGCAATTCGGCGCGATCCGGCGCGCCGAGCCGGCCGCCGAAGGTTTGGCATTTGATTGCGGCGGCGGCAATGGCAATGGCAATGGCAATGGCAATGCACTCGCGCGGGGCAACGCCTTGCGCCAGTGCCCATGTAAAGGTGCCGTGAAATATATCACCCGCCGCCAGCGTGTCGACGGCGTTGATATCGTAGGCCGCAATACGCTGTAACTGGCCTGCATCCAGCCAGTGGCAGCCATCTGCGCCCAGCGTGACCGCCACGAACCTGTCGAGCCGGTCGGCAAGCCCGACGAGCGCCTCAAGATCGTCATCGGTGTCCGCCGCGATCCGCGCGCCCGGCTGGGAAAAGATGGCATACGTGGCCCGGCAGGCAAGGTCGAGAAGGACCTCTCGCGAACCGATATCGGCGTCGAGCACCGCCGGTTTCCCGGCCAAACGGGCGCTGTCCAGCAGGGACGCGGCACCACGTGGCCAGCGGATATCGGCGAGCACTGCGTCGGCGCTTTCAACCATTTCCAGCGGCAGCCAACTGGGATCGGTGGGCAAGGCAGGTTCGTAATGGGGCACCACCAGCCGTTCGCCGTCGTCATCGACGATTACGGCGCAGAGTGCCGAGGTGACGCCGGCAAAGCGTCGAACCCCAGCGCAATCCACGCCCGCTGCGGACAGATCGTCCAGAATCCGTTGCCCGGTTTCGTCATCTCCAAGCCGCGAAAAGAGGATCGCGTCAGCGCCGAGTCGGGCTGCGGCAGCACTTGCCGCTATGCCATGCGCGACGACCGCCATCTGTTTGGACAGGACTTTGCCCGGCCCGACCGGGAGCACATCGACCCGGAAAATCCTGTCGAGCGTCGTCGCCCCGCAAAACAGGATGCGCGGGGTGCCGTCAGGCAGGATCAGCGCGGACCCGGTGTCAGCCACTTGGAGTATCGGCCACCACCGTCTGGCGCTGCTGGCCCAGACCCTCTACGCCAAGCTCGACCACGTCGCCGGGCCTGAGGTAACGCGGCGGGCGGAATCCGTCGCCGACACCGGGCGGGGTGCCGGTCGAGATGATGTCGCCGGGATGCAGGGTCATGAACTGCGACAGATAACTCACGACGTGACGGACACCGTAGATCATCTTGGCCGTTGTGCCGTTCTGAACTGTCTCACCATTGACCGACAGCCAGAGCTTTAGCGCCTGCGGATCGGCGATCTCGTCAGGCGTGACCAGCCACGGCCCCACCGGCCCGAAACTGTCGCAGCTCTTGCCCTTGGTCCACTGGCCGGCGCGCCGGGTCTGAAACTCGCGTTCCGACACGTCATTGACGACGCAGTAGCCCGCGACATGATCCATGGCGTCGGTCTCGGTGACGTATTTGGCAGGCTTGCCGATCACCACGGCAAGCTCGACCTCCCAGTCGGTCCGTTCAGAGCCGCGCGGAATGATGATCGGGTCATTGGGCCCGCAGATCGCCGAGTTTGCCTTCATGAACAGCACCGGTTCGGGCGGCACTTCGAGCCCACCCTCGGCGGCATGATCGGCGTAATTCAGCCCGATGCACATGAACTTGCCGGTGTTGCCCACGCAGGCGCCAAGGCGGGGTGATCCCTCAACCAGCGGCAGGCCATCAAGATCGCAGTCGGCAAAGCGACCCAGATCGCCGAGCATCGGCCCGGCGATGTCGTCACACAGGGCCGACAGATCGCGCAGCTGGCCATGTGCATCCAGGATTGCCGGTCGTTCGGCCCCGCGCGGCCCGTATCGTACGAATTTCATCTCAGTCCTCCCAAGGTATCGTCGTGGTACCAGGCGGGTGCGAGTAACTCCGCATCCAGCCCCAGATCGGTTGCGATCTGCTTGAATTCTTTGAACAGGGCGGGGGCCAGGGGGATACCGTCAACGGTTCGGATATCGAGGCAGGCCCACTCCCGGTCGCCCGGCGCCATGACCCTTGCCCCCGTCTTTGCCCGGGTTTCGCGCAGATCGGCGAGGTATGCCGCGATGCCGGCGTCATAGAGCCGCCTGGGCACAAAAAGGTCAGGATTGATGACGATGTAATACTGTCCCAACCGTCGCGGCGTGGACATGTCCGGCCCTGCCATCGGCAGAAGCTGGGAGCAATGCCCCATCCCGGTCAGCGCCGCTGAAAGGACTTCCATGACAGCCGCCAGCCCCGCACCTTTGAAGCCAAACTGTGTCCCGCCAAAGGGCAATAGCGCGGCAATTGCTGCCGGATCGGTTGTCATCAAGCCGTTTGCATCAACGCCCACATCTTCGGGAACGGCCATGCCCTTGAGTTCATAGTCCTTGATCCGGTTCCAGGGCACAATCGAGGTCGCCATATCCAGAAGGAAGGGTCTGTCGTCTACGACCGGTGCGGCAAAGGCGATAGGGTTTGTGCCATGGAAAGGTGCGCGTGCGTCATGGGGCAATACGAACGGGTCAGAGTTACAGAAGGCGAATGCCAGAAACCCGGCATCTGCCGCCTCCAACGCGTAGCAGCCCGCCGCGCCGAAATGCGAAGAGTTGATCACCCCGACCCCTGCGATGCCCGCGTCGCTTGCCAAGGCGCAGCCTTCAGCGATAGCGCGATAGCCCGCAAAATGGCCAAACCCGTCATCGGCATCAACGATGGCTGCGCCGGCTGCAGTTCGTTTTGCAGAAAGCGCAGGGTCCGCGTTGATGCGCCCTCCCTTTAGCGCGTTCAGGTAATGCGGCAAAAGGCGGATGCCATGGCTGTCAACGCCGCGAAGCGAGGTCGAAACCAGTGCCTGTGCGACCGCTTGTGCTTGTTCCGATGCCGAGCCGCAAGCCGTCAGTGCCGTCGCAACGAATTGGAACAGGCTGTCATGCGGTATCGCGATGTCACCATCCACTTTCGCAATTGCCCCCTGAATAGATAATATACTAGTATAAGAAACATCGAAGGCTGAGGTGTCAAGTGACGTTGTGATGTTGCCAATGTGAGTTTCGTCTTGTTTATTATGCTAGTATATTATCTAATTAACCAGACCCCGTGAGCGCCCGGGTGAAACAAGCAAGGAGGCAATCGTGTCGAAAGCATCTGTTAGAGGCCGGACAGATCCGACTGACCGTGCCAACCTTCCCGACAAATCCCTCATGCTGAGCCTGTTCGAGCAATTGACGTTGCTCCGCAAGTTCGAAGTCGCCGCACAGATTGCATGTCGCAAGGGCGAAACGCCGGGCTTCCTTCACCTCTATATAGGGCAAGAGGCGTCCGGTGTTGGTGTCTGCGCTCATCTTCGCCCGACCGATTGGGTGACCTCGACCCACCGCGGACACGGCCATGCGCTTGCCAAAGGGGCAGACCCGGGTCGGGTCATGGCAGAGCTTTTCGGCCGTTCCGATGGTATCTGTGGTGGTCGCGGCGGCACGATGCATCTGTATGACCGTTCGGTTGGCCTGTTTGGCACGAATGGCGTCGTGGGCGCTGGGATCGGCCATGCTGCAGGGGTCGGCCTTGGCGCCCGTCAGCTTGGCCGCGACGATATCGGCGTCGCCTTCTTCGGCGACGGCGCGTCGAACCACGGGTCCTTCCACGAAGTCCTGAACTTTGCCGGAGTGCAAAGGGCGCCCGCGGTGTTCGTCTGCGAAAACAACCTTTACGCCACGGCGACGCCGTACAAGGACATCACGCTCAACCCCGAGATCGCGACCCGGGCGGCAGCCTATGGTATCCCCGGTGTTGCCGTGGACGGCAATGATGTCCTGGCCGTCTGGGAGGCGATGAAGGATGCGACAGAACGGGCACGTCGCGGCGATGGTCCAACGCTCCTCGAATGCAAGACCTACAGGGTGGTCGGTCATCATGAAGGCGACCCGGTCATTGGCACATATCGTTCCCAAGAAGAGGTCGACGAATGGATCAAGCGTGATCCGATTGAAATGTTTCGAACCCGACTGGTGCAGGAATTCGGCATTGTCGAAGCAGGCGAACTAACGGCCCTGGAAGACAAGATCGATGGCATCATAGCTGCGGCGCTGGACTTTGCCCGCAAGTCGCCGCTTCCCGACCCGTCGTCGCTGGGCCGTCACGTCTATGCCGACCCCATCAACCCGCCCGAGGCAACCGCGATCCGCCCTGTCGGACCGACACGAACGCAGGGTTGGCTGGAAGCGGTCCGCGACGGGATTGCCGAAGAGATGCGCGCCGAGTCCGGGATCCTCTATTTCGGCGAAGGGACCGGCGAACGCGGCGGATCATTTGCCCATACCAAAGGCCTGTGGGCGGAATTTGGGGCGCAGCGCATGGTCGATACTCCGATTTCCGAACAGGGCTTTACCGCCGCCGCCATCGGCGCTTCGGCTATCGGCGCGCGCACGGTGTCGGACGTGATGTTCGCCGATTTTGCGTTTGAGGCGGCCGGGCAGATCATGCTTCAGGGGGCCAAGCTGCGCTACATGAGCAATGGAGGCATGTCGGCCCCCTTTGTGCTGCGTGCGGCGGCAGGCGCGCTGCGCAGTTCCGGCCCACACCACAGCGGCAGCTACCACCCGATCTTTGCCCAGATGCCCGGTCTGATCGTCTGCCTGCCCTCCAATCCCGCCGATGCCAAAGGGTTGATGAAAACGGCACTCCGTGCATCCGATCCGGTGGTTTTCCTCGAACCCAAGGCGCTTTATGCGTCCAAGGGCGAGGTGCCCGAGGGCGATCATTACGTGCCCTTCGGTGTGGCCCGGATCGCGCGGCAGGGCAGGGATATCACCATTGTGGCAACCGGCCAGCTGGTCGGGCAGGCCGTGGCGGCCGCAGAGATGCTCGCGGCCGAGGGGATCGAGGCAGAGATCATCGACCCGCGCACCATCATGCCGTTCGACATCGACACCGTCATCGCAAGCGTTAGGCGCACCCACCGGTTGCTGGTGGTCGACGAGGCTTGGGCAATGTGCGGGCTGGGCGGCGAGATTGCGCAATCTGTAAATGAACTGGCTTTCGATGAGCTCGACGCGCCGCCGGGGCGGCTACATTCCGAAGCGGTGTCCCATCCCTTCGCGCCGGTTCTGGAACAGGCGATGATCGTCAATCCGGACCGCATCGCGCAGGCCGCCCGAGACGTCATCGCGGGGCGTCCCCCGGTTCCCCGCCACTGGTTGTCGCAAAGCGGTGGTCGTCCCGCCGCCGTCGCGCCGAGTGCAGTTCCGGCCACGGCGAAACGCGTGCCAGTTCCTGCTGCTGTCGTGGCCGATGTGGCAGGAGATGACGAGCCGATCATGATGCCTTTTGGCGATCTGACGGTCAGTGAAGGCACCTTGGTCCGCTGGGTCAAGGCAAAGGGCGACAAGGTGACCGAAGGTGATCTGGTCGCCGAAATCGAAACGGACAAGGCCCTGGTCGAGATCGAGGCCCCCGCCAGTGGCGTACTCCATTCGGTCGAGGCAGAGGTTGGGCAGGTGGTCGCCATGGGCGCGCGGATCGGCGGGATCGCCAGATGAACGCCGCAACCACATTCGCAACGGCACCGCGCCGCGCGGTGTCGCCTTATGCGCGACGATTGGCGCGGGAACAGGGTATCGCCCTTGACGATCTGCCCGGCACGGGGCCGAGCGGCAGGATCGTGGCTGTCGATGTCTTGGCTTATCAGGCACCAGTCGCTGCTGCCCTGCCCGAACTGACGGCAGCAGCGCCGCTCCTGCAGACTTTTGCTTTCTCGGCGACGGTTTTTCTGGCGGATCTTTACCGGCTTGTCGCTGATGCGGCGCGTGTCGGAGTGACTATCGACATTGAGGATGCCGCGCTCAGGGCGGCAAGAATGGCGCTTGCAGGGACCGACATCGCACGCGAGCCCGGCATTGCCCTTGAAGCCGCTGGCCGACAGATCGTGATAAGCGGTGATTCTGGCCTGTCGATCGGGGCCGAACGTCGGCTGCGACTGGGCGCAATGGATGATGAGGTGGACGTGTCTGCGAACCCGGCAACGGCGTCGTTGCTGATCTTGCGGGCCGCGCGGGCTGTGCCTGTGACTATGCCGATTAAACCGGGTCGCGCGCTACGGCTGGTGCTGGTCGTTGATACAGACCGTGACGTGGCAAGCGCGCTGCTTTGTGCCGATGCAGACAAAGTATCCGAGACGCAAGCGCTCGAATTGCTTGACGCTTTCGTCGCTGCACTGGAAGAACCGCTCGCACTTATGGCATGACGCAAAGTTAAGAACGTCGCAGGCCGGGCGCTGGTCATTCGCCCAGCACATAGCTATGATAACAACATAAGACGGCACTGATATGCGAAGGGCCATTAATGTCGGGTGCCATTGTTGCTCCTATCGAGAGATTCCCCAGGCAAAAACTGTCCCGGGATAACGGACCGCTCTACAAACAGCTTGCAGATATAATCCGCGGGTTGATCGCGCGTGGCGTTCTGGAGTTGGGGAGCGACCTGCCCAAGGAAGCCGAAATCGAAGCGCATCTTGGCGTCAGCCTGATTACCGTGCGTCGCGGCCTGCGGGAGCTGGAAGATCTGGGCATGATCCAGAAGCGGTCGGCAAAGCCAGCCAAGGTCACCGCAAAGAGCCCGACCGTGCGCGCCGGAATGAAGTTCAACTCGCTCGAAGACCTGACCGATTTCACCAGCGGCGCCGAACTTGTCATAACCGAATACGGGCCGGATGACGGCCCGGCCTTCGTCGATCATTTGGGTATGGCACCGGGAGACAAGGGCTGGTGCCTGCGCGGCTATCTGGCGAAGAACGGCAAACCACGCACGTTGATCACCAGCTATTTTCCGCCCGATATCGGATCGCAGCTCAGCATCGAGGACTTCACCGATGTGCTGATCTTCAAGAACGTTTCCCGCTGCCTTGGTATCAAGATAGAGCGCGTCCTGGTCACCGCCCGAGCCGAGATCGCTAACAAAACTCAGGCGCGCTCACTTGGCACCAAGCTCGGCAGTCCGATGATGACCACCGAAATGGTGTACCTGACCGACCGGCAAACTACCATCGAAGTGACCATCACAAATACCCCATCGGAACATTTCGTATTGTCCTACGACGTCCCGCTCGACGGCGCTTGATCAGGCAAGCCTGGCGCTCAGGTGCTCAATCTGACCGCCACAATTTATGCGCGTTCGATCAGTCTGCATTCCAGTCTTGTCGGTTGTGTTGCAAATTTTCGTAAGGCTCTGAAAAGGCTAACCTTCGGACATGACTATCCCGCGAGCACCGCGAACTGTTGAAATGCGGAAAGATCGTTTGCCGCAAATTG
>Ga0075118_10002214_pt1 | contig 12607 bp, 9 predicted proteins | sample AntAceMetag02UKE_FD_69794 | JGI IMG/M metagenome (GOLD analysis project Ga0075118, IMG submission 69794) | Saline lake microbial communities from Ace Lake, Antarctica - Antarctic Ace Lake Metagenome 02UKE | ecosystem: Environmental > Aquatic > Non-marine Saline and Alkaline > Saline | place...
AACCTGGCGTTGCACCATCTGAGAGACTTGCTCCTCGTAGGTGGTTCTTTTTTCGACGGGAATGTCGTAGATTGCTTTAACATCTTCGGGGAATTGTTTCACGACGCCCTTGAGGGCGCTCTCCCGTTTCGCCTCCTGCATCGCGTCCAGTTCGGTGCGAATCTCTGCGGTCGCAGTTTTCCACTCGTTGAGTTGTTTCGCATGGGCGGCTTTCTCTCCGTCAGTCGCGAGAACATGGTTTTCAGGCCACCATGTACCGTTGAGAAATGCCTGCATCGCGAAGTAATCTTTCTGAAGGATGGGATCAAACTTGTGGTCATGACATTGGGCGCATCCGATTCCAATTCCGAGAAGCGCTTCGCCGGTGACGTTTGTCATTTCCGTCATGATGAGTTCCCACTGCATCTTGGCGTTGCGTTGGTTCCACTCATAGACGCCGAGCCGAAGGAAAGCAGTTGCGATGAGTTTGTCAGGATCATTCTCGGCGAATTCGTCGGCGGCGAGCTGTTCCTTTACGAACTCATCGTAAGGCTTGTCCTCATTGAGTGATCGTATCACGTAGTCCCGGTAGCGCCACGTGCCGGAGCGAAATCCATCGGCCCGGTAGCCATCGCTTTCGGCATAGCGAACGATGTCGAGCCAGTGTTGTCCCCACCGCTCTCCATAGCGGGGGCTTGCGAGCAGTTCATCGGTCAGTTCGGTTTTCGCATTGGCTGGATTCTTCCCGTAGGCGGTGATGAAATGGGAGGTTTGTTCGGCAGTGGGAATCAGTCCGTGAAGATCCAAGTAGAGGCGCCTGACGAGCTCACTTGGGCCCGCGGCAGGTGAGGGCTTGAGTCCTGCCTCATTTAGTTTTCGCATAATGAAATGGTCGATCTCGTTTTTTGCCCATCCCGCATTGCGATCAAGTTCAGGCACCTTCACATCGCGAACCGGCTGGATTGCCCACCATTTGCGATCTTCATCGGTGAATCCGTTCTCATCGACATCAGACTTCGTGAGTTGCTCATCCGGCCACTTGGCTCCCTGCTCGATCCATTGCTCCAAAACAGCGACCTGTGCTTCGTTGAGCTCCTTTTTTGGAGGCATTGAAAAATCAGGATCTTCGCGTCGGACTGCCTCAATCATGAGGGAATTTTCGACGTCACCGGGAACAAGCGCGGGCCCTGTGTCGCCGCCCTTGAGGATGACGTCAAGGTGGTCGAGGCGGAGGCCGCTTTTAGCCTTGTCAGGGCCGTGACATTCATAGCACTCAGCGGAGAGAAGAGGCCGGACCTTCGTCTCGAAAAATTTGAGTGCTTCGGCATCGTTGCTTGATGCAAGGGAGGCAGTGAGCGCGATGAAAACTAGAAGATGGTTGAAACGAATCATTCCTGTGATGTTTGAATCCAAAGGGTGGGGGCGGGGCTGCTGGGATGCTCCTTGGAGGCGAAGGCATGAACGAGACCCTGCTTGTCGTTCTCGCCTGTGACGCGTGTCAGAACAAAAGTTAGAAGGTCGTCGGGATGGCTCGCGATGAAATGGGTGAGTGCCTCGGATTGCATTTCGACAGCACTGTTGGGTGAGCCTTTCTTAATCGTGAAGCTGGCAAGGGATTCGTAGGCATCGGGATTGTCGGAAAGGGCAAAGGGTTCTGCGGATGACCAGCTTACCTCATTTTCTTTCCATTGATCCATTGCCGAATCGCGCACCCCGTAGAGAACAAACTCGGAGTCTGGAACCAGTGAGGAAAATCCCAGTCCGCTCGATTCTATCTTCAATGATAGCTTGGCATCGGTCACCCGGTGGAGGGCTTGTCGCTTTAGATCAAAAGTCAGAGCTGCTTTTCTTCTGTTTGCGTCGGAAAGATCGGTTTCTTTCACCATGATGAGAGGATCTGATCCGAATGATTCGTCGTGCGTCTTGCGAAAGTAGGCGTCTTTCCCCCGGCCCTCCTTTGTGGTGATCGCGACCCAGTCATCACCGGGAGCGATGAGAGATGCATGGCGGGCGATTTCCCCCTCCTCGGACGTCGTTGAAAAAGCGTTTTCTTCTCCGATTCTCATAGACTGGCCTTCCGTCATCAATTTGGTTCCGGGCTTCTCAGCTTGATTGACCTCGACCTCGCCTTCAAAAACAAAGACGTGAGAGCTGCCAAGGTCGGTCGTGGTGACTCCGAACCGGGTCCCGAGATCGATGATTTCGGTGTCAGCGGTGTCGATTGTAAATCCATGCGCTGATTCAGGTATGTCAGCGACGACAGATCCTTCGATCAGTCTTGCCCGCATCGCTGAGGCGATATCCAGAGTCGTAGGGGCTTCCAGGGTGACGATGGCCCCGCTATCAAAACGGATTGTCGCCATCCCTTCAGTAAGCGCGAGTCGTCCTGCGCCGAGTTTTGCTCCTTCGGCGGTAGGAAGTTCAGATCCGGACCAGCGACAATTTTCAGCCTCGATGAGCGTTGCGACGGTTGGCTCGCTTTTATCTGAGCTGATGAGGAAAACGGTGCTGGCGAAAAACACGATTGCCGCAGCGGCACTGAGCCATCCGATTACTTCGGGAAAACCTGTTCGTGGTTTGCTCTCGAAGAGATCGGGCAGCTCTTCCCCTCTGGCAATCAGTTCAGCGTGTAGCCAGCGCTGTTCCACGTAGGCGCGGCGCAATTCGGAGTCTCCGATGATGGCCTCTTCGATTTGTTTCGCTTCCGCCTCGCTGAGTTGATCGTCAAACAATCGGTCAATAGAATCCTTATCAATCATGAGGCCGAGGTCTGAGTCTGTTGTGATACGCATTCGTTCAGGGCTTTTCGAATGCGGCTCAGGAGTCGGTAGGCAGCCCCTTCAGTTCGGCCTGTTTTGTTGGCTACTTCCGCAATGGTGAAGCCTTCGTAGTAGCGAAAGAGAATCATTTTTCGCTGAGCTTCGGGCAATTTCTTCAAGCATATTTTGAGGGCTTCCGATCGAGCCGAGAGTTCGTCGGACTGACGGTCAATTTCCTCAGCGACGGCTTCGATGAAGGCAGGGTCTGTTGAGAAGACCGGCTTGCGACTCTGAGACCTCCGGTAGTTAAGAATTTGATGAAGCGCAATTTTACGCGCCCAGGCGAGAAAATTAGTGCCGGGTTCGAAGTCAGAAAATTTCTTCCACATTGTTAGTCGGCTTCCCTGCAGAATATCTTCCGCATCAGAGCGATCATGGACGAGGGCATGAACGTAGGCAGAAAGGCCTCGCTCGTTGCTATTTAACAGCTCGAGGTAGTTCTCAACGTTGGAATCTGTTTCTGAATCAGGCATCTTCAAAAGAGTAAGGTCCGGAACTCAAAAAATTGGACATAAAAAAACGACTTTTTCATTTATCTCGATTTTGGCGAATTCGATGACTTGCTCTGGCACGGTGAGTGCTCCATCGGTGGCAAGAATTAAAGACATTTGATCATGAGTATTTCTACTGCCCCTGAAACCCGAACTCACGCCTCTCACATGCAACCGGTCCCGCCGGATCCTGAGCTGTTGGCGATGGAGTCAGGTCTGAAACCGTCCTGTTATCGGGTCGGAGAGATAATCATGATCGAGAATGGAGGGGGTCCACCGGTTGAATTTTGCATCAAGTCAGGACGTCCGGCTCGAAAAGTGATCGCGATTTAGCTGCGCAACCCCATGAATCCTATGACCTGGTTTGGAAGGCGACCGCGAATTGAAGTGGGGCTCTCCCGGCATCATTATGACAGCCATCTTGTCGCGAGCGCTTTGACTTGGTCCTTTTTCGCGATTGGGTTGGTGATTCTTGCTTCAGGGATATTTTCGATGGGCTGGATTCCCTGTCTTGTTGGAGTCATTGCCACTGCGATCTCAGGAGTCTTCAGAGCCTCATCCCCGGTGACTTCAAAAAATGCGACGGAGGATTTCGCTGAAATCGTAGGCGCGTCTGAGCGTTTTTTGAAACACTTGTCGTCGGGAAGATAGTCAGCCCGCTTTTCGATCTTCATTGCGGTGTGCTCTTCTTCGTAATTCGCCCGGCGTATTACGAGTCGCCTTTTTGATGATTTGGCCCAGGTATTCCTGATGACGGAATCCTGAGCGAAACGCGATTTCGGCCAAAGGAATGTCAGTCTGTTCGATGAGACTGGTGGCGCGTTCGATGCGTCTCGCGAGAATATGTTCTCTGATCGACGTTCCCATCGCTTCGCGAAAACGCTTTTGGAACAGGGTTCTCGAAATGCCGGCGGCCCGTGAAATGGAGTCGTTGTTAATTGATTCGGAGAGATGCTCTCGAATGAATTTTAATCCCTTGGCAACGGTGGGGTCATTGATCGCGACACTGCCTGATGACTCGCGTTCGACTACTTCAATGGGGGGCACCCGCAGCGGAGTGGGTCCGGATGGTTGGCCTTGAAGGAGGCGGTCCATCATCGCCGCCGCTTCGTGCCCGACATTGGAATGCCCACCTCGAATACTGGTAAGCGGAGGATCGGCTATTTCACAAAGAGCGGCATCATTGTCTACGCCGATGACCGCGACCTGCTCGGGGACCGGGATCTCTTCGCTGAGGCAGGCTTCCAATAATTCGAGCCCTTTCTGGTCGCTGCAGACCATGATTCCGACGGGTTTAGGAAGGTCGCGAACCCATTTCTGGAGACGCTGAAAAGAGTTCACGCTTTTTCCATGAGAACGCCGTGGCATTTCAAGTATTGAAAACCTCTCCCCGGTTTCGCAAGCGTTGCGGAAGGCCTCTCCCCGCCGCATCGACCAATTTTCATTTTCGATGCCGTAGAAGGCAAAATGACGAAAGTTTCTCTCGCTGAAGTGAAGCGCGGCGAGTCTCGAAATCGCTTCATCGTCGACGTGGACGAGGGGAAACCGGTTTTTACAAACCCCGAGGACATCGATGACGGGAATCTTCAGTTCGGAGAGCTTTTTTGAGACCTCATCGTTCTGGATTCGAGCAATGATTCCGTCTCCATCCCAGTTTTCGAGCCAATTCGGAATCATCTCGGAAAGCCCTCCGGCCGCGTGAAATAGCTGCCAGTCCCCCGAATACCTCGCGTAGCGGGCAATTCCTTTCAGGATCTCTCTTCCGGAACCCAATGAGGTTTCAACGAGTAAGCCGATCTTTTTTCTCGCAAGTGCCATCGCTCATTTGATCGTCTGATTTCTACAGAGAATCACCCGTTTTTTAAGCGTCATTGCGTTGCTTTTGAGAGGATAAAAGCGATAGCCTCTTTCAAGATGTCTGAGATTAATCAATTTGAAGCCTGTTTTGACGGGGCTCCCTCTGTGCGGGTGAAATCGCCGGGGCGAATTAATTTAATCGGTGAGCACGTCGATTATTTGGGCGGCTCTGTCATGCCTATTGCGATTGATCGGCATCTCACGATTGAGGCGGGGCTCTCGCAGGATAAGACGTTTCAGATTTTTCCCGTCGGTCTTGGATTGACGGAGCCGGTTTCATTTCAAATGGAGGATTGCGAAGTCGGCTCGAATCCCCGTCATTCGTGGCTCAACTATGTTTTTGGAGTGATTGCCGGCTATCGCGCCGCCGGGGTTCAGATTCCGGCGTTTCAAGCGGTGATCTCATCAAACCTCCCTACCGGCGCTGGGTTGAGCAGCAGCGCGGCTTTGGAAACGGCGATCGCACTCGTGATCGAAGCGCTCAGTGGCGTTGAGCAGGACGTCGTCGACCGGGCCTTGATCTGTCAGAAAGCTGAGCACGATTTCGCAGGTGTGCCTTGCGGGATTATGGACCAGCTTGCGGTGGGTGCGGGAAAGGCAGGGCATGCTCTCCTGCTTGACTGTTCAGATCACTCCTATGCAAATATTCCGATGCCTGACGGAATATCAATTCTCACTGCTGATACCGGAGTGAAGCATGCGCTTGGCGATGGTGAATACCGAAAGCGCCGTGAAAGTTGCGAGTCTGCAATGAAGATTCTTAAGATCGATTCCTTTCGGGGCCTGAGCCTTGCTGATCTTGAGGCGGGGAAAGAGGCGCTTGGTGATCTCCTTTTTCGCCGCGCTCACCATGCTGTGACCGAAATGGCCCGTGTTCAAGATTTTGCCAGTGCGCTCAAAAGCGGCGATGTGTCATCCCTCGGGCGGCTCATGCGTGAGAGCCACGAGTCGCTTCGGCATGATTTTGAGGTGAGCTGTCTTGAACTTGATGGCTTGGTTGACGCTGCCTATGCGTTTGGCGCGGATCGAGGTCTCGTTGGCTCTCGCATGACGGGAGGCGGATTCGGAGGCTCCACGGTTTCGCTGGTCGCTGCGGAATCTGCTGATAGTCTAAAAAATCATCTCGAAAAATTCTATCGCGAAAAGTTTGCGCGAGAGCTCAATTGTTTTGTAACCTCGGCCGTGGACGGAGCCGGATTTGATTCTGTCTGACAACCCCCTATTTCATTATGAGAACCCTGTTTCCGTTTCTAACCCTCACTGCTATGTGCGCTATGCTTTCTTCTTGTGACTCCGGATCTCCTGCCGGAGGCGCCACTGAATCCGTTTTTGGAACGATGCCGGATCGCAAAGTGGTGAAGCTTTTCACCCTGACTAATGATGCGGGAATGGTCGCCAAGGTGACTGAATATGGTGCGATCCTTGTTTCGATCACAGCGCCGGACAAAGAGGGGAATCTCGCTGATGTCACGCACGGCTACGATGATCTTGAAGGCTGGTTGGGGAACACATCTTATTTTGGCTCCACTGTCGGGCGCTTCGGAAATCGCCTCGCTCATGGTAAGTTCACGATCGACGGGAAGGAATACACGGTTCCGACGAACAATGATCCCGGCGGGATTCCCTGTGGGTTGCACGGCGGGATCAAAGGTTTCGACAAGGTACTCTGGAAGGGAGAGGCATTCTCCGATGCGAAGGGCGATGGCGTGAAGCTCACTTATGTCAGTGCCGATGGCGAAGAGGGGTATCCCGGGGAATTGACGGTGGAGGTTACCTATCAGCTTACGGGGAACAACGAATTGATTTGGGAGGCGAAAGCGACCACTAGCGCACCGACCGTGCTCAATATCGTTCATCACTCCTACTGGAATCTGAGCGGAGACCCCAACGCTTCGATCAACGATCATGAATTGACTCTCTATGCCGATGAGTATCTGCCGACGAATGCGGGCTTGATTCCGACAGGCATAAAAGCGGCCGTGTCAGGCACTCCGATGGATTTCACGAAAGCGACAGCGATCGGCACGCGAGTGGAAGAGGATTTTGAGGCCCTAAAGCTCGGCGGTGGCTATGATCACGCATGGGTCCTTAATGGCACCGCAGCGGGCGATCTGGTCAAAGCGGCAACGTTGCGCGATCCCAAGACCGGCCGAGTCATGACTGTCTCAACGAATCAGCCTGCGGTTCAGTTCTACGGGGGGAATTTTCTCGATGGGACTGCCACTGGAAAAGGCGGCGTTGCCTACCAGCACCGCACCGCGCTGTGTTTAGAGACCGAGAATTTTCCCGACGCTCCGAATCAGCCTGATTTCCCAAGTGCAGTGCTTCGCCCCGGAGAAGTCTATCATCACCAGATGGTGCACGCGTTTTCGGCGGAGTGATAAGCCTTCAGATTTTATACTATGATTATTTTCACATTCTTATTCTTCACCGCGTTGGTCGGTTTTTTAACGTGGCTACTGACGAGGAAAGATGATCACGGAACGGCGACGGGCTACTTTCTCGCGGGGCGAACCCTCACGGGCGGATTCATCGCCGGTTCGTTGCTTTTGACGAATCTGTCGACGGAGCAGTTGGTGGGTTTAAACGGAGCCGCGTTTTCGGACGGCGTTGCGGTGATGGCCTGGGAGGTGATTGCGGGCGCTTCCCTTGTGCTCATGGCGCTCTACTTTCTTCCCAAATATTTGCGAAGCGGAATTGCGACAATTCCGCAGTTTCTCGAAGAGCGCTTCAATGGCACGACGCGAGCGATAACGAGCTTCATTTTTATCATCGCCTACGCAGGGATTCTCCTCCCCATCATTCTTTACACCGGAGCGACCGGACTCATGGGGATTCTTGATCTTAAATCGATCACCGGAATTGAGAGTGAAACCACGCTTCTTTGGCTCACGGTTTGGTTCATCGGCATTGTCGGCTCGATCTATGCGATTTTTGGCGGGCTTAGGACGGTTGCTGTTTCGGATACGATCAATGGATTCGGGCTTCTCGTAGGGGGCGTTCTCATCGCCATTTTTGCACTTAACGCGGTCAATGACGAAGGTATCTTCCAAGCGCTTGGAACGCTCAAAGAGGCGCATCCGGAGAAGTTCAATTCGGTTGGAAGTTCGGACTCATCAGTTCCCTTTTCGACGCTGTTTACGGGAGTTTTGCTACTCAATCTCTTTTACTGGACGACAAATCAGCAGATCATTCAGAGAACGTTTGGTGCCCGCACCCTCGCGGAAGGCCAGAAGGGAGTGCTGATCGCGGGTGTTCTCAAAGTATTGGCCCCCATCATTCTTGTGCTCCCGGGAATCGTTGCCTTTCATCTCTACGCGGATCGTGAGGGCTTCAAAGCTGACCACGCATATGGAACGCTTGTGAATGATGTCCTTCCCACAGGCCTCGCGGGATTTTTCGCAGCGGTCATGGTCGGCGCCATCTTGAGCTCGTTTAACTCGGCTGTGAACTCCACCGCGACGCTCTTTTCTCTCGGTGTCTACAAGCAAATGGCTAAAGGTGCCAGCGAGCAGAACGTGATTAACAATGGCAAGATGGTTGGGGCGTTTGTCGCCATTCTCGCGATGTGCACGGCTCCTCTTCTTGCCGGGCAGGACAGCATTTTCGGGTATCTCCAGAAAATGAATGGACTCTATTTTATTCCTATTTTTTCGGTGGTCTTGGCAGGGATGCTTTTCAAGAAGGCCGGAGCTGCGGCAGCGAACATCGCTCTTGCCGTGGGGTGCGGGATTTTGATTTTGGGCTATTTCGTTCCTCCGTTTTCAGGATGGGCTGAGAAGGTGCATGGGTTCCATTTTCTCGGGATTGTCTTTGGCATTCTGATGCTGTTTCAATTCATCATGAGCAAGGTGGCTCCATTGGACGAGCCGTGGGAGCACAAGCATTCTGGAGATGTCGATCTCACTCCATGGAAATGGGCGAAGCCGGTCGGTATTGGAATCGTCGTTTTTGTACTAGTGCTATATTTTTCTCTAGCTGATTTTTCTGTCCTGAGGAAGGGCTGATCGCTTCCGTTGTCGGATGCGATGCTCCCGGGGCCGCGACGGCGATAGCAGTGAAGCTGGTGAAGCGCTTCGAGTCTGTTTTTATGCTGAGGAGCACTGAATCGGGGCGCCTTATCTTGTTGCTGTGGCATCTCGAGCGCGCCGCAGAGGGATACGCTTTAAATCATCCCGCCGCTCCGGTGCGTCCGCTCCTTGGCGCGTCGAGAATGTGGCGCTCTTTATTGTGGATTTAGTGAGCCCGATTTTCACAAAGCAGAGCCCGAATCCTCTGTTTACGGGGGTTGCGAATTCCCGCGAAAATCGGCATGCTCGCGCCTACCCTTATGAGAAGAATCACCTCTTTCATCTTTCTGCTTATTTTAGGCTTCGGATTTCAAAGCACGGCCGACGAAAGGGAGCGTCCAAATATTTTGCTGCTGCTAGTCGATGACCTCAAGCCTGCTATCGGTGCCTACGGGGACGTCACCGCTAAGACGCCTCATTTGGATCGACTTGCGGCACGAGGAATGCGATTTGAGAGCGCTTACTGTAATCAGGCAGTTTGTGCGCCCTCTCGCTTTACGCTGATGTTGGGTTCTCATTCGACTTCAACAGGTCTTTATGGGCTTGGCAGTGAGTTGCGAGAGGCTATTCCGGATGCGATAACACTCCCTCAATTTTTTGCGAAGCATGGCGGTTACCGGACCGAGTCACTCGGGAAGATTTTTCATATCGGTCACGGGAATAACGGTGATCCGGAATCATTCAGCGTCCCGCATTTTAAGGAAAAAGTGATTGAGTATCTCGACCCTGCGAGCACCCAGGGGGGGCAGCTTACGAGGGAAGAAGCGTTTTTTACGAACCAGGAGTTGGGGAACATTAATTCCCTTCCGCGTGGGGCTGCGTATGAGTCTCCCGACGTTGAGGACAATGCTTACGCCGATGGACGGGTTGCCGAAGAGACGATGAAGCGACTCGCCGCGGCGAAGGCACGCCGAGCTGAAGAGGGAACCCCGTTTTTGATCGCAGCAGGATTTGCGAGGCCCCATTTACCATTCTCTGCTCCGAAGCGATACTGGGATCTCTACGATCCTGAAAAGCTTCCTATGCCCGAGAATGAAGAGTTGCCTGAGGGATCTCCCAAGGTAGCCGGCAAGCGTGGAGGTGAGATTCGAAATTACTTTCCGGTTCCCGATAAAACTGACCCGGCTGCGATTCCCAATGAGGTGAAGCGGAAACTCATTCACGGCTACTACGCGAGCACCAGTTATGTCGATGCGCAGATTGGAAAAGTGATGAACTCGCTCGATGAACTGGGGTTGGCGGAAAATACGATTGTGGTTTTGTGGGGCGATCACGGATTCCATCTCGGCGATCTGGGGATTTGGACAAAGCATACGAATTATGAGGAGGCGAACCGGATCCCGTTGATCTTCGTTGCTCCCGGAGTGACTGCGCCCGGATCGGTCACCGGACAACTCGCGGAGAGTGTCGATATTTATCCGACCCTGGCTGAACTCGCCGGGTTCCCTGCTCCGAAAGGGCCGCAGCCTATCGACGGGGTCAGTCTTGTGCCGGTGTTGCGTGATCCCGCGGCACGAGTGCGTGACCATGCTTTTCACGCCTATCCCAAAGGAGCGATAGGGAGGGCGATTCGGACTGAGCGTTATCGATTGGTTGAGTGGAAAGCTGCGGGAGCTCCTTCCGAGGATGCGGAGATCGAACTGTTCGACTACGAGGTTGATTCTTTTGAGAAGAAGAATCTTGGATTAGAAAAGCCGGAGGTGGTGAAAAAGCTTTTAAAAATTCTAGCGACTTATCCGGAAGCAATCGCCAAAGGGGGAAAGTCGAAAGTGAAAGGAAAATCTAATACACGTGCTGCGGTGACGAATGACCCGAAGATTGAGAATGAGGAGCTGAGAGTGCTCGTTGAGATCAAGAGTGCAAAGCCCCATGGCGTTGTCATTGCTCAGGGAGGAAAAGAACATGGCTACGCGATTCATTTCGTCGAAGGGAAACCCGCGTTCGATGTCAGAATTGAGGGAGACGTGACTCGAGTCATTGGTCCTGACCACGTTCGGGGGGAGGCAAAAGTGGAGGGTCTCCTGACTCGTGCGACGATGGCGTTGAAGTTGAATGGGAAAGTGATTGTCGAGAGAGTGTCTCCCGGTCTTATTCCCACCCAACCGCAGGATCCATTGTCGGTCGGGCGGGACATTCAGACGAGTGCAGGGGACTACGAGGCTCCCAATCCTTTTAACGACATGATTCGCAACACGCGTGTCGAAGCGGGGGGAGTCCCGCCTTCGGTAGCGAACCCGATGCCGCGAAAGGTTCTTGAGCGGGGTCTTCAATCTCATGACAAAGCGCTGTTTGTTCATAACGCCTGGATCCGTGATCCCTACATCGCGACTGGACCGGATGGGGCTTTTTATCTTACCGGAACGACCCCGAACGAGAATGATCCCCGAGAGAAGTCAGATCCCTACAATTCAGGACTTGGGAATGAATCGCTGGTCGGACACACCGCACGTGTTTGGAAAAGTGAAAATCTGATTGATTGGGAATCTCTCGGCGCGCCTTTTTCGCTCACTGATGGAATCTGGTATAAGACCCGGCGCGCTGCTTTTGGCGAAACTGACAAGGAGCAGTGGCGGCTCTGGGCACCTGAGTTGCATTGGACAGGCCGTCAGTGGGCGCTCGTTCACACGAGTCCATCGCCGGTGAAAGGTGCGAATCTCTCGCTCTCCTCAGGAGCCGGGGTGGCAGGTTCATGGAAAAATCCCATGGGTGCGGAAATAGGGAAACGACATGACCCGTCTCTTTTCAAAGATGACGACGGAACTTGGTGGCTCGTTTATGGGGCGACATCGATTGCTCCGCTGAAGCCGGACTTCTCAGGTCTTGCTCGTGAATCGGTTGAGATCAAGCCGTCCGGCGAGACGTCCAAGATGGGGCATGAAGGCAGCCTCATTTTGAAAATCGAAGGCAAGTATGTCCTTTTTGGCACTGGCTGGTCGACCGGGAAAATGAGACGGGGCAGCTACAATCTATACTACGCTGTGGCAGATGAGATCACCGGCCCCTACAGTGAACGAAAATTTGCCGGTAGATTTCTCGGGCACGGGACGCCTTTTCAGGATCGCGAAGGCCGATGGTGGTGCACCGCGTTTTACAACGGTAATGTGCCGACGCTTTCCCGTGAGGAGATTCAGTCGAGTGATCTGAGTGATACCGCTCAGACAATTAATCATCGGGGAACCACTCTCGTCCCACTTGATGTTCGTTTGTTAGACAATGGCGAAATCCATATTCGCGCAAAGGATCCTGACTATGCGACGCCCGGGCCTGATGAGGCGCAGAAGTTTTGAGATAGGTGCTGCAGTCAGGAGTGACTGTTTTCTCTGGTCGGGAGTTTCCGCAGGCTGTCAGGAGTGACTGTGTTACAGGGCTCTTCTTTCGCGCTCGAGAGAGG